>Ga0123357_10012210_pt1 | contig 11068 bp, 10 predicted proteins | sample TergutEmb28metaG_FD_89873 | JGI IMG/M metagenome (GOLD analysis project Ga0123357, IMG submission 89873) | Embiratermes neotenicus P4 segment gut microbial communities from Petit-Saut dam, French Guiana - Emb289 P4 | ecosystem: Host-associated > Arthropoda: Insects > Digestive system > Gut ... | reverse complement strand
TTTTACCAAAGTAGACAGGAAAACCTTTTGACGCCGCAAGCGATGGCCATGCATCCGGCAGAGGACTGGCGCCTTTTTCGGAAACGCCCCCCGCTACACCAGCAAGACTCTCCTCATTCAGTTTATTTTTGTGATCTTCCATCTTCGTTTCCTCCTTATTGGTTGCAATTACAGTAATCAATACCGTTCTCGCAGGACATATACTCACATTCGCCGCAACGGCGAGGAGGGTCGTACTCGGTCGATTTCCCTGTTTCCGTATCAGCAGAAACAGCGATATAGGGGCTGAGAAGCCCGTGCGTACATTGTGTTTGCGGCGTCACCACTTGCCGATCCGTTGGCGAATCTCCCGCTCCGGTAACTGAAGAAAGTTCCTCCTCTGACAAAGCGCCCTTGCTCATGCTCAACTCTCCTTTCAATCGCATCTGGTGAGGCGTGCTTCCCTGACTGAAATTGTACTGTTGTAATTTCCTTTTCAAACCCATAAGGAAATTGCCTCCGATCTCATCTGTACTTTAAACGCTCAAAGTCCGCCGGTACTACAAAATTTCTAAAAAAACTTTTTAAGCTTTGTCGTGGCTCGTGACAGGATCACACTGACATTTTTCTCAGTCAGCCCGGTCTGTACCGCGATCTCCGCATAGGAAAATTCTCCCCAGTACCGCAGGGCAAGCACCGATCGTGTCCGGTCATCCAGCATTTCCAGACACTCCCGCAGCCTCTGAAGTTCCTCGACATGGCTCAGTTCATCGCTTGCCTGATCTGGCACGGAGATCTCAGTGTCATCCAAAGCCACCCCGGACGCTTTCTGCCTTCTGCGAAAATAGTCACTCACGGTGTTGGAAGCGATCCGGAACAACCAGGTCGCCTCGCTTGCCCGTGCTCCGTCAAAACTTTTTATGTTACGCAAGGCCTTGAAGAAGATATCGCTGACGACATCTTCAGTATCAGCCCGATTCAGCAGGCGATAGTACACATAGTTAAAAACCCGGGGGTACTGCTCGTCATAAAAATCGCTGAAATTCAGTTCCATGCCTCGCCTCATATCGTTTGCCGTTTGACCAGCTCAAAGAACTCGCCCCGGCGCTCCATCAGCTCGTCGTAGCCGCCCTCCTCTACGATGCGGCCGTCTGCCATCACGACAACGCGGTCACAACCCTGGATCGTGGAAAGGCGATGCGCGATAACGACCCGCGTTGCCTTCAGCGACGCGATGGAGTCCGCCACGACTTTTTGTGTGATGTTGTCCAGAGCGCTGGTCGCCTCGTCGAAAAAGATGAGCCGGGGCGATGAGATCAAAGCGCGCGCGATCATCAGGCGTTGCCGCTGTCCGCCCGAGATGCCGCCGCCGCCTTCCGGGATGACCGTATGCATGCCCATCGGCATGTCTTGGATGTCCTGATCGATGCCGGCCAGCCGAGCCGCCTCCCAGGCATCGTCAAGATTCTTCCAGGGGGCCGTGAGTGTGATGTTCTGGTAGATCGAGCCCGCGATCAACTTATCGCCCTGCAGGCACACGCCGATACAGCGGCGGAGCGAACGCATATCCAGGCTGTCCAGGCTCAATCCGTCATAATAGACGGCGCCCGACTCCGGAGTCTCAAAGCCCAGCAGCAGGCGCAACAGCGTGGATTTGCCACTGCCGGTCTGACCGACCACGGCCACATACTCGCCAGGGCGGATCTTCAGGCTCACGTCATCAAGAACAAGCGGCCCGTCGGCCTGGTAACGAAAGCTCACATTATCCATTTCCAGGTTGCCCGACAGCGAGGTGATCTGGCGCCTATTGTCCTGTATCTCAGGCGCCTGCTCCATGAGGGGACGTACCATTTCGAGATCGATCCTGATGCCCGAAACCGTCTGTGCCACACTGGACAGCATCAGGATCGCGCCGGAAAGCGCGCCATAGGCGGCCATGAACGCCAGGTAATCAGCAGTAGCTATCCGCGCCATCCCCGCCGCGTAATAGAGCACGATAGCGCCACCTAAAGAGATGAACAGATTGATCGGTTCCTGCAGCCGCAAGAACAGCGGTGGCGAATAGGTCAGCTCACCAACCTCTTTATAAGCTGCGGCCCATTTAGCGAACGCCCTTTTCTTGGCGCCCGTCAACTTGATCTTCTGTATGCCGGATATCAAGGCGAACAAGAGCGCGGACAGCTTCGTCTGCGCTTTATACTGTTTGCGCGTAACTCTCATCTGGAAGATCGTGAAAAGCACCGACACGATCAGCATTACGATGATCACGAACAGACCAGGCAACACCATCGTGGGCGCGTAGCGGTTCATCTGGAACAGATAGACAAAGGAAAAGAGCGCCGTTAGCCCGGTGGTCATAAAGGTATTGGTGATGGTCTGGCACAAATTGGTCAGGTAACTCAGACGGCTGGCAACGTCTCCGGCTGCGTAATCCCTGAAAAAGGTGACCGGCAGCGAGAGCACCCGCATCATCGCCGCGTTCTGAACACGCACGAAAACCGTTTGGAAGCGCATAAGGATCAGGCTGCGCGCGAGCCCGAAGAGCGCCATGCCGATGGCGGTACCCGCCAATAAAAAGCCTATGGCCGCGATGTTGCTCTTGATGCCCGACGGAATGACCGTGCCATACAACTGTTGATTCGCATAAGGGGTCGCCAGGCCGAGCAATGAGACGATCGAACTGATTATAAGGACATAGATGGCGTCGGAGATGCGGATGTTCTTCACCATGAACAGCCCCAGATCGACCAGCCTGAGCTTTTTCAGCGCGAACTGGCTGTAGAAGCAATAGGCGTCCTCCGCGATGTTCCCGGCGCTTTTCTTGTTTATCCTGACGTTCTTCCCGCTCTTATCCCGATAACTGTAGCCGCCGAACTTGCCCGGCAGCAGCGCGACCGGCTCGCCATCTGTCGTAAATGCCAGGAAGGGGTCGATCGCGTCTTTCCACCAGTCCCCTTTGAGTTCAACGCGGCGGCGCGCGCAGCCCGATGGGCGCAACATGTATTCGATGCGCATATCCATGTCGGTCATGTCATCGGGCGCTTCGGGCGCTTTCACTTTGAGCCAGGAGAGTACCACTCTGACCGCGTCATACACATCTTCGGGCTTGGTTCTTGGGTTTTTGCGCACGATGGACAGGAGGTCATCAAAAGCGCCCTCCATCATCATCTCATCGCCGGATCGCCGTTCTTCCAGCTGTAGATCGAAGATGTTCAGCTCAGGCATAGCATCCTCTATTCCACCGTGACCAGAGCGGCATACGCGCCGCCTCGGGCGTAGAGCTCATCGTGCGTGCCGCGCTCTACCACTTCGCCTTTGTCCAATACGATGATCTCATCACAATCGCGTATCGTGGAAAGCCGGTGAGCGACGATCACGCAGGAACAACCAGTCCTTTTGATGTTGTCCATCACCCTTTCTTCTGTCTTGGCGTCAAGGGCGCTCGTTGCCTCATCCAGAATGGCGATCGTCGGCTCCTGCGCCAGCACCCGGGCGATCTCCAGGCGCTGCCGTTGTCCGCCGGAGAAGTTCTTGCCGTTCTCGGCCACTATCTGTTTGTAGCCGCCTGGCCGCGTGACGATGGTCTCATGGATGTCGGCGTCACGCGCCGCAAGTATCACCGCAAAATCTTCGATGGCGGGATCCCACATGCGGATATTCTCATCCACGGTGTCTTCGAACAACGTGATCTCCTGATCCACCATGGAGACCGAGCTGCGAAACGCGTATTCATCGATCACCGACCGCGGCTTGCCGTCGAACAGGATCTCACCGGTCCAGGGTTCATACAGGCCAGTGATCAGCTTGGCGATGGTCGATTTCCCCGAGCCCGACGCCCCCACGATCGCCACGCTCTTTCCCGGCTCCAGTTCCAGAGAGAAATCACGGATGAGCGGAGCATCCAGAGCGCTGTAGCCGAAGGTCACGTCTTGTATACTCAACGCTCCCGAGAGTTTGCCCCCGACAGACCCAACGCCTTCAGGCTCAGGCTTGAAGTTCATCACGTCTTCTATGCGCTCCATATTGGTTCGCATCGTGGTCAAGCCCTGGACAACGCCAGAAAGCTGGCCCACCGGCGCCAGGAACGAGCCCAGAAAACCTTGGAAAGCCATCAGGATACCGATGGTCATACTCCCGTTCATAATGAACAGTATGCCGAACAACAGTATCGCCAGATTCAGGATCTGCGCGATCAACCCGGGTATCAGGTTGAAGAACAGAGAGAAGCGCTGTGAAGCCAGGGTGGCGTTCTGCTGCTTTGACAGATAGCCACTGAAGCGCTCTATGATACCGTTTTCCGCGCCAGAGGCTTTGATGGTCTCGATCATGTCGATGCTTGAGACCGTGATGGAGCTCACGCTGCCACCGGAGGACTGAGAGAGCCGCGCGAAGGTCACGCTCTTTTTGGCCGCATATTGGGAAAGCACGATATTAAGCACCGCGGATGACAGGCCGATCACGGTCAGGATCGGATTATATTGCAGCAACATCACCAGATAGAAAACCATGAGACCCAGGTTCATCAACACAGGAGCGAACTGCGCGATCAACATACTGGCAATACCTTCGTTCGAAGATTGCCGCATGATGATATCGCCCGTGTAGCGCTGTGAGAAAAAGTCCATGGGAAGCCGCAACACATGCCAGAGGAATTCGGCATTGGCCGTGACCGCGAACTTCCCCTCTATGCGCAACTGATAGATCGCCTTTACCGCCGACAGCAGAACCTGCAGGCACATCACGACCACGAGAGCGATGATGAAAGGAATGAACCAGGAACGCGTCTGGCCGGACAGGATATTATCCAGAAAGATCTTGGAGAACACCGGGTTAAGGATATTGATCAGCGCGGCGAAGATCCCCATCAAAAAGACGAATATGAAAGCTGCCAGCGCGCCTTTCAGGCGAGACATCGCAAACGCAAGCACGCTGCGCGGTTTGCCCTCACGCTTGAAGTCAGGCGTGGGTTCAAAGGTCAGCACAATGCCCGTAAAGGACTTGTCGAACTCCTCCAGCGGTACCTTTTCTGTACCTCGTGCGGGGTTATTGATGACCGCGTGATTTCTCGTGAAGCCGTTAAGCACGACGAAATGGTTGAAATTCCAGTGGACGATAGCCGGGAATTTGAGGTTTCTGAGCTCTCCGGGCTCCATGCGATAGGCCGTCGCTTTGAGCCCATAGGAAGCCGCGGCACGATACAAGTTACGCGCGTTGCTGCCGTCGCGGGACACGCCGCAGTCGGCGCGCACCTGCTCGAGCGACACCCACCTCCCGTAATAGGCCAGCACCATACAAAGCGATGCGGCTCCGCACTCCAGAGCCTCCATCTGCATGACGAACGGGACTTTTACGACCTTTGCCACAGGATTTCTCTCTCCACTACTTCAAAAGGAGCTGATAGGGCTTACGCTGCGCCGTGATGACCGTCAGCGTACAGGTCGAGCCGACCTTCACCTTGACGCTCGTGCCTTTTGGCGTGGACCAGTGCAACGCGCCATTCTGCTCCTGGAGCGCAACGACCACTTGGATCACATTGCCAGGCGGCACCGTCACCAGCGAGAAATCACTGCCAAGAGAAGTTTTTAACTGATCAGCTGATACCGGCATGTGCCCCACACTTTTGACCGTGCCGTATATATAGCCGAACTGCTCTTTGGGAGCATAGTCCGGAGAGACCTGGACGGGCATGCCGACGGCGATCTGCTGAGCCTCCTGTATCGGCAGATAACAGTACACCGCCAGGGGGTTGTCACCTGGCGAGAGAGCGGTGCCGGTAATGACGGCAGTTTGAGGAATGGAACCCAGAAAGCCCCAGATCGCGAAAGCGGCAAAGACAGCGACCAATCCACCTAAGATAATCCAGAGCCCCATCCCCGTGACTTTCATATATTCATTGAGCTGCTCCGGCGACTTGATCTTGTCGACAGCGCTCTCACGGAAAAGGTTGTCCTTCATGAAACGCCCCGCTTTCTGGCAACACTTCTGGCTTTCGCGTTCTTTCTGTTCATTATCACAAGGATAAGCAGCCCCTCGGCCACAATAAGCCCGGGCAGCAGAGAGGAAAGTGACCGCGCGGGATCATCGCCTGTTCCCGGCAGAGGCTGAGAAGCGCGTGATTTTGAATGACCGGGAGCGAGTGGCGCCGGTTGAGGAGGACTTGGCGGAGTCGGGCGGGCGGGACCTGGCGGGGCAGACTTCGTCAGGAACTTGATGCGGCCTTGCCCGTAGGGGTTCGCGTACTGGCTGGAGACAACACCGGCGAGGTTATCCGTGATGTAACTGATCAAGATCTGGTTATCGAGGATCACCGGCTGGACAACGATATCATCGTTGTCGAACATGGTGTAGCCATCACCATTCTCCAGCAGCGTGTAATTCTGACTGGCGACCGTATAGGCCTTTGCGGGGTCGATCGGCACCCCCCCGACTTTAACGTCAAAGACGCGGCGCGCGCCGGACACCGAGACGAAAAGTCCTTTGGCGTCAGTGACGACCGACGAGGGAATACTCGGGTCGATGGCATAGGTCATCCCCGAGACCTGCAAGAATCCGCCGTTCTCATCAGGAGCGAAGCGCGCCGACATCTCCAGCGCATCCAGTATCTGTTGCCCGGTTGCTTTTATCACACAACCCACGTTGTTGAAGGGGTAGACTGCGATCAGATCGCCGTAGGTGATGTCGCCTTTCGCAATGGGCGCGCGGATACCACCACCATTACATAATCCGATGTCAGCGGGCTTGCCAGAACCGTTACCGAGAACGTAGCGGAAGGCATCAGCGCACAGATCGCCAAGATTGGTCTCCCCACTGCGCACAAGGCGTTTGCCAGTAGCTGGATCATCGGTGACCAGATCCACTCCCGCTTTGCCGATCACCTGCGCAAGAAGGCCTGCATACTGGCTCTCAATGTTGGCGATGAACGCCAAGGTATCAGGATCCTGCTTGCTGTAACCAGCTATCAAGCTTGTGCTGATCTGTCCGCCCGGCGTTATGACCATCTGTCCGATGTTTTGAAGCTGTGTGCCCGTCTGCGTCAGCAACACATCCTGGCCGCTGCTGTTCTTGATCATCTCGCCTTCCATGACGGTATGGGAATGCCCGTCGATGAACGCGTCGATGCCGGTAGTGTGAGCGATCACATCGGTGGAACGCCACGGCGCAGACTGACCCTCCACACCCAGATGGCCGACCGCTATGACATAATCTGCACCCGCCGCGCGAGCGGCATCCACGGATCGCTGTACGTTATCGTAGAGGTCCTGCCCCTTGTTACCCTCACAAAAGCCATAGATATAATCACCAGAGGCATTCTTGAAATACGCTGGCGTGGATTTCGTGAACGACTCCGGCGTCGTGATCCCCACATAAGCGATCTTCTTTGACCCATAATCGATGATGGTGTAAGGGTCATACACGCTTCTGCCCGTGAGCAGGTCAGTAAAATTCGAAGAGATGACCTTGGCATGAAGCTCTGCCATGAGCTCCTGCATACGCGCCATCCCATAATCGAATTCATGATTGCCCGGCACAAAGACGTCATAGCCGACCTGGTTCATGATATCGACCAGATACTGCCCCTTCGACAGCGTGCCGATCGCGTCACCCTGCATCGCGTCACCCGCATCGACCAGCGTAACGTCGCTTGCGCCGACAGCTGACTGCATGTCCTTCTTGAATGCCTCGACCCCCGCATAACCGATAGTGGTCACAGCGCCAGCGCTATCGGTCTTTTGATCCACCGCGCAGTGGACATCATTGGTATAGACGATGACGATATCGCCTGGCGCTACTGGCGGAGTAGCTGCTGCCAACGCCGGAGCACCTGTCAGCAGACTCGAAACAAGCAGTAGAGAAAATAATAATGAAGCTGTTCTTTGCAGACTTCGCACGACCCACCCTCTTGGTCTAATACGGTTCACGCCCAATGTTATAGTACACCCAACGAGATGGTCGCCGTCACTCCACCAGACGTTTCTTTATCGTCAGGATGTTCTTGTTCCCCTCACGGCGATACTCAACTGAATCCATGAGGCGCTTCACCATGAGTATTCCCAGACCGCCTGTCCCACGTTCCTCAGCGGGCAATGATATGTCCGGATCCTCTACAGCCAGAGGATCGAAGGGAGCGCCCCGATCCTCGAACTCAAGGATGATATCATCGCTTTCCACCGCGATCCGCACCTTCGCGCCCCCGGTCTCGGGGTTATAGGCATAAAAAACGATGTTGGAGAACACTTCATCGATGACCAGCGCGATCTGGTTTTTGATCTTCTCTGAACAGTCCGCCAGCCGCGTCTCCACGAACCCAAGGACCGCAGCCATATTTTCCAACGTCGCTTCAATTACCAGTTCGTCCATCATCTCACCTCTCAGATGGTCGCCGTTATCGTATTCTTGCCTTCCCGGTAGCTCTGCTGCAGGGTTTTAGCACTGTTCTTCATCAGGCTTCCCCACCCTTGTAACGCAGCGCAAGCATGGTGATGTCGTCTGTCTGCTGCGCCCGGTCAGCAAAGTGGTTGATCTCACGCATGACTGATATAACAAAGTTTTCAAGCGGCAAGTCCGCGTATTGATCAACAGCCTCAATCAGGCGCTGTTCCCCGAACAACCTATTCTCCTTGTTGGCAATCTCTGTCACGCCATCAGTGTATAAGAACAGCTCATCGCCAGGATGCAAGATGGTCTCATCCTGGTCAAAGATCGTGTCCTTCATACCAGCAAGGACAAAGTCCGGCTCAGTCTGTAAACGATTGAATCTCGCATCTGAATACAGGAGTGGCGGATTATGTCCGGCATTCACATAGGTGAACTGTCCGCTGTTGATATCAAGATAGCCCATGAACGCGGTCACGAACATACCTGCTTCATTGTTCTCGCACAGCAGCGTATTAACGGTCTCAAAGACCTCTTTTGGACTTTTACCGGCCTGCGCGTTGCTTTTGATAAGCGTTTTGGCGATCACCATGAAGAGCGCAGCAGGAACCCCTTTGCCCGATACGTCAGCTATCACCACAGCCAGCGTATCCTTGTCTACCAGGAAGAAATCGTAGAAATCGCCGCCCACTTCTTTGGCAGGAAGCATCGTGGCATAGAGATCGAACTCCTCCCGGTCAGGAAAGGGCGGGAAAATACAGGGGAGCATGCTGGCCTGGATCTCTGTGGCAACGTTGAGCTCGGTAGCGATACGCTCACGATCAGCGGTCGCGGCCTCAAGATTCTCCATTGACCGGCGTAACTCGCCCACCATGCAGTTGAAGCTCTCAGACATTGCCTGCAGCTCATCCCCGGTACGGACTGGTGCGAGTTCCGAAAGCTCGCCTTTCCCCGAAGCAAAGTCCGCCATATGACCCGAGAGTTTCACCACAGGATCCAAAACACGGCGATGAACGAATAACAGCAGAATGATCAGGAGCAAGGTCATGATACCTAAGGCTGTCGCAGATATCTGGACTGTTCGACGGTAAACATCCTTGAGGATCTGTCCCATCGAGATGTCAGCGCCCGCCACCGCTGCCACATGACCATCCTGCGCAAGGACGGGCACGTAGGCAGAGAACAGATAGCCATATTCGGGGGTCTTGGTCTTTGCAGTCTGGTAGGTACCGGTCCGGTAAGCTTCCTGCAACGCGGGGTCAACGTCATCTTTTCCCATAACCTCACCCAGGTAGGAGATCCGGTTAGGATCATTGCCCGCACTGTAGATGTCAAAGATGTAGGTGCCCTTCCTTTGGTGTATGTCAGGCCTGATGATATAAAGATAGGTCAGGTGATTTACTTCTTTCACTCTTTTCAGTACGTAATAGGAGTCATAATAGGAAGGATCGGTACCATACTTAAGATAGGTATCTATCTTGCTTCCATCCACGCTCGTAGCAGCCATCTGAGCTGAACTATGCGCTATCTCCGTATATTGGGTGGCGACCTGCTGGTAGGTGAGCAGGTAAGCGGCAGTGCCGACACCTGCAGCCATCAGTGTTCCCATGACAGCGAACACCACGACCATCTTCCCTTTCACGCCAAGCCTGCGGCGCCTCTTTCTGGTTCTTTTGGCAGGGGTACTATCGCCAGGATCCGGCATATCCGGCATGTCCGGCACAAGGAGATCAGCATGGTCTGGCCTTGTGGCGCCCGTTGTTCGATCTGGGGGAATCTGCATGGCAAGACCGTTAGATGATGTTCAAGATATTCGAAAACCCCGTGATCTCAAATACTTCCATGACGTCAGGTGAGACATTGGTAAGCGTCATGGTCATGCCGGATGCGCTCGCGTTTTTTTCCCCCGCTAATAGAACACGAAGGCCAGCAGATGACACATAGGCGATCTCGTCGAAGTCAAGCTTGAGGTCATGGCCCTTTTGCAGAGCTTCTTGCAGAGCGGTTTGTAATTGTGGGGAGGTAACGGTATCGAGGCGACCCGATAAACTCAGCACTGTTACTTCGCTCTCAATTGATTCTTTTATTTCCATGGATAATCCTCTCGCGAAAGAGCGCTCGATAGATATTCGGCGCACAAAACAATCCGCGTCCCTCTCAAATATATGCACCGATTACATTATGGGCGTTTGAGCCAATAGTTTCAATTCCGTTGCGCGACAAAGAGGCGAGCGGTTTTGTCGCTGGATCGGAATCGTTTTCATGCCCGATCAGAGCTAAGCAAGAAGCCACCGGCGTATACTGGTAATAATCCAAGTAGGATGAAGCGAAAGCGAGCGGAGCCATGGAGAATAGCAGAACCGAAGAATTCAGGATCAAAAGCGATGAATTGATCGCGAAACTTAAAGACATCATCAAGGAAGGCAATGCGAAGAAGGTCACGATCTTAAGCAAGGACGACCGGGAGATCATGAGCTTCCCCTTGACCGTTGGCGTGGCTGGCGCGGTGCTGGCTCCGATCTTCGCGGCAGCAGCAACGGTCGCGGCTTTGGCGACAGAGTGCACCATCGTGGTTGAGCGTTAGCGCCCAGTAAGGAGTTTAACGGTGATCAATAACAATATCCTCGAAGCGATCGGACACACCCCACTGATCCGGCTGAACAACATGACCGAGCCAGGAGACGCCGAAGTCCTGGTCAAGTACGAAGCGGTCAAC
>Ga0123357_10012206_pt1 | contig 11072 bp, 4 predicted proteins | sample TergutEmb28metaG_FD_89873 | JGI IMG/M metagenome (GOLD analysis project Ga0123357, IMG submission 89873) | Embiratermes neotenicus P4 segment gut microbial communities from Petit-Saut dam, French Guiana - Emb289 P4 | ecosystem: Host-associated > Arthropoda: Insects > Digestive system > Gut ... | reverse complement strand
GTGCGTGCCGGCCGAGAGGTCGACTACGGCTGGTTCTTCATGGGGTCGAAGCACCGCGAGAACTACGACGACTGGTGGCGCTGCGAGATCCAGTTCGATCCGGTGCTCGACGAAGCGTTTGGCATCACGCACACGAAGCAGCAGGCGCGACCGCAGACGCACCTACTTGAGGCGCTCACACCGGACCTCGAGGCGACAGCGCGGGCGCTGAACGGCCGCGCGCGGAAGGCGCACCTTGCGGTGAAGGCGAGCGCGCGCTTCTCCGAGGCTGAGCGCATCGCCAACGATCGCGACCACCTCCTGCGACCGCTCCCGCGCGGTGCGGACCCCACCGCGAAGGCGCTGATGCGGGAGTTGGAGGCGAGCCACCCCGGGCTGCTCAAGGAGCGCGCCGATGAGGCCGATCGCTACAGCATTATTGAGCACGCGGTGAAGGATACGTCCTTCTTCACGCTGGCGTACGACGGAGACCGGCTCGTCCTCGTGCTCAACCCAGACCACCCTTTTTATCGAGAGATCTACAAGCCGCTCTCCGAGGGCGAGGCTCCGCAAGACCCGCGGCTCCGCGCGAAGCTCGAACTCCTCCTCCTCGCTGCGGCGCGCAGCGAGGCGGCGGCGCGCGGAAAGATCCCCGCGCTCGCGAAGCATCGGCTTGAGTGGAGCAACACCCTGGCCGCTTTCTTGAACGACAAATGACCACCGTGCCTAACAACCCATGGATCGCCCTTGAGCCGCCGCTCCCGAGCAGCGCGTCGCGAGACGTGTTCGTCGGGCACGCGCGTTCGCTCGCGAAGGTGCGCCGGGACGAGCACACCGACGATAACATCGAGTGGCTCCGCGCACACTTCGTGTCGGAGGTGAAGTCGTCGCATCGCGCCGATCGCCAGGCGCTGTTGGCGGCGGGCCTCGTGGTCACCGACCTCGCGATGCAGGGGTGGATGCTGCGCACGCGCGCCGAGCGCGTCGAGATCCGCCCCCCCGATCCGGTCAGCGACAGGGCGGCCGAGAAGGCGCGCGTGCGCAAGCAGGAGTTGGTGAAGCGCGACGCGCAACTCCGCAAGCCCCCCGTCCAGCGGTTCATCGAGTCGATGGAGCGGCAGCGGCTTCACAACGGCGAATTCGTCTCCATCTACTCGTTGATGCGCGACGGGCGCGAACTCGCAGACGGACTGCGAGAGGCGCGCACGCACATGAACAATGGGTGGGCCGACACGCTCTCGAGGTTGGTGGACCCGTACCTCGACTTCATCGCGTCGGAGGACGCGACGTGCCCGCACACCGGACTTCGCCTCATGGATATCTGGCGCTACTTCCGCCACACGTGGACGAACCAGTACACGAGCGTGCCTGGGCGGACGATGGTCTTCCTCGTCCGCGATCGCGCCGCCAACAAACACCCGGTGATGGGAATCGGCGCGTTGAGCAGCCCCGTCATGCAGATCCGCGAGCGTGACTCGTGGATCGGCTGGCACCCTGAGACGTTCATCGAGCGGGTGCGCCGCGCACCGACGCGAGAGCTGGCGCGCTGGCTCGTCGAGACAAACGAGGCCGCGATAGGCGAGATCTACGTCGATGATCTGATCGAAGACAAAGTCCTCTCGATGCGAGATCTCTTGTCGCCCTCCGAAGTGGTGTTCGAACGGTTGGTAAGAGAGGGCACGGAGCAGCGACGGCTCCACCACCGCTACGCCCGCTCGCGCGACCTGAAGCGGAAGCCCGCCGGCATGTCTGGCGATGATTACTGGATCGCGCGTGCGCGTACGCACCTCTTTCGGAGCAAGCGCGCCATCGCGCTGGCGACGTACTTGCGCGTGCGCGCCGTGCTGAACGAGACCTTCAAGGGGAGACCGACGGCGGAGAAGCTCGGCGCGCTTGCGGCTACGGGCTACGGCAGCGACGTGATCTGCCGCGTGCTCAAGAAGGCGAAGGCGGATCGCGTTGGTATCGCGGTCGCAGACATCTCGGTGTGCGGCGCGGTGCAGCCGTACAATGCGCTGCTTGGCGGCAAACTCACGGCGATGCTGGCGGCAAGCCCCGAGGTCGTCCAGCGATACCGACGTCGCTACTTGGGTGCGGAGAGCGAGATCGCGTCGTCCGTTGCGGGACGATCCATTAAGCGTGCGCCGACGCTCGTCCTGCTCGGGACGACGTCGCTCTATGGCGTCGGCTCCAGCCAATACAATCGCATCAAGATCCCCGCCGATCGCCTGGGGGGCGCGGCAGCTGACGTTATCCGCTACGAAGAGGTCGGACGCTCTGAGGCCTTTGGTACGTCGCAGTACTCCGAGGAGACCATCAACGCGCTCGTCGACCTCGTTCAGCAGTCCGACTCGCAGCGCGTGAACAGCATCTTCGGCGAGGGCATAAGCCCGAAGCTGCGCAAGGTCCGGCAGGCGCTCGACATGTTGAACCTGCCCTCTCGTCCGTTGCTCCAGCACCATCGACACCGTGTCGTCTACGGCGTGAGTTTGATTCGGAACCTGAGCGATCACCTCATCGGGCTCGCGCGCAAACCCGACTACATCGTCCCGCTCGACAGGGGGCGTGCCGCGACGGCGAACATCAGCGCGTGGTGGCGGGAACGGTGGCTCCGAAACCGGATCACCTCGGACGAAGTCCTCGAAGAGGTGGCGCGCCATACGCGTGTTCACCCTGTCACCCACGGCGCGCGCGTGTCGCCGCAGCGCCCATCGAGCCAGCAGCCGCTGTTCGTCGAGCAGTCGTGAAGACCAAGAGCGCCGTGCGGCTGCGCACAAACCAGATCGCGACGACGAAGGAGGTCGTGCGGTGGTACCTCCGCCACCACTTCGGACGCCCCTCCGACCCGGGCGTCGTTGAGATGTTCTGCGATCCGTCGAAGGTCGGCGCGTTCGCCGTGGACCGAGGAGCGCTGCGCAGAGGTGAGCCGGGGGCACTCTTCCGGCTGCTTGTCGCGACCTCGATGTTTCAACGGAGGCAGGACGTCCAGATTCTCCGCATCCTTCAGGGCATCGGCGCCGACGACGCGCGTGAGCTCACCGACGCTAGGCGGCTTGTCGCGCTGGTCGAAGAGGGCGGCTGCCCGCACATGCAGACCACCATCGACCTCGCGAACGAGTGCGATCTCGACAAGGACCCGAAGACCCAGCAAGGGTGTTGTGGTGCGAACCCGACGCTCGCGTGCCACATGAAGCGGCACACGGTCTTGCTCAAGCGCTATGGGCATTTCGGCAAGGTGCCAACGTCGATCGCGCTGATGGTCAAGGAGTCGGGCGCCGAAGACCTCGCCGCGCTCCGACGGCTCGTGATGAAGCGAGAGCGAGACCCATTGACGCGCGCGCATGCGATCGCACGCGAGCTCTCACGTGCGTGGCGCGTGAACCAGAAGATCGCGAGCATGTTCCTCTCGATGATCACGAACCCAGACCTCTCGCGAGATCTCGCGCCTTGGTCGCGTGGGATCGATTGGAGTTTCTACGTTGTCGTCGACAGCAACGTCGACCTCTTCCTCGCGTCCATCGGGTACAAGGGCGCTGGCACCTACGACGCGCGTCGCGATTTTATCCGCGACCTCGCGCGCAGCATCGACTTGACCGAGTTCGACGGCAAACTGCAGGCGTACAACCCGCGCCTCGTCCAACAAGCGATGTACCTATTCATGAGCGTTGCGAACCGCCGGGCGGCTGAAGGCGACTGCATGCACCTCGCGCCGGCGCTGTGCGCGACGTGCCCTCGCGCCGTGCGAAGCCGGTGCCCTGCTCGACCCGAATAACGGCGCCGCCGCTGATTCGAGGCCGCGCCAAGTTCTTTTCGCTACTGAACAAAGTTGGGGTAGCATGGCGCTAGGCACCGCTGCGACGACAGTGACCACCTCAATTTCACTCGACGCTGCATCGGATAGCCGGCGGGGCTTCGGCGAGCATCGGGAGGTGAGCGGCGACGATGGAACTGGGGGCGTGGAACCAACGGCTGGCTGACCATTTTGGGGCGCTCGCGCGCGATCGGAAGGAGATCCCGCTGTTCGCCCTGGAGCACGACCTCGCTCCCGCTGAGGTGCGTGCTCTGTCCGACAAGATCTGCGCACACATCCTCGTCTCCCGGCCAAGGCGCGAACACGCGCTCGTCTGGACCGTCTACGCGGCGGAGATCGGGTACGGCTACGCGGGCGACGAGTACTGGCAAACCTTTGAGGAGAAGACACCCGGATGGACTCAGAACGGCGATCGCGGATGGATCCGCGACATCTTCTCTGCCTTCCAGGAAAAGTTCGCGGGCGCGAAACCCTCCGGTCGGTGGGCAGAGCAGTTCTCGATCATCGCGTGGCCGATCACGCACGCGATCCTCCCGTGCGATCTTCAACAACAGCTCGCCCGTGTCCTCTACGACCTTCGGCATTCGTTCTCCGCTGAACTCTTCGACGAGCCGGAGCGATTGGGGGATTTTATCGCGGCAAGGAGTTGGAACACATCGACCCGCTTCCAGAACCTCGTGCAGGCACCGGCGCTCGTTGGACAGATCGCCGCCGCGCTCCTCCTCCAAGGAAGGGAGGGCTTCAAGGCGCTGCTTCACCCGACGACGCTTAAGCGCATCGGCGATGACGTCGATCGTGAACGGCGTGGTCGCGATTGGCTACGCGGCGCGCGACGCGCGGCGGAGGAGCGCGCGAAGATTCGCGGCCTGACCGTCGGCAAGCCAACGAACACGATGTTCCAGCGTCGTGACGAGGCCCACGCGGAGGTCGCCCGGCTCGGCGTCGAGCCACGCCTCGTGCTCCGACCCATCGAAGGTGCGCGCTGGGAGGCATTGCTGGAGGTCCCTGACCTCTCGCACCTGCTCCTTCGGTTCCCGCAGGTGCGGGACGCCCTCATCGAGTCGCGCTGCACTGTCGCGGGCGCGGCTGGTCGACCACTGGCGCGTGGGTACTTCCTGCATGGACCGCGGCGCGTCGCGCTCGCCCGTTGGCCACAGCCGGACGACGTGCTGCTGAAGTTCGAGCGCTCCGATCCGCAGCTCGACTACCTGCTGCGCGCGGAGTGCATGCTCCGCCCCGGCACATCGTGGCTCTTCAAGGTCGCGAGCGATGGCTTCGCCTACGAGTCGCGCGGGATGCACGTCCGCGCAGACTCGAGGTACGTCCTAGTGGGCACCGAACCCTTCGTGCGCTTGCCCGTGGCCCGCCACGTTCAGCTCATGTGCCATGGCGTCCACGCGATCCTGCTCGACATCCCGACCGTGCTCACGCCTGAATGGGAGCAGGCACTGAAGCAGTTCCAGGTCACGCAGGCGAAGTCGATCGAGGTGTGGCCCGCAGGCCTCGCGGCGGTCGCGTGGGATGGTGAGGGTTACGGCGAGTGGCTCGCGTCGGAGACGCCGACCCTCGCAGTCCGTTCGGACCACGCGATCGACGTGCTGACCATTGCAATGAGCGACGGCCCGTCGCTCTCGCTGGCGTTGAGCAACACGCCGCCCGGCGATCCAGTCTTCATCGAGCTCCCGTCGTTGGCCGTTGGACTCCACAAGTTCAGCGTCGCAGCGCGTAGCGGGAGCGGCGCTGGCTCCGAGGTGATCGGCAACCTTGATGTCGTCATGCGCGTACGAGAGGCGCGTCCATGGTCGCCTGAGGTGACCTCACACGGCCCGCTCGAAGTGGAGTTGGACCCTGCAGCGCCCTCGCTCGAGCAGATCTGGGACGGGCGGGCTGCCGTCCTCGTGCGTGGGCCCGCCGGGCGCCAAGCAAAGTGCCGAGTGCGGATGCTCGCGCGCGCGCGTGAGCCGTTGTTCGAGAGAGAGCTGCCGCCGATCACGCTTCCACTCTCGAACGAGGAGTGGGCTCATCACTTTGAGACGCACCTCAAGGAGGACAAGGACGCCCAGCGCGCCTACGACGACGCCCAGGCCTGCGCGGTCGAGTTCGCCGCCGACGAACTCGGCACGTTCACGCTCCGCTGCGAGCGCGAGTTCACGCCGCTTCGGTGGTCACTAAGGCGGAGTTCGTCTGGCTTCACGGCGCGCCTGCATGACGACGCCGACGCCGGCGATCCGAGCATCGAGCGCTTCTCGTTCGAACGACCCACCGTTGGAGAGAAACTGCAACCAGGCCCGAAACACGAGGTGCCTCTCGTGGGCGGGCTCTATGTCGCGACGCTCAGAGAGTTCAAAGCGACCATTGTAGTGCCGCCGATCGTCGCGGATCTCCAGCGCAAACCCCAGATCGACGCGGGGCAACGTACGCCCGAAAACATCGCGAAGCTGCTCACGTCCGCGCAGCTCTGGGGGACTGCGTGCCTACCAGGCGATCTCATCGCTAGTGCGTACCGAAGGGCCGTGCTCCGCGCGCTCTCCGAGCACATTGTTTCGCTGCTGGGCGGGCGCGTGTGGGCGAGCGCGGAATTGAAGCTCAAGGATGAACGGGGGCTCCTTGAGCTGAAACGTTGCATCTCGAACAAAGGGTACGAGCTGGCACTCGGCTCGGTGCTTCAACTCGATCACAAAGTGCTCTCGGAATCGCCTCCCTCGTTGCGCGCCGTACGCCTCGCGGCGCTCGCCGAAAGCTTCCAACTCGCGCAGCCGAACCCAAACCAACGCGAGATCAACGAGCGGCGCAGCTCTCGCGGGGTGACGGAGGTGCGTCGTGTTCAGGGCGTCGGCCCCGAACATTCGGCTTGGTTTGCGGAGTTCGCACTGCGCATGGCAAGCGATCCCGTAACGTTGAGCGCGTGGGCCGGAGAGCATGTCGACGCGAGCATCAGGAAGCTCCTCGACATGCCGACGCTAGCGCGCGCCGCGCGCTTCCTCGTGCTCGCCGTGGACCAGCAGAAGAAGTCGCTCGCGGCGGCGGGTGAACTCTACGCGGGATGGGGATGGCCAGCATGAGGCGACTGACCGTCGAGGAGGTCCACGCACAGAAGATTCGTGAGCTCGGGCTCGATCCCGAGGCACTTGACCTGATGACCTCTGAGGGGCTCGCGGGAGCGTTGCGGCGGGCCGCGAGCTACCTGTGCCCATGCTCGGCAGCGACGCTTGTGCGAGCCGTCGTTCAGCCGCTCCGAGGGCTCGTCCCCGATCTCGATAGGGCGAAAGAGCTGACCAAGGAGACGCTCGAAGCGATGATTTCGCACGGCGACTTGCTCGAGCAGCCGGAGGTGCAGGAGGGAGCGCCGTCGACACGCATGCTGCTCTACGCTGCACCCGCGAGCTTCGTCGTGCGCCAGAGCGGGCTCGTGGTCGTCCTCGGAGTCGCGGCCGACCAACTTTCCCCGCTGCCCTCCGAGCTTGAGCAGCGCATCCAGTATCTGGGACATGTCCGCCGACTGACCCCTTCTTCGGAGACTGAAGATCTACGCGACGAGCTGCGCCAACTCGGCCTCCTCGAACTCTCGTCCGACGCATGGCTCAAGAGGCCGAGGTACAGCACTGCGTCGCAGGCTGTGGCTACGAGTGATCGAGCCCTTGATATCGTCGCACCATCGAGGGACATCCCGGGGCTCAAGCTCCTCGATCCGACGAAGCCGGTCTGGTACTACCCGGGACGCTGGAACGAGCCGAGAGCGCAAACCGGACGCTTCGTCGCAGGCCTACGGCGCCGACCTCTGGTGCTACGTCCAACTCACGAACGGGCAACCCGAGCGGATGGTCGACTTCCCCCAGAGAGGGAGCCGGTGGCGTGGATGCGACGAGGCTTGGCATCTCCAGATGGCGATCGATGCGCAGCGAGGTTCACCCCAGCGCTTCCGCGTCACGCCCAGCGGCGACGCGGTGGTCCTCGAGTTCTTTTCGCCGACGCCAGCGTGGGCGCGCCGACGGTGGGACGCGATCGGGGAGCCCGTCCCGCGCGCGGGCAGCCTTTTCGCGTACCGAATCTCGAAGGCGGAGATCGAGGAGGAGCGGCGGTTCGTGCGCGAGGCACTCTGGCTTGAAGAGATGACGACGAGTCCCCGGTAAATCAGGAGTACGACGATGGCACTTACGATCGGCGAGACGACTCAGCAGCTCCACCGGGCCCTGCGCGACTACATCGAAGCCACGTACCATGTGAGCCACAAGATGCTCGTGGACCAGCGCAGCGCACTCCTCGATCAGGTCGGCGTCATCCACCAGCTCCCCTACATCGAGAGCACGCCGCGCTACCGGACCGGTGAAAGGTTCGCCGACCTCGGACTCGACCCCGCCGCGCTGGAGATCTTCACGTCCGTCTCCTCGCCGAAGGGCGACCTCGGACTCCTGATCCACGACCCGCCGTACCAGCACCAGGCGCTCTCGACGCAGCTCTCGCTCGTCGACGAACGGAGTCTTGTGGTGATGACTGGCACGGGCTCGGGAAAGACCGAGTGCTTCCTCCTGCCGATCCTCGGAAAGCTCGCCACTGAAGCGAAAGCGAAGGGCAAGGAGTTCGGCGAGACGAGCGCCGTGCGCGCAATGGTGCTCTACCCGATGAACGCGCTCGTCAACGATCAGCTCGGCCGCCTGCGGCTGTTGTTTGGTGATCCCCGTATCGTCCAGCACTTCGTTGATTGGTCCGGGCGCCCCGCGCGCTTCGCTCGCTACACGAGCCGAACGCTGTATCCAGGCGTGCGCCATAAGGATCCGAAGAAAAACAAGGACGGGGATCGCCTGAAACCTATCGGGAAATACTACGTGAAGAACCTCGAGGTTGCGTCGGGCCCGCCATCGCGTGAGGCTGCTGCCGCACATCTCGTAAGCGAGCTGAAGAAGCGCGGCAAATGGCCGGCGAAACCCGACCTCGCGGCATGGTATGGGAAGAAACGCGGACGCTGGCTCGACAAGAACGGCGACTTCAAGCGCTGCGTCACGCTCCCCCAGGATCCCGAACTAGTCACCCGGCACGAGGTACAAGCGGCGCCGCCCGACGTGCTCGTCACGAACTACTCGATGCTCGAGTACATGCTGATGCGCCCGCTCGAGCGACCCATCTTCGATCGCACGCGCGAGTGGCTGGAGAAGAACCCGGACGAGCGCTTCCTTCTTGTCATAGACGAGGCCCACCTCTATCGAGGCGCGCAGGGCGCCGAGGTGGCATTGCTCATCCGGCGCTTGCGTGCGCGGCTCGACATCCCCCCGGAGCGCCTGCAGGTCATTTGCACGAGCGCCAGCTTCAAGGACGCCGACCACGCAGTCGAGTTCGGCGCGCAGCTCACAGGCAAGGACCCAGCAGATTTTCGGAAGGTCCAAGGCGACCTCCTCGAACGACCCGGCGCCGCGAAGGGAACGACCGCGGACGCCACCGCATTGGACGCGTTCGATCTCAACGACTTCTACGAGGCTGCCAACGACGTAGATCGCCTCAAGGTCGTCGAGAGCTTCCTCAGATATCGAAACGTCGCGCCCTGGGACCTGCAGCCCTCGCTGTACGAGGCTCTGGAGTCATTCGGTCCGATGTCGAACCTGGTCAACTTGACGATGGAGGGGGCGCAGTCCGTCGACAAACTAGGCGCCAAGCTGTTCGACGCGAGCGTGCCTGCAGATGTCGCCGCACACGCGGTGACGAACCTCATCGCGCTCGGCAGCGTGGCGCGCAGGGAGCCCACGGAGCCCGGCCTGCTGCCGTGCCGTGTCCACTCGTTCTACCGTGGCCTCGCGGGCCTCTGGGTCTGCATGGACCCGAACTGCACGAGCCTCACGGCAGCCGAGCGAGGAGGCCCTGCTGGAAAGCTCTACAGCCAGCCACGTGACACGTGCGAGTGCGGTGCGCGTGTGTTGGAGCTGTTCACCTGCAGGAACTGCGGTACCGCATACGCTCGGGCGTACACCAACAAAGTTGACGACCCGAACTTCCTTTGGGCGGAGCCCGGCGGGGCGTTTCGGACGCTTGCCGGCTTCGTCAACGAGATCTCTCCGCTCGATCTTCTCCTGGAGAAGCCGGTTTTCAACGATTTCGCAGAGCCCGCCGAGTACGACCTCGTCACTGGTCGGCTCAACCCGCAGAAGCTCGGCGCCCGAAACAGGCAAGTCTACCTCCGAGTTGGTCGTTCACAGCCCGTGACCGATGACGAGCCGCAGGACGCGACCCCAGGCGAGTTCCGACCCTGCGCGGTATGCGGAGAGCGCGCGGCGTTCGGGCGCACCTCTGTCCAGGATCACCAGACTAAGGGTGATCAGCCATTCCAAGCGCTCATCGCGAAGCAGATCCAAGTGCAACCGTCGAACCCCGTGGACGCAACGCGACTCGCGCCGCTGCGTGGTCGTAAGGTCCTCATCTTCTCTGATTCGCGTCAAACGGCGGCGCGACTCGCACCGAACCTCCAGAAGTTCTCGACGGAGGACGCGCTTCGTCCCCTCATCGTCGCGGGCTACGAACACCTTTCAAGCATCGCTGCGATCACCCCGTATTTGTCCCTCGATGATCTGTACTTTGGCGTGCTCATCGCGGCAAAGGAGCTGGGCGTCAGGCTTCGCCCCGAGCTCAAGGCGGGAGAGAGCTTCCATGATGAACTCGACGTGGACACCGCCATTAGAGCCGGCGTGCTCACGAACCCCGAAGCGTTGATACCGCTCTGGGGCAAGCTACGCGCGTCGCGGCCGCCGGAGTCGTTGCTCCGCGCGGTCGTAGACTCGCTGGGCGACCGCTACTACGGCCTCGAAGCGCTCGCGATTGCGTCGCTTCGTGAGCGCGGAGATCACACGACGTGGATCGAGGCGCTCCCGGACATCCCTGCTTTCGCGATCACGCTGGATCAGAAGCTTGCGACCGCTCGATCATGGATGCGGTGCTGGGGACGCGCAGGGTTATGGATGAGCCAGATGCCGCCGGTGTGGCGGAACTCGGGCCGTCAGTTTCAGGCACGCTCGGGCAAGTTCGACGAGATGGATCGCCTCATCAAGGACAAGCCCGCGCGCACCTTTTTCAACACGGAGTGGCTGCCCAAGCTGCTCCAGCGCTTCGGCGAACAGGTCGCGCTGAACAAGTTCTATCTGAAGGGAGGCGAACTCTCGCTCTACGTTGGCGGTCCTTGGGCGTACTGTCAGTCATGCAAGACGGCGCAGCGTCCGTTCCCAGGCCGCACGACGTGCGTCAACTGTGGCCAGGCCACCGCGACGCCAATCGATCCGAATACCGATAAGGTCTTCGTCGCGCG
>Ga0123357_10012205_pt1 | contig 11073 bp, 5 predicted proteins | sample TergutEmb28metaG_FD_89873 | JGI IMG/M metagenome (GOLD analysis project Ga0123357, IMG submission 89873) | Embiratermes neotenicus P4 segment gut microbial communities from Petit-Saut dam, French Guiana - Emb289 P4 | ecosystem: Host-associated > Arthropoda: Insects > Digestive system > Gut ... | reverse complement strand
ATTCCTCCGACCAGCTCATGCGGGCCATCGTCGTCGGTGCGCCCGGCCACCTGCGCCCAGGGGGCTTGCTGCAGGTGGTCGGCAACTGGGCGATCACCTCCGACGAGCCCTGGCAAGAGCGTCTTGCGTCGTGGATCGAGCCCACGGGCTGCGATGCCATCGTCTGCTGCCGCGAGACGCTCGACGTCTACGAGTACATCGAAATCTGGCTCGCAGATGCAGGTCTGGTGGGCACGACGGCATACCGGGACGCCTACCGGCGCTGGCTCGACTACTTCGCCGCACAAGGGATCGTCGGTGTTGGCATGGGCTGGCTCAGCCTGCGCCGCGCGGAGCGTGACCGGCCCGAGGTTCGCATGGAGGACTGGCCCTACACCGTGGTCCAACCCGTCGGTGAGGCCTTTGGGCACTTCTTCGACGCCGTTGACACTGCACGGCTCGACGCCGAACACCTTCTGGGTTCGTACCTGGCCGTCACCGACAACGTCGTTCAGGAGACGTACGGACGTCCGGGCGCGGCCGATCCTGAACGCATCGTGCTGCGTCAGACAACCGGCATGTGCCGGGCCACGCCGCTGGCCACCGACCTTGCCGCCGTCGTCGGCGCCTGCGACGGCGAGTTGCCGCTCGGCGCGCTGATCCAGGCCACGGCCGAGGTGCTGGAAGCCGACGCGGGCCAGGTCAGAGCCGCAGTGCTGTCGCGCATTCCAGAGTTGCTGCTGGACGGCTTCCTCGTCCCCGCAGCGCGCTAAGCGACGGCTGGTCCGCCACACCTGTATTCAGTTGCCCCAGGCGGGTCGCCTCAGGCGTCTCACGTCGTGCCTCAGTTTCCGGCCGCGTCCCAGTTTCCGGAAGGCCTTCGCCCGCGCACTACCATGGACGCGACGCCAACGCCCCGCGGATTCGCTCCGATGCCGGGACCACGGCGCCAGTACCCCCATTTACCCTCCACCCCAGTGAGGCACCATGTTCGACGACGACCAGCCCCTGTGGGACTCGGCCGACGACAGCGTCGACGAGTGGGCCTTGCCCGACGACCCCTCGCTGCGAGGCGGGATGCCGACCGAGCCGCCAGCCGGCGGAGGCGCGCCCGACGTCGATGTGTCTGGCGATCCCACGTGGGCTCAGCCGGCGACTGGCCCAGATCTCGCAGCCCCGGCCATTGCACCTGTCGCGGCCAGCCCAGCGACGGCGGTCAACCCGCCGACGGCCGCCAGCCCGCCGGCCCCGTCGGCTGCCACCCCGACGACGTGGCAGACCTATCAGGCGGGAAACGGATCCTCCGGCATCTCGGCGCTGGCAACCCAGCCATCCCCCGCCCCGGTCCGCTGGACGCCAACGGGCCCGGCCATGCGCCCAGCCCCGGCCAGGAGTGGGTGCCTGGCCGGGCCCGTTGCCCTGGTGATCATGTTCGTCGTGATTGCTTTCGGGTCGAACCTGTCCAACTACTTTTCGGACAACAACACGAGCGGCATCGCATGGGTGGACGCCGACTCGGCGCAGGCAGCAGGGCTGCTCACGGTCAGCGTCGCCGGTTATGACGCCGATGGCAACGCGTTCGACAACTCTTCGCCCGGATTGCTGGTGTCCACGGACGGCCTGCTCGTCGTTCCCTATCACCTCGTCGCAGGCACGACCGACGTGACAGTGACAACCCAGGCGGGGGAATCGGCCACCGCCACGGTCGTCGGCTTCGATCTGCCCAGGGATGTCGCAGTGCTGAGCGCCCCAGATCTGGCAGGAACGCCAGCGGCAACTCTCGCCAGCAAGGTGCCCGCGTCGGACGAGCCAGTGAGCGTTCTCTCGGATTCCAGTCCCGACGGTGTTGCGGCCGTGGCCGCGACGTCGATCGGGAGCGACGCCATCGACGCTGACGTTGACGATCCCCTCGGCCGCTACGTCGCAACCGTGAGCACCGAGGTGTCGCTGGCCGACGTGAGTGACGTGCCCGGCGCACCCGTGTTGGACAACCTCGATCAGGTGGTCGGCATCGACCTCGACGGGCAGGGCGCCGTCCTTCCAATTGAGACGGTGCGATCCGTCCTCAAGACTGTCGAGGCGGGCCGCGACTCGGGGACGGTGCGGGTCGGTCCGGCGGGAGATCTGGGAATGGAACTGTCGCCGCAGTCACGCTCGGAGGACGCCGTCCCCGAGGTGATGGCCGTCAACGTTGGGGGCGCTGCCCAGGCGGCGAAGATCGCCGTCGGCGATACCATCCTGGACATTGACGGCAAGCCGGTGCCGGCGGATCCCGACATCAGCATGATCGGACAGATCCGGATGCTCGAGCCGGGAACCAAGGTCAAGGTCACGGTGCTCCCGCCGGACGAGAGCAAGCCGAGAACCGTCAAACTCACCGTCGGGGAGAGCCAGGTCATCTAAGTGGTTGATTCCAGGGGTGGGTGTTGCGCTGTCCTCATTGTGTGTCCTGGTTGCTTTGTCGTCGTTCGCCGGTGCGCCACATCGACTCCATCCGCCGCCTTCCCAGGCCATACGTTGAGCGCCGCTCGTCTGCGCACTCCTTGGGATTAGTCGTCGGGCATTCGTGGGCTGCCGGTGTTCGACACGGGTGAGTGTCTCGGTGGCGAGGATGCTGTCGCCGTCTTTCTGGCGGCGGTGGTGAAGCAAGGCATTGTGTCGTTGTCGGCGGCGTTTGGCGCTGTGGTGCGTGCTCGCGGCATGGGCACAGCTACGCCCGGACGGCGCGGATCGCTAGGCAGTCCGCCATCGGGCCCGCCGATCACGCACGCAGCCAGGATGATGACCCACAACGCCCCACGCTGGTGGAGGGGCTTCTTGCCGGCCAGCCGACCACACCTGCCGCCCGCAGGGGCCGCCGATCAACAGTGGTGCTGGTTTTGGGCGTCGGCCCGCAGCCCCGATCACGTGTGGGTTCGCGTCCCGCAGCGGCGTTCACCTACGGGCCGCAGGCGTCGACGCGTGTGGCGTCGCAGCCGTGACGGCGGCCTGGGGAGCGGACGCCTCGTGCCGCGTGCGTGATTTGTGTAGCCGAACATGGGTGTGGGGCGGGCCGTTGTGTGGAAACGGGTCAGATACCTACCTGTCCTGGGCCAATTCTTGGTGATCTGTGTACCGAAAGTGCGGGTAGCCGTGCGAAACGGCGAGTTTGGGGGCCACAAATCTTCCCCGGACGGGCGTCGCCGTAGCGGCTGCGCATGTCCTCGGCGTCACCCCGGCCGCTGGCACGTGGCCGGGGCGGTTCGTTGAGTCGGATCGGCCGCGCCCGGACGGGCCATGATCGTCGCGCGAGGCGGGACGTTGTCTGGCTGGCGGCGGGTCCGGCACATCGGCCCGCTCTCGTGGGCGAGGCCGTGCCGGGTTGGTCTCGATCCCGAGTTGTCAGTGACGAGGGCCGCGGCACCGCGACCGAGGCTGGACGCCTGATTCCAAGGGGCTGTGCGGTGCGGCGTGGCCTGTGACGGGGTGAGGGCGTCCACGATCGGCGATAGTTGCTCCTGCTTCCCCGATCATCTAGATGATTGATTCCAAGGGGTGCGCGCTGCGCTGCGCCCATCGTCCGCACTGGCGGCGTTGTCGTCGGTCGCTGATGCATCACATCGACTCCCTCCTCCGTCAAGCCAAGCCGGCCACTGAGCCCCGCTCGCCAGCGCACGCCTTGGAACCAATCATCCAGTGCGCCGCGAGGCCGGGCCGTGGGGGTGTGCCGATCCCCACGTCGGGGCGTGGTTCGTCGGTTGGGTTAGGTTGGGTCGTGTCGCATACCATGGCAGCGACCCCCATGGAGGCGCCGTGCCAGACCAACCAGACCCGTTGTGGGACGAGGCTGACGGCCTAGACGAGCTGACGCTTCCCGACGATCCCCTTCTGCGCGGTGGCATGCCGGAGCCGCGGATAGCGGGGCCCCATCCCGATGCCGCCGATCCGGATGCCGCCAGCCGTCCGGGCCAGGCGGCCGATCCGTCCCCCATGGGCGCCGGTCGGCCAGGGTCCCAGCCCTCTGCCTCTGCCCACTCTGCCTATGCTCACCCGGAGCATGCCCGGTCGGCCTACGGTCGTCCGACGCAGGCCTACCCGGCTGCTGTTCACGCGGTACCCATCCCGCCTGCACCGCCCATCCCGCCTGCACCCCTTGTGCCGCCGCAGCCGCCCGCGCCCGTGATCGGACGCCATGCTCGCCTGCGGCGCGCGTGGTCGCCTTGGCCGGATAGCCCAGGACGGACAGCCTTGATGATCAGCCCGGTCATAGTGATACCCCTCGGCGTCATCGTGTTTCTGTTCGCCACTGTCGTCGCGATGATGCCGGACGGAAGCAGCGCACAATCCGAGGGGTCTGGTGTCGCCTCGGCCCTCCCCGTGTCGGACGTGTGGCTCCCGGCCGATGCCGGGCTGACCTCGGGCCTCGTCACGGTGCAGACGTCGCCGACGGACGCGACTAACGGCATCGTGATGACGCCGGGCGGTCTGGTCGCGACGAGCTACGGCTTGGCCTCCAGAGCCACCCACCTGACCGTGACGGTGGACGGCGGCCGAGCCATGCCGGCGACGATCGCCGGGTTCGACGCCGCGAAAGACGTGGCGGTGCTGCGTGTGCCCGGCTTCAATCCGTCGGGCGTTGCGCGGATGGGGACGGCTGTGTCCACGGGTGACACCCTGACGCTGCTCGACGACCGGGGTGACGGTTTGCAGCCCCTCGGGCTCGACGTGCATGTCTGGAAGACGGATCAGTATTGCGTCCGGATGGGGGCGGAGACGATCAGCGGCGGTTTCTGGTTCAACACCGTCGACCCGATCGCCGAGTCTGGGGCCGCGGTCGTGCGCGACGACGGGACAGTGGTCGGCATGTTCTACGGCGGCGACAAGGGCGCTACCCGGTGCGCGGTTCCTATCGCGTCCGTACAACGCGTCATCATGGCTGTCGAGACTGGCAAGAGCGCAGGGACGGTGCACGTGGGCCCCGCCGGCTCGCTTGGCATCGGCGCGTTCAACGCGGGCGACTACCCGGTGGTTGCGAATCTCGATCCGACGGGGCCGGCCTACAAGGCGGGCATTCGCGACGGGGACGAGCTCACCCGAATCGGCACGACGTCGCTGCACTCGCTGGGCCTGGCAGATCTGAGCCCCGCGAGTGTCGTTGCCATGTTGACGCCGGGTACGAAGGTCACACTGGAATGGCAGCACGCGGGCGGCGCGGTCAAAAGCGCCACCGTGACCGTTGCCGGCTAGATGAGTGATTCCAGGGGGTGCGCTGAGGGCAGCGCAGCGTGCACCCCTTGGAATCAGGCATCCAGGACGTCAGGGCGAAAGAGGCCGTTTCAAGTCTTCCGCCAGTCATAGATATCTCACAGCGGGCTCACGGGAATAGAACGCAGACTTATGTAGGTTGAGACGAACGAGGAGGAAGTCATGGCCGAGGATCCGACCAGCCCGTTTGGCGCGGCCCAGCCGCCGGTCGCCGATGGGTCGGGGCAGGGCGCGTCCATTCCGGCACCCACCGCGATTCCGGCATCTGGAAGCCCGTATTCCCCGACGGCTCCGCAACCCGTCGTGCCGGCATCACCGTGGCAGCCGTCGACCGCCGCCTCGTACGCGCCGACGTCGTCCGGCCAGCAGGCTTCGTTCCCGCCTGCGTCCTCCGGTCAGCAGGCTTCGTTCCCGTCCGCGTCGTCGAGCCAGCAGCCTTCGTTCCCTCCCGCGTCGTCGACCCAGCAGCCTTCGTTCCCTCCCGCATCCTCCGGCCAGCAGGCGTCGGTCCCTTCCGCTTCGTTCCCGCCCACTTCGTTCCCTCCCGTCGCAGCGATCCCGCCGGCCGGCCCCACGCCGCCTGTCGGCAACTGGCCGGCGCCTTCGGGCGCGCCGGTTGGCCAGTCCTACGCAACTGCCGTCACGTCAACGCCGGTCGCGGCGTCGTCGGGCAAGACGCCCGTGCGCAACAATCTCGCACTCCAGATCGTCGCCGTCATCATGGCGTTTCTGCTCGGCGCCGGCACGCTGGCGATCGTCGAGCGCCTAGTGCAGGCCGCGAACCCCGCGCCCACATACCCGACGGGCCAGAACCGAACCGGGCGTGGCACCAACCCGAATTACCCGGGCTATCCGGGCGGTGGCCCAGGCGGCGTCGCGCCGACAACCCAGCCCACCTCACAACCCACGGCGCCGTCGACGACCAACCCGACGGGGGCCCCACGGTCGAGGACGAGCACGACGGTCACGCCTGAGCAATCGGTGGGAATCGTTTACGTCAACACGACGCTGAGCGGCGGAGTGGCCGCCGGAACGGGCATGGTGCTGGACGCCAATGGCGCCGTGCTCACGAACTACCACGTGGTGGCCGGTTCAGAGACGGTGTCGGTCACGGTCGCCGATTCGGGCGACACCTACAAGGCGTCGGTCGTGGGCTTCGACCAGAGCAAGGACGTGGCGCTGCTCCAGCTTTCCAACGCGAGCGGGCTCGCCACCATCACGATCGACAACGACCCGCTCGCCGTCGGCGACACGGTGAGCACCGTCGGCAACGCCGGGGGCCATAGCCGGCTCGTCCGGGCGGACGGCAAGGTGAGGGCGCTCGATCAGGCTCTGACGGTGTCGTCCGATTCGCCGTGGGGCGCTGAAGAGAACCTGTCCGGGCTCATCCAGACGAACGCGAACGCCGTTCCCGGTGATTCCGGCGGCCCGATGTTCGACTCGCAGAACGAGGTGACCGGCATGACCACCGCGGGCTCGACGGATCAGTCCACGAGCTTCGCCGTCCCGATTGCGGACGCCATGCAGGTGATCCGCACGATTCAGGCCGGCCATGACAGTGGCACAACGCGCGTCGGCCCGGCGGGCTACCTGGGCGTCAACGTCGCGACGGACAACACTGGCGTCCAAGGCCAGTTGATCCTGGGTGTCATCAAGGGTGGCCCGGCCGACAAGATCGGCATCATCAAGGGCAGCACGTTGACTTCCGTGAACGGCAAGCAGGTGCGTGCGAGCACCAACCTGGCGTCGCTCATTCGGGTGCTCGAACCGGGCGACAAGGTCAAGGTCACCTGGATCGCCCCGGACGGCCAGCACCGGTCCGCGACGGCGACCGTCGGGGCGAGCCCCATCAACTGAGGCCGGAACCGAATCCTCGGTGCTGTGGAACACGCGCGCTGGGTCATTCGAGTCATCTAGAGGACCATTGAGGCCAACTTGGCGGAATTGTGCGCCAAACACGGCCATGGAGCGTGCTAACGTCCATACACTGCGTCACCGCGTTCCGCGTGTCCGACGGGATCGCGCAGTGAGGTAGAAGCTTCCAGGCCAGGAGGAACCGTGCAGTCGACCAAGCGTCGCCTCGTGATCGTCGAGTCGCCGACCAAGGCGACGAGTCTCGCATCATTTCTCGGGTCCGGGTACGTGGTCACGTCGAGCCGGGGCCATATCCGCGATCTGCCGACCGGGGCCGCAGAGGTGCCCGCGAAATACAAGGGCGAAAAGTGGGCCCGCACCGGGGTGGACGTCGACAACGGCTTCGAGCCGTTGTACGTGGTGAGCCCCGACAAGAAGTCGATGTTGCGCGATCTCAAGGCTGAACTGAAGAATACTGACGAGTTGTATCTCGCCACTGACGAAGACCGTGAGGGCGAGGCCATCGCCTGGCACCTGTTGCAGGAGTTGAAGCCGACGGTGCCCGTCAAGCGCATGGTGTTCCATGAGATCACCCCCGAGGCGATCCAAGACGCCGTGCGGCACACGCGCGATCTCGACGTCGACCTCGTCGACGCGCAGGAAACCAGGCGTATCCTCGACCGGTTGTACGGCTACGAGGTCTCGCCGGTTTTGTGGAAGAAGGTCATGCCGAAACTGTCGGCGGGCCGCGTGCAGTCGGTGGCGACCAGGCTGGTCGTCGACCGCGAGCGCGAGCGAATCGCGTTCCGCACCGCCGAGTTCGCCGACATCGAGGCCACGCTGGACGCGGGCGAGAAAGCTGTGCCGCGCACGTTCACCGCGCGCGTCACCACCGTGGGTACCCGCAAGCTCGCCACCGGCCGCGACTTCGGCAATGACGGGCGTCTCGCCGGCAAGGACACCATGCACCTCAGGCTGCCGGACGCCACGGGGCTCGCGACGGCGCTTCGGGACGCGTCCTACGTCGTGCAATCGGTGGAGGCCAGCGCGTACACCCGCCGTCCGTACGCCCCGTTCCGCACGACGACGCTGCAGCAGGAGGCGGGCCGGAAGCTTGGTTTCACCACCCAGCGCACGATGTCGGTGGCGCAGGAGTTATACGAGCGCGGCTTCATCACCTATATGCGTACCGACTCGGTGACGCTGTCCACCGCCGCCATCGCCGCCGCGCGTGCCCAGATCAAGGAGCTGTTCGGCGGGGCGTATCTGCCCGCGCAGCCGCGCAGCTACGACTCGAAGGTGAAGAACGCGCAGGAGGCGCACGAGGCGATCCGGCCGGCGGGCGAGACCTTCCGCACCCCTGCGCAAACCGGCTTGTCCGGCGACCAGAAGCGGCTGTACGAGTTGATCTGGAAGCGCACGATCGCCTGCCAGATGACCGACGCCACCGGGCAGAGCGTCCGGATCCAGATCGGCGCCACCTTGCCTGCCCGCGTCGGCATCACGGACGCGTCGACGGGCGAGGTCACCCAGGTGGGACGGGCGGGCCTGGTGGCCTCTGGGCGCACGATCACGTTCCAGGGCTTTCTCGCGGCGTACGTGGAGTCGACGGATGACGGCCCCGACGACGACGAGGCGCAGGCGCGTCTGCCGCAGTTGAGCGACGGGCAGCCGCTGGCGGCGGTTGGCGTCGAGGCGGAGGCGCACGTGACGAAGCCGCCCGCCCGGTACACCGAGCCGTCCCTGGTTGCGAAGCTCGAAGAGCTGGAGATCGGCCGGCCGTCCACGTATGCGTCGATCATTCGCACCATCACGTCGCGCGACTACGTGTTCAAGAAGGGCCAGGCCCTGGTGCCGACGTGGCTCGCGTTCGCGGTGACGAGGCTGCTCGAAGACCACTTCCCCACGCTGGTTGACTACGCGTTCACGGCGCAGATGGAGGAGACCCTCGACGAGATCGCCAGTGGCGACGCCGCGAGGCTGGCGGTTCTGACCGAGTTCTATTTCGGGCACGGCACCGGCACCGACGGCTTGCAGGCGCAGGTGTCCGGCCTCGGTGACATCGATGCGCGCAAGCTGTCCACGTTCCCGATCGGCGACTCCGGCATCGACGTGCGGGTGGGACGGTACGGCACTTACGTCGAGGACGCGGCGGGGGCCAGGGCCAACGTCGATCCGGACCTGCCGCCCGACGAGCTGACCGAGGAGGTAGCCCGTTCGCTGCTCGCGCAGACGGGGGCGGATGAGCGCGAGCTGGGCACCGACCCGGCGTCGGGGCACGTCATCGTCGCGAAGGACGGACGTTACGGCCCGTACGTGGTGGAGGTCTTGCCCGACGACGCCCCGAAGTCGGCCAAGCCGGCCACGGCGTCGCTGTTCAAGACCATGTCGATCGAGGGCGTGACACTGGCGCAGGCGCTCGAGCTGCTGGCGCTGCCGCGGTTGGTGGGCACCGACGACGACGGGGAGGCCATCACCGCGCAGAACGGGCGCTATGGGCCGTATCTGAAGAAGGGCAGCGACTCGCGCTCGCTGGAGGCGGAGCAGCAGATCTTCGACATCACGTTGGACGAGGCGAAAGCCATCTATGCGGCACCCAAGGGACGGGGGGTCCGCGCCACGTCGGGCCCGCTGCGCGAGTTGGGCGCCGATCCGGCCACCGGCAAGCCGGTCGTCATGAAGGACGGCAGGTTCGGCCCGTACGTCACCGACGGTGAGACGAACGCGACGCTGCGCCGCGCCGACAGCATCGAGGCGATGACGCTGGAGCGGGCCGCCGAACTGTTGGCGGAGAAGCGCGCGAAGCCGCCGTCGCCCAGGCGCACGGTTCGGCGCGGAACGTCGACGGCGCGCAAGACCAAGAAGAAGTAGCTGATGGCTGGCGCGTTTTTCGTCTTCGAGGGCGGCGATGGCGTAGGCAAGACGACGCAAGCCGACCTTCTGGCAACGTGGCTGATGGGCGCCGGGTTTTCGGTGGTGTGCACGTTCGAGCCGGGGGACACGGCGGCGGGCGCCACTATGCGCAGCATCGTCTTGGATCCGAGGACGGGCGATCTTGATCCATGGGCCGAGGCCTTGCTTTACGCTGCCGACAAGGCACAACACCTGCACGAGGTGGTGCGGCCGGCGCTCGATCACGGAGCTGTTGTCGTGTGCGACCGGTACGTCGACTCGATGCTCGCCTACCAGGGCGCGGGGCGAACGCTGCCCATGGCGCAGGTTGAGCAGGTGGCCGCCTGGGCGACGGGCGGGCTCGTGCCGGACTTGACCGTGTTGCTGGATCTCGAGCCGGAGCAGGGTGTCGGCAGGCTGGTGGACCTGGACCGCGTCGAGGCCGCCGGCGACGACTTCCACGTGCGGGTGCGCGAGGAGTTCCTGGCGCTGGCGGCGCGCGACCCCGCGCGCTACCTGGTGGTGCCCGCGCGGTGGCCGGCGTTGCGCATTGCCGACGAGGTGCGGGATCGGGCGATCACCGTCTTGTCAGACCCGGATCGTATTCTGTAGCCATGGACGGGGGCATCAGCCGCGAGGCGTCGGCCGGGCCGGCTGGCGTCGCGGTCGCCGAGGAATCGGGCGTGTGGGCCGACTTGGTCGGTCAAGACCAGGCAATCGCCACGCTGCGGCGCGCGGTCGCCGGTGGCCGTCACGCCATGAGCCATGCCTGGTTGTTCACGGGTCCGCCGGGGTCCGGACGGTCGAACGCCGCCCGCGCGTTCGCCGCGGCCCTGCAGTGTGCCGACGGCGGCTGCGGCCAGTGCAACGCATGCCTGACGGCGCTGTCGGGTGCGCACCCCGACGTCACCCTCGCTCGCATCGAGACGCTGTCAATCAAGGTGGACGACGTCAAAGAGTTGGTGCGGCATGCGGCCATGTGGCCGGCAATGGGCCGCTACCAGGTGGTCGTCATCGAAGACGCCGACCGCGTCACCGAGCGCGCTGCCGACATGCTGTTGAAGAGCATCGAGGAGCCCGCTCGGCGCACCGTCTGGCTGCTGT
>Ga0123357_10012204_pt1 | contig 11073 bp, 10 predicted proteins | sample TergutEmb28metaG_FD_89873 | JGI IMG/M metagenome (GOLD analysis project Ga0123357, IMG submission 89873) | Embiratermes neotenicus P4 segment gut microbial communities from Petit-Saut dam, French Guiana - Emb289 P4 | ecosystem: Host-associated > Arthropoda: Insects > Digestive system > Gut ... | reverse complement strand
TCTCCCGAAGTCTGGCACATTCCTCCTGGGACACCCTGTATATGCTTTATCTCCAAACGCAAATTTTCAGAACCTGGGCCCGTTTGCATCATCAGGTGTAATGGAAGGAAGTTGCCAACTCTGTTGGGCCCTTTAGAAAGGCCCAATTTCGTTAATTGATTTTGAAGCACAATAGGTTTGATGGTACATACGTAGAGAAATTGGCCTTTAAACAGGCATAAAGTGTGTGTTGTATACAAAACAAGGTTTGAAATAAAACTGATTGCTTTTCAATTTAATAGCTAAGAGATTACGTGACACATTTCAGTGGAATTAGAAACATTTAATAGGAATATACTTTTCCGTTGTGTGAAATGAAGTCTTTTATGATCGAATACTATAAAATTCTCCCTCATAAACACGAGACAGACCAAAAAAATGTGCGTGAATAGAATAGAAACGCAAGAAATCCATTACAAAATAGCAAATATATCGAATCAGGACTGCAGGGAAAAAAAGTACTGTTGTAAGTTGGCATGATTTTGAGCTGAGTTCAATAGATCAGGCTGTTATTGTTTTGGTTCCGTTGTGACTGTTAGCAGCACACGAGGCCTATCGATTAGTGAGTTGGTGAGAGCGGATTCAGATGGAGCGAGAGTCAAGTCTCGCTGACCCATAAAGCATAAATCGCTTCACGACTGTGGTGTGTAGTAAACTAGTTCTATTTGCGCAGTTACCAGCTTCACAGCAGGAGAAGAAGGGGCAACCAAATCACTGCCAATTTTTGAGATTATTTTACGGCCAGCTGGCGTCGGCAATTTTTTTTTATTTTTGTGACGTGCGATGTCGTAGCACCGCGTCTGTCAGCATAACATGGCAATCTTGGCAGGGAGAAACGAATTCATTCGGTTTTGTTCCCTCCAAGCGGGAACACAAGGAGACCAACAACAAGTCAGAGCCAAACATTAGTCATTCTACAGTGCCTAATCTGAGTTTTAGACAGATTCTTTGTGGTCTTGCAGTGGATTCAGACGTTTGAGCGTCTTCATAATATTTATGAGTAGTGAAATAAGTTGCAGCGTTAAATTTTTGTCAGAATTAAGTGGCTAGAATTACATTTGGACAAAATAGAGAGTAAGCGGTCCTATCAAGAAGATAGGGTGACGTGTGTACTGAGGAGGTCTATGATTTGTACACTTTACCATATATTACGAGGGGAGTCAAATCATGGCGAATGACATGCAAGAGGGTCATCATGAATGCACAGGAAATAGTAGAAATTTAACTAATAGAGACGTATCTAAAAGGGGCAGGAGGGGGGGGGGGTAGAGTGAATTCATTTTACCGAAAAGGGCTTGTCTATTAACGCCTTTTTATGTATGTAAACATGTTGGCTTTCCATAAACACTTGACCAGCTGAACCAACTAGCTTCTGGAAAAGAACTCTGTTAAATGCTATTCCTCAAATTTCGTCGTTAAATAAAAAATATTTTTCAGAATCCCAGTAATTTCCAGTTCTAGCATCCTCTTCCTTTCTGTCTCATATTTGGATTGCATAATTCGACGTACAAGTTACAGACTGTTTTTCATACTTGTTAATTATTCTGAGTCAAAAGGGTAACATAATGCCTGTGGCATTTACTGAGCGATGTGAAACAGAGTTGAAATTTATTTGCGCTCTAATTCTTTTCACTGAAATTTACGTGAAACTCAGACACTCTGTGGCTGAATATTTAAGCCATCTTCCATTTGATGCTGTGTTGTTGGGCGTGTAGTTACCGACGTTTCGAAAGGTCACAGTGTCTTGAGCTTTAAGGTCAAGAAGTCTGTGGCTACTTGAAATTGGGTACTTTTTACATTTTACTGTTTCCGACGTTTCGAAATATCACAGTGCCTTGATCTTTAAGGTCAGGAAGTCTGGCTACTTGAAATGGAGCACCTTTTACATTTCACTGTTCCCGACGTTTCGAAAGATCACAGTGTCTTGGTCTTTAAGGTCAAGAAGTCTGTGGCTGCTCGAAATGGGGTACTTATTACATTTGCTTTAGAAGCAATGCTTATGTTATCAGTTTCCAGGTACTTGTTCACAATCAGTGGAACAATGATGCATGTCTGATGTTTATTGGACCGTGCATCATTGTGATAGCTGAAGAATAAAAAACCAACTAAATGTCACTTGTTACTTTTATTTTACTTCTTAGATACTCAACAAGTTTCGGGCAATACTATGCCCATCTTCAGGAGTTCGCGACAATGTTTTTGAACTACCACAATGGCCGTTTCTTTCTTGATTTTTTGTGAAGCCAGCAGCCCGGATACCACCCTAGGCGAACCCCACCCTAACTCCAAAACACAACAAATCAAGAACGAAACGGTCAATGTGGTAGTTCAACAAAATAGTCGCAAACTCCTGAAGATGGGCATATTAATGCCCGAAACATGTTGAGTCTTTAAGAAGTAAAATATAAGTAACAAGTGACATCTAGTTGGTTTTTTATTCGTCAGCAATGATGCATATAGCAGTCGACGTGTGTAGAGCAAACGACAGTGGAATGAGTTTGGCAAGGATATGTCGATCGTTTATAAACCTAACCTTTCGTAGCCACCAGACACTTTTATCCACTTTATTCACTAAGTACTCCTAATCATTTCGACGACCAACTTTTTTTTGGTCCACTAGAGCTGTCGTGAACTACAAGTATAATGCTGAGAATTTTAATACCACAAATTTTGCCTTGTGCGTTACATGAGAGCTACTAACCAACATGGTGTTCAGTTACACCAAGAATGGAAAGAGTAACGAGATGGATTCAGTTGTAATTTGCATAAAAATCTTCCTCCGTTGCAGAGAAAAGTGACCACGATGTTGAAGAATGGGATTAAGGTTTCGAGCCGCATCCGGATAATTCCACGACTCTCCTTGTCCATTTAGCAACGGTGACTTCTCTCCGCATGCCGGTGATAAGTTCACGGAATAAATTAAGTATATATTGAAGTTCTCCGTTAGTTCCGCACTGTTGAATAGAGACCGACAGCAAATTTACATGTGCTCACACCCTTCAATATAAATATATATATATATATATATATATATATATATACATGCGTATCTATCTCTTTATGTGCTGCCTTTATAAAATATCCTATTTACCGGAATATTATCGATTTTTCTGTCCTCACAGAATAAGTTAATAATCCACAATCAATGGTAAACTAGTAAAATTGTTACGGTCAGAAGAAAAATCAGCTTCTAACAGTGGTTACATAAGGTAGGGAATTTTTCCATCCAGTTTTTAGAACTGTCAGGTTAAAAATTCCGAAGGAGGAAAACACAAAATGCACCTTCATTTGTGAAGTGTATTGCATGTGCTTATCACTTATGATCCACTCATTCATTGTTCATTAATGGGTTAAATACAGGAAAGCGCATGTTTGTGACTTAATAACATCACTTCTTCTGTGGAAGAATGGAGAGTGCTTTACAAGTGGAAAGTGTCAGCAGACATTAAAAACCACACAGTGACAGGAAATAAGAGTTATTACTTATTATAAAAAAAGGGGATATGAATATAATTTTTCATTTCTTGCAACCTAAATATGGAGGCATCAGATTAATTTAAAACTCTGTACAGCGCATGTCTTAGAGACAGAACGTTACCGGATCTCAATTCTTGAAATGTTAATTCTTAAAGTTGGGTCTCCAAACTGCCCAAATGTTGACCCTTTAAATACCGTACAGCTGTGATAACAAAATGGAACGTTATTGGTGACACATTTTACACCACCGAATACAGAATTAAAATTTATAAAGAATTTAGATGTGCTTGTATGTCAGGCAGAGGCAGTGCTGAACATGTCTGTTACGTAAGGCCACATTTATTTACCTAAAGGGCCGCATGTTGTAATGTGAGCTATGGCCTTCTTTCGCGCAGTGGTCATCGAACCACAAGCCACGGCATTATATTGCTCATTTTTGACAAGAGTGTCAAAACTCAAAATTTGGCATTTTTGAGTTATTGTTATAGAAAGAAACGTTTGCAGATGCATTTTAATAGGTGTAATGTTATAACGCAGTCGGTAAAACTCGCCGCTGGAGAGCAGTTGTGTCGTCGTTCCACTCATAGAAAATTATAGCACATCAAAACCTTTAAATTTTTCTCCTGAAAAATCACAGATATTGAGTGGTGACATTGTTGTCGCAAATGAGCAATTTGTGCGCAAGAGTGGAGGTCAATGTGAAGCAAGGTTGGATAACTTTCATCCTGCCTTATCAATGTCGTTATGCTTTCTCGCTTGGAATAATATCTATGTATTATCATTTTAAATATATTTCTAGACAATCAGAATTCGACGTATAAATCGGTTGATCCGACTGTGTTAGTAACATTAGGTGTAGTCTTAGGTAATTTACATCTTCCTATATATATGGGTGTATGGGTAAACTGAGGTATAACTCCACTCATTCTTAGCCTCGGCGTTATGCACAGGTAAGTATTAAGCTTCGCTCTGCGGACGCCTTACTGCCGGGGAAAGAGCTGCTAGTTACCGCTGAATATGAGGATAATTTGTGGGAGACGGTGAGTGTCTGAACTTCGGAGAAGAGAAGTGGGCCCGATTTTGGGTGACGACTCATAACATCAGCTTAGGCAAGCCTATACAAACAACACAACTTCGTCGATGTAAAATAAGTTCCATTTCGAAGGGATAAAATGGAAATGTACATAGCTAATTTCATGTGTTAAAAACTTTAAATTGAACAAAACGAAGTGGCTCTTAAATTGTTTCGTTAATATTACTTTAAGACCAATTAAAATGTGTCTAAAAAATAAGTGTTATGGGTGTGAAACTTGGTCGCTGACATTGCGGGAGGAAAGAAAGCTGAGGGTGTTTGAGAACAGGGTGTTGAGGAGAGTATTTGGACCTAGGAGGGACGAGGTAACGGGGGAATGGAGGAGATTGCATAACGAGGAGCTAAATGAATTGTACTCCTCACCCAATATTGTGCGGGTGATAAAATCGAGAAGAAAGAGATGGGCTGGGCATGTGACGCGTATGGGTGAGGAGAGGGTGGTGTATAGGGTCTTGATGAGGAAACCGGAGGGAAAGAGACCACTCGGGAGACCTAGGCGTAGATGAGTGGATAATATTAGGATGGATCTCCAGGAGGTGGGATGTGGAATGTGGGTATATGGACTTGATTGGGATAGCCCAGAATAGAGACAGCTGGCGGACGCTTGTGAGTGCGGTAATGAACCTCCGGGTTCCGTGAGATGCGGACAATTTCTTGACTACCGGCAAACCAGTTTGCTTCTCAAGAAGGACGCTGCACCAAGGAGTAAGTAAGTAAGTACAGAATAAGTGTGCACATCAAACCCCCCTGCACATAGTTACAGCAAGTTCTGTTACCGCATGTTTTGCCAAGTCGCTTTTGCCCATACACGCTGTAAGGTTAAGGTAAAGCAGTCCCGTTACAGGCCCAGAAGGGCCCAGAGGGTTCCAGCAAGTTTAGGTTCCCAGATTTCGTGACAACGGCACAGCAAGGTGGTGGGTTATCAGCCTTACACTCCGGCCGCCTTTACCCCCAGGAAATACTCCTGGTACTCATTTCTGTTACAGGTTGGATCGACCCCAGGACCATAGAGCGATCGGAAGGATTTTTGTCAATGAAAAACACACTGACACCAACTGGGATCGAACCAGCGATCCTCCGATTTGTAGCACAGCACCTTAACCACTGTGCCACCGCAGTCCCCATCCACACTGCACGGCGTTGCAAAAATATATTTCCATTGTTCACTCTTGTATTAGCAATACACATATATACGTGCTGAGCGTATCATTATTAACGAAACAGCTGTTGCTACTGCAGATCTCACATTGAATCCCAGCACAAACAAGCTACCGGAACAAACACCAACGTAACCTTACGTTTTATTGTTGTGTAAAGGCATACACCTGGGCCGTGTGTGCTTGCTGTGCTTGGCTCCTTTAAACATGGCCATAATTAAATAATCATAACTACAGATATTGTCAACTTAGGACAAACTTCGTCAGGAAATAATGTGCAAATCTTCGAGAAGTTGTACGGAGCATGTTAACACGTTGTACAAACGAAGCACAGCTTTCGAAACTTTACGTCACGTAACTAAATGGAAGGTAAAGCACTTACTGACATGCAGGACGTGGACAAAATCGTGTGGTTTGCAGTTTATTGTATGGCCGTCTAACGCATAAGCGATTTAAATGCATGCAGCAAAGGATACACGTTTTCTTTGACCCAGATTATGTGTTTGTAACTAATTTATGTAAAAACGTATTTCGCTAGTATAACACTATTCGAGATAATGTTTCCCCCCCCCCCTCAATGCCCTCACATGTCCTTGTGGACTTCGTGGTCTTCCCTCCTGGGCATGGCAGAAGTGTAACCGACTTCTGAGTTTGGGACGCCCATGAGGCGCGGTAACGTTGTCCCGATGATGTGAGTGGTGATATAGGAGGATGTAGTACCAGGAGGGCCCTTAAACCTAAATTCCACTAACCTACCCAGACTATGGTCACTGCGGGAATCCTCCCCTTTAGGGAAAATTCCGACGGTAGAACCGGGAATCAAACCCGGGACCTCATGATTAGTAGGCAGAGACTCTGACCACTAGACCACGAGGCTGGTCATTCGAGATAATGTATATTCAAAAGATCTTCTGCTAGTCTCATTGGTTTTTACGTCATTTATCGAACAATCATCTGCGTAATAACTTGAACTGTGTTGCTATTATAATATATGGATGTCAATAGCTCTGGCTATCTCAATCAACTACCAGTGGACTAAAAATACTACTCTCGTTCGACATGTCTTTTCGTTAAGTTGCATTAGTACTGACAGGACGAAAAATGAAATAACAACAGTAAACTGTGCTTCAAGTTACGTTACTAGAGCCTGCTTCTTTGTGATTCAAAATTGCATCTGACACGTATCTTCACTTTCCACACCAGACACAAGCCTATCCCTAACCGACGCTTGTCCCACTTAAGCTTAAATAAAACATTACATGTAAGTAAATCAATATTTAAAAGGGTGTTATTTTGGGGTTCTTATGTCGTGTAAGGTGGAACGTTGGTTTCGATGTTGGGGTGAACCACCTGAACCAAATTCACTCATGTGAAGATGGAGGCAGGGTGTTTCTTGGATACATCAGAACCAAATTTCCACCCTGCACGGTGTGAGAACCCAAAACATCATATGAACAAAAACCTCCCATGGAAACGTGAGCACGTACATAGAAAAATATGTATTTGTGTATGTACTTTGTTTGTTTCTTTGTTTCTTTTTTCTTTTGTTTATATAAGTATATCTGTGAAAATCAAACTATGTGTCAATTACAAAATGGCATAATATTTAGCAAATCATATCAGCGGGTAGCAATGCGGGGCTTGCTATGGCTAGGATGTTGTGTTCGCTGATGTTATTTTTATTTGTAATGTTCAGTTCCGAAATGAAGGTACAAGCGGTGACAAAAAGGAAAGTTTCAGTAACGAATTGAGCAAGTATGAATTCAATGACTTACGTACAACAATTGTATAGTTATTCTTCAAGTGTCACCTACATAGGAGAGTAATTTTACTGAAGAGTAAAAAAACAAATAGATAACACTTATTATTTAATTGTACTTCTTATAGGCTCAACGTGTTTCGGGCATTACTATGTCCATCATCAAGGGCTCGCGTCTATAATTTTGATTACCACATTGGTCGTTTCATTCTTGATTTGCTGTATGTTGGAGGTTAGGTGCGGTTAGGCTGGAGTATATATATATTTCCCAATGCCCCACATGTCCTTGTGGACTTCGTGGTCTTCCCTCCTAGGCATGGCAGAATGGGATGGGACGCCTATGAGGCGCGGTTACGTTGTCCCGATGATGTGAGTGGTGATATAGGAGGATGTAGTGCCAGGAGGGCCCTTAAACCTAGATTCTACTAACCTACCCAGACCATGGTCACAGCGGGAATCCGCCCCTTCAGAGAAAATTCCCACAGTAGAGCCGGGAATCGAACCCGGGACCTCATGATTAGTAGGCAGAGACTCTGACCACTAGACCACGAGGCTGGTCACTGATAAAAATATAAATAGATTCATTTTCGAGTCCCCTGAAAACTTTTCCTTACATTTTGTCTTTCAGTATCACAAACAGAGCAGTAACAGTCGAGCCGTCAACAACATCTGTCGCTCTGATGTTCGTTGTCTGTTGACTTGTAGGATAGGCGAATGACCTCAGAGAATGACAGTTCACGACATTTGTTATTGCAAGGTTCTTGCACTTAATCGTTTTTCTTTGGTGAATGTAAATACAGGTAGGGTTTAGTAGACGACGGCAGAGCGTCGCTGGTAGTAATTTCTGTAGAGACTGCGACACTTTCTGTGTGGTGGTCATGCGCAGAGCCTCGACACGTCTTTACGTTCCGGAGAACATAATTATACTGATTGTGACGTAATAGAAACTGACGTCACGCATCGCCAGTTTTATTCGTCTCCTAGTCTCCTTTTTTTAGACCTCATTTCTCCCTTTTCATTGAACTCTGACAATGATACAGTCGCACCGAGCAAGAGCCGTTACTGGCCTTTGGACGTCTGCATAGAACCGCTGTCGCTTGCTATGATCGATGGAGAAACTGAAGTTAATCTTGATAAGTCTAACATAAATTTGGAAATCAGAATCGGATATTTAGGAGCTAAAATGTCTGCATGTGGCGCAATTTATAACACACTTTGCGTCGTACATATTTGCCGTCTTCTCGCCTTTGTCATACGGCGCAAAGAAACGATTGAAGTATGTCATTTTGAAGAATGGTTATATGGCGGGACATGCGATGCGTATGAAGCAGAATTAAAAGGCGTAAAATATTTTTGGTGGGTAAATCTGAAGCAAAGAAACAACTTGGAAGGCCTAGACGTAGATGGGAGGATAATATTAATAGATTTTTAGAAATAATATTGGACAGCGTAGACTGGGTCCATCTGAATCGGGAAAGGGACAGCTGTCAGGCTGTTGTGCATATAGTAATGAACGTTTAAGTCACAAAATGCGGGAATTGCTTGACCGCCTGGGGAACCACTAGCTTAAGGATTCTGCTGCAATTAGTAGTAAGTTAGTACATATAATCTGAGTAAGGTATTTTTATCACGATGTGCCAAAACCAGCTTACGGTTGACGGTGTTTGTACGACAGGAAGGATAAATGTGCAGGACTGTGAACTACAGAATAATATATTGCAAATCATCTCCGATTACAAGTAATAGAACTTTTCGTTATAGCGCAAGTCTCGAGCTACAAAAACAGCAGGCTACCTCCCGTTTCTCATGGCTAGTGTGCAAAACTCTATTATATAACGAAATACCTGAATGGGCGCCCAAGGCAAGGATGCAAATGGCACCAAACAAAGTTTAACCTTGGCAGCCAATGTATGATTCTGAATGCGTCAGTTATCAATGAAGATAAATTCTTATTCCCTCAGACGTCGAGATTCTGTAGAAACTTTTCTATTATATTTGTCCAACAAATGCACAACATATATTAACAATATTTTTAACATATATTGTGCATTTGTTGGACAAATATAATAAAATTCTACACAGTGCACGGTACATACATCAAGACTTTAGATATTCTTCCTAACTCATGGGAAATCAAGAAATCCTCCTTACAATATATATTCATACGTCGCTATTAGTGGAAGTTACTCGCTCCTCAGTTTTTCGTGGTCGGAACAGATTTCCTGTGTTTTTAGAATCTTTATGAAAAAGTCACGTGTACGAATTTACAGCCCTAATACATGTAATCATACTCAGATTTTACACTGTAGATTTCCTTTTTAATTTTAAAACTGCTGTGCGCTTCACAGCATGACCCTAGACTCGGTAATTAGCAGCAGCTTTTTCCTGCTAAAAGCCAAAATCTTTAAAAGCATAACCGTACGCATGACAGCGGACATAATGTTTACACGTTAATATCAAAATCGATACGACACAAGAACAAACTCTACTGTAATCTGGTGTTAGGTATTTGCTTAAGTACAGAGCGTGCGTGCACGAGTGTGTGTGTGAATATGGCTTCGTGAGTGGTGTATACGAATTTGTTATTTTCCGTGCTAAATAAGCACTCCCAAGTCATCGCAGTAACTTAATGTTCTCCAGATCCCCTGTTTCTCTTAAGAACATTTCAGCTATGTTAGAGATATCTGTCAACGACAGTTACTAGAAGACAAAGAGAAGGAATAAGGGAGATAAAGGATAGACGGACACTGTACATGAAGAAAGACATTAAGCGAGAGAAGATCGAAATTTACCAGTAGGAAGAACAGAAAGGGAAATGGAAAGTTAAGACGAATAAGGTGTAAGAGAAATGCGAAGGAAGATGACTATGAACTGTGTACGGCGGAGATGTAGAAAGGATAATTTGGAAGAGAAACAAGGAAATAAGTGCGATTATGGGTAAGAAAGAGTGAAAGCAGCAATTTGAGAAGGAGGAACAAATGATAAAGGAACGGCCTGAGAGTAACGAGGAGAAGAATGTAAGGAGGAGAAGAATGTAAGGAGGAGAAGAATGTAAGGAGGAGAAGAATGTAAGGAGGAGAAGAATGTAATGGAGGAGAAGAATGTAAGGAGGAGAAGAATGTAAGGAGGAGAAGAATGTAAATCGACCCAGACGCGGACGTCTCTCTCCACACCTGCCGCATAGTTTCTTGAATTAAGTCATGAAATCTTACCTCGTCCTTTGCAAATAATCATTTACCAAATACACGTATACAGGGGCATTGGCCTACTTACATACATGCGCTTATAAATACATGCATATATGAATGGATGTTGACCAACTAATAGCACTGATATATGTTTTTTAATATTATTTAAAATTAACACTTTAAAACATATCACTTTGTTTAAATTTCGTCGTTACTCCTACATGTTTCGGTCCTTCTGGACCATCCTCAGGGAGTGTTATGTTCCTAGTACTGAAGTTGCTAGTATTCTATATTTGGTGTTGTGACGGCATGCGTTTGGGTGTTCAGGTTATGTCTGCGTGCCTTGTTGATGTGTCTGTT
>Ga0123357_10012202_pt1 | contig 11075 bp, 2 predicted proteins | sample TergutEmb28metaG_FD_89873 | JGI IMG/M metagenome (GOLD analysis project Ga0123357, IMG submission 89873) | Embiratermes neotenicus P4 segment gut microbial communities from Petit-Saut dam, French Guiana - Emb289 P4 | ecosystem: Host-associated > Arthropoda: Insects > Digestive system > Gut ... | reverse complement strand
TAATTAATAAAATATTTTTTTTAAAAGAAAAAGGTTCATAAAAAATAAAAAAAAATAAAAAATGCATGGGTTTTTCTAAAAAAAAAATAAAAAAAAAAAAAAAAAAATGTGTTCCAAAAAAAAAAAAAAAAAAAAAAAAAAAAATCCACATGGAAATTACAATTTGTAATGGAATTTTTGTTATCATTGCGTTTCATTTAAGCCGTCACTTCTGTCCGCCCTTTCGGTACCTTCTCATACGGAGAGCGAAATACGTGAAGAACTCTGCTGTGTTGATAATCCAGTGAACAATTCCATGTGTTACACGTGTTATTGGAACACAATCCACCTCTAAGCTACGGCTTCTAATTTCGCTTGAGAACAAGGTGAAATTATTCACCAGCTTTCCACTTGTTGAACTCGTGGGAATTCAAAGAAAGTTTTGTTCTAATAATCCACTATAATGCTGTTATGATTTACCATATTCCTTGTTTACAGGGAATAATTATACATTATGCAAGAGTACATTTTTTATTTGAAGTACTATAACAACAAAGTGCGCGAATGCCACAGAATACTATCGCGCGATATTTTGGTAATTACATATCCCTATATAAAGTGCCAAATTCAAACATTTTACATCTAGAAATAACACGTGAGTCATTTGAGTGACAAAAATTAAGCGTTATCTACCCTGAGCTAGTCCATGTATGGCTCTTGAATGTACGTATGCACGTGCCCTCCAAAACTCACTGTTTGCAGTACAGAGTGCAAACTAATAATCAAAATTATATTATCTTTGTTTCACAGAGGTAAGGTTCATAGCAAATACAACACGAATAGTCAAAATGAAATTCGTTTAAGTATTGGGCCCAGGTAAAAACACTTGTTATAAGGAAACTGTGTTCGCTGAAAAGTGTTCGCGATGTGCAAGTTACAGAGTGGAACTATAAAAATTATAGTAGCATAATAGAAATATCACAAAGAGTTTAGCAAGTCAGGTAGGTTAAAATTTCATCTGAGCCTAATTTAACTCACTGTTTTTATACCTACCGTGGCCGCGTTCGCTCTTGCTTCCGCCGCTGCCGTTGCTGTTGCAGCTTCTTGAATCTTTTCCTCCGCTTTTCTTTCTTTCAGAGCTTTGAGCAATTTCCATTTGCTGCTGGAGGGTCCGCTGTCTTTGGTCGTCATATCTTCCTTGACTGTGCTGTCCATGTCAGTTTCGATTCTGACCTTGGGTACAGACGACGCAGAGCTATCTGCACCTTCTCGGAGTTCGCTACCAGCTACATATTCGGCTTCGCCTTCCCCTTCCCAAACGTCGCTGGCCGCAACACTTACGGAACCTTCGCGTACTGTAGCCGTTTCTTCGGTGTCCCAGCCGTCGCTGACTGGAATACTTATCGACATCTCACTTGGAGGAACACTTAATGATCCCTCCCTGCTCAGCGAGTCTGAACCTTGAAGGAGTTTCTCTCCATGACGAAGGGTGGAGCCGCTCGAACTCCTCATGGATCTCGCCAATTCCGCTTCCATTGCGGCCTCTTCTTCCTCGTCAACTTCCATTTCATCCATACTCTGATGCGGACTATCGGGACCACTCGTTTCTCCTGATGAGGACTCATCTTCTTCTCTAAGCCTACTGGCACCTGTCTTCTTTGGTTCCTCTGTTACGGGCACTTGCGGCGCTTGGTCTGAGATGGGCTGCAATTCATTTTGCTTTTCGCCAACGTCGTGTTGAACATCTTCCCACCGCATCATCGATCCTGTAGACCTTGCTCGCACTTGACGGTTGTAGTCTTCTTCATCGAGAACCCCTTCACGTGTTTTGGCTTTCAGCTTTAGCTCCTGGAGTACAAAAGACATCTGCTCCTTTACATCTTCATCCGGTTCAAAACATTCGGCGTTTTCTTCTTGCATAGGTTCCGAGTCTTGTTGTCTTTCTAATTCTTCCAACTTGCGTAGCTCATAACAATACCACTCATCTTCACTATCTATACTGTCTTCTGTGCTTTGTCTTCTGGAAGATACCCGGGATGTGCTTCTCCATGAGTGGGTACTTCGGCTGTCGTCGTCAGCCTCACCTCTAGACCCGCTCCACGGGATTTCTAAACTCTGTTGTTGGCGGGTAGTGTGATGCCTCCCACTAGAATAACTGCGCATACTGGACACAGACGGGCTTGCTTCAATATTAGACTGTTCTTCCACGCGAGAATATTGTAGTTGTAAATTGACATTTTCTGGTTCATCAACTACAGGCTCTGCCGTTGGTTCATTGTATATATCTTCCTGAATAACTTCACCCGTTGTAGCGATAACAGGAATTTGATCGCTAGACTTAGTACCAGAGACATCGTCTTGGTTCGCCTGTTCATCTGCAGTTATAGTGGAAGACTGACGCTGCCGATATTTTCCCAAGGCTCGGGATACGGCAAATTCCCTGGAAGCGCCGCCCAACGCAACTGGAGGAAACTGAATTCTTTCACTTGTTGCCGATTCTTCACTCGTTGAGGACACTGTTTGGGTTGCTGCTCTCTTTACTTCACCTACCGTTGGGAATAGAGCGGATGGATCCGCATCTAGAGAGTGTTCTTCTGCAGGCTCTGCATCATATGGAATTTCGTTTACTTGTTCCATATCCGAGTCCCTTTTCGGTCCCATTCGTGTGTTTGACAGAACCTGTTGCTGCTGTAAACTGTGCTGTCTCGGCAAACTATGAGCTACTTTGGCAAATATATTCGAATCAGATGGAACATCAGAAAATACACTGTCTTCGCTATCTTCAGAAAATCCACTCTGTCGACCACTCCACTCCGTTTCTGACTGTTCTGGATCTGAAAGCGACTGAGAATGCTGGCTACGACGTTTGGCTTTTTGTAGGATTCCAGACATTGTAGAAGCTAGTGGATTTTTCTTTTTCTTGCGAGGTAGTGTGGTTGTTGAACGTGGTTGACTTTTACCGCGTGACATTATATACCCCCTTCCGTGTTCCTTGGACAGTACAAGGTCTTCACGTCGGACACCTGCTGGCAAGGAATGGGAGCGATGCCTTTTGCTGAGGTGCAAACCAGGCAACCAACTGCTTACAGAGCTCATTGCTGATTTCAGTTTACCTTTCTTACTCATCTTCTCGTCTTGAGGATATTTACTGTCTTTTATATCAGCAGCAATAGATATATATCCCGACTGGGAAACGATGACCCCACTGGGATCATAATATTGCCCGTCGTGAAACTGTTGATGGTAATCTGAAACATTTCTTTTCCTTAGATCATGTTCTAAGTATTGCATGTCAGAATGCTCGCTCCAAGAGTGTTCTCGAGGATAGCTTTCATCTGATTCAGCAATCCTTTCTATTGCAGGCTGCGAACCGTAGTGTTGTTGTGTTGGATGTTGTGGGTAACGTCTTGCATCCATGTACGGTGATGACATGTACCCGCATTCTATTGTGGATGTAGGAGCACTGTCTAGTGATATAACTGACGCAGGTGTGTGATCATGTTTCATCTGGTTCGTACCTGCGGAGTCAGTATGCGCCTGAGAGCTACTTAACCAAGCAGAACCGTGGCTGTAGGCAGGTCGTGATTGGTTTCCGGACGGTGTCGAATCATAGCGCGTGCTAGTAGGGTAATAAGACAGAGCGTCTGTGATGTTTCCCGTAGGGAACATTGTACGGTACATGGCGGTTTTATATCCCTCTAGGTTTGCAACTCCATTGCTGCTGGGAGGAGCAGAACCAGTAGAATACCCTCTAGAAAGGTTCTTTCTGCTTGAATGAGAAGTTGAAGAGGCACTAGATGAGGGGTAGCCACCAACAGAGTGACTTCGGGAAGTAACGCGTTCGGATTCAACCTGGTAGCAGTATCCTTGGGCTGAGTATTGTTCGTTGTTGCTGCATGGCTCCACCAAATCTGGGTACACTGATCCAGATGACTTGGGAACATAACTTGATGTACCACTCGTATACACCGAAGTGAAGGATTGTTGCCGATTACTTCCTGCTACTGAATAAATTGCAGGTTGTTCACTACGATAGAGAAAATCACCGTATGTTGCCGAAGCAGTAATTACGCTAGCGCTGGGGGATTTCGGAACACGATGAGAGCGCCCTCTAGGGCTGGTATTGAGTTCAGAGCTCGGTACAGGTGACGGGATGAGGTTTCCAGCGAAGGTGTCGCCTGTTATGGAAGGTGTACTGCTCCCCACACTCGTTGGTGATTTTATGGTTGTGAAGGCCGATAGATGATGTTCACCCGTTATAAGGGAATTAACTAGATTAGGAGGAAGGGAAGGAAGAGGAGAATGAGGAGCACTGTATTGGAAACAATCTGAGTTAGCGAGGGTAGTAAACGTGCAACTTTCTTGTGGAGATACTGATGACGAGGAAGAAAAATGCATTTGAGATGGTATAGGTGAGGTTGCTAGTAGATGCTGATGTCCACGACCAATTAGAGAATCTGATGTATACGAGGAGGAGGTCGGTGTCTTGTTGGTACTGCTAATGACACTCTTTGGAGAGACAGGAGATTTCTCTACGCTAGACCAGCCACTCATGGAAGAAAGTCCAGAATCAGATTTAGCTGTTCCAATGTTAACAGACATAGATTTAACTATATTCTTGGGAGAGAGTCTTGGCGATTTCGGGGAGTGTGGGGTTCGAGGACTTAAACGTCCTTGCTGTTCAGTCGACGGAGAAGTAATTGACATAGAACTAGTAGCCGAGGCACCCAGCAATGCTGAAGGACTTTTAGTGATATTTAAACTGGACCCAGTATCGGCCACGGGCATCAAAAAGGCATCTCTACTGTCTCGAGGAGCCGGTGGTGGTGGACTCGTTGGGGACGGAGAAGGCGTAGTTCTACTTTCTGAAAAGTCTAGATCTAACATCCCCCCTCCACCTATATAGCCATCTTGTCGCGTACGAATGCTTGATCCCGATAACGCTGGCGGAGAATTTAAATTCTGACTGGACGCCACTGCAAACATTCCGGGTGATGTATGAGGAACCGAAGAATGGGAAGCGGCTACAAGATTCTTCAGTTCTTGTGCGCTAGTGTATTCTGTAGCGTATGAATTAAAATCGTACCGTTCAGCGATTGTTTTAGGAGACGCAGCGCTACATGCTGAAGAAGTAATATCAGCTTGCAATAAGACTGAAGAATTATAACCAAGTCTTCCAGATGTCTGTGAAGTCAAAATGCCAGAAGTATCGACAGAATTAGACGAATCAAGAAGGGCACGATGTCTCGGTGATATAGTTGGTGATACATTTGACCTGAACCCGGATAATGCTGACGCTACTTCTGAATCTGTGGTGGCACTTCCACTGTCGGTAGACAGGCGAGAACTAGGCCGGGACTTATTACCGCTGTTGAGGCCACTTGGTAATATCGTTGTACCTGCTAGCAATATCAATTCAGAGGGGCCGCATGCTGAATTAGAGAAGCTCCAATTTTCTAATTCCGACTCTGCGTAGATCTGACGTAACTGCTCGTCTATGGCGTTGGCTTCTTCCGCTAGGACTCTTTCAGTTGTGGATTCGTTTTCTCTACTCTCCTTCATATATTGGTGTTGTGGGGATTCCAAAAGACGGTCTTGAAGTTCTTTGAGGTTTTGCGAATCCTGTTTAAGCTTTGTTGTGAGCCTGTCAAGCTCCTGAAGCTTCTCAAGGGCCACCTGATCTATTACACTCAGTCTGGTGAGTTGAGCAAGGTCCTGATCGTTGACACACGGCGAGTTTCCCCTATAGACTTTATAGTCTAATGCGCTGAATACTTCTTGTGTCTCTTCGCCTTGCTCCAACCCTTCCCTAGTCTCCTCCGTATTTGTGCTTTCTTCAACATCCTCGGCCTCTTCCCAGATCATACCGAGCTGTGAAGTAGTGACGGAAGGTGGCGCGGTTGTTTCAGAGCCACCCAAATCATCACGATAAGCGTTGTTCAAACTGCGATAGAAGGCCTCATCTGGCATATGTATCATTTCGCCCATTCCCATCTCTATCTGCAGTTCGGATATTAATGCAGCGGCACTTGAGGAAGAGCCAGTAATATCAGCATTCGACACTTCTCCTACTACGCTACGTCCTGCGACACTAGCTGCAGCTGCATCTTCCATCAAATCCTTCATGGTCCGTTGCAGCTTATCTTCAGTCGTCTCTGTGGCTGTCTTCGTGTCTTCAGATGCCGAGACAATATCTGCGTGTTCTTCCGTCGCACCCTCTGTTGTGCCCATTACTGTGTAAAATTCGAGAAGCTGAGCGATTACACTTTGCTGTTCGTAAAGGAGGATCTCCAGCTTCTCCAGTCGCTCCCACATCTTGATATACTCTTGCGACAGAAGATCCAACGCTCGCCATGCGTACTTTAGCTCCGTCTCCAGAATATTGAGTCTTGTGCCCAGTCTCTCCATATAATCACTGATGATCAAGTCGATGCTTTGGACATAGTTCTGTTGCCCCAGCGTTGGTGACGCTGGGGATGCAGAAGTGGAGCTTGACGGAATGCTTTTAACGGAATCCATTTTGTTAAAATTCACTTTACGAAAACTGAATATAACTGCATCTTAGTTCTTTTTACACACACGAACCGACGGAATTCACAGTGAACAATGTTAACAGCTTTCCTCTTGATAACTTTCACTGAGATACATCACTTCAAACATCAACATCGAATATAACTTCAAGGAGACTGAGCAGCACGACACGCACTGTTCTGGCCAGAAAATAACACTTATTCACAACATACAGTAGTTTCAACGGGGTGACAAGTCTTGTAAGCATAACAGTTTGATTAGAATCGTTGTGTTCTTGGAGAGCACATTGAGAGGTCCTGCTGGCTGATGCCGTCTGCCACCGTGAACCATTATCCATATCACAATCTCGTGTTCAAATTCGTAAACAATGAGATCCGTAAGACGGACTGTAATAGTCTTCCTTGTACTTCCATCGCCACAATTCAATGGCAAATTGTCGTTGAAAAGTTCGTTGTAGAAAACCTGAAAGGAATAAAGCGTCACACACTGTCCTTGGATCACACATAAAAGCTACTGGGCAAAAGTACTCGGTTAAAAAGTGAGAGGCGAGAAAAAACACACACAATAAAAGTCAACATGTACATTTAACAAGAAAAATAACAGTCGGTGTAAAGCATAATAATTCAGCAACATCATACATTGGTATATTTTAGTAACAAAAGGTACTTGAAAAGGTAGGCAAGTTGCAGCGACCTGAAAAGTAAAATTATATGACTGGACGTGTCATTCTTTACCAATACTGCAGGCACTGATTAGTTATGAAGTAAAGTTATTGTATAATGGTAAACATGTAAAATCTCATCAGTTGTTATTTTCATTGTGTTGTTTATAAACTCTATGTTCTATGTTCTCTGCGTTTTAAAGTAAGTGTACTCATAATACCACAAGACTGATTATTATGAAATGTTGATTCCAATACTTTCTCTATTGCCCTAACCGTGTGTCGCATTCGTTTGTTTTTTTTTTCGGTGATGTTTCTCACTAATTTACCGATCGTAAATCGCCAAGATTTAATTTTTCCATCACGTTAAGTGTACATATTCAAGTTTCACGAAGTGCAGTCGCCATTGCAAACATCACATGCCTAATGTAAGTATATTACAAAATAAGCTATGACTTTATTATTAACGTCAAAAGTTTCTATAACACTGCAACAATACGTGTATACATTGATAACTGAAACTGATCTTACAGTCGAAAAATACAAAAAAAAAAAAAATACTAATTAGTTAAAATGAGAGCTGGATGCAATGAACTTATTAGCCTACAGTCTTTCCTAAAATAAAATAAAGTAGTTTTGTATGTTCAAAATTTTCATTATTAGCTTGCTCTTGTGCGCGGTTGTGTCCATCTTCAATTGTGAAACAATTGGTCTATATTTAAAAAATCACATGAAACTGATGCTCTTGGAGAATAGCGCCCAGCCACATATTCTTAATTTTATTGATGGGTAATTTGCGCATGTAAAAATATTACAAATATGTCCTTTATCTTTCCATATTATGGCGATAAATAACCAAACACTAATGTAGCTAAGTGTAATTTATATAAGCCTGTATATGGCACATGAAATGTTGTTTGTAAGACGACGATTGCAAAAATGGCGACAATCAGAAACGTTCAGGTTATATCCGATAAATTTAACATATACAGAGTCTACAACTCGTAACAATTTCTTCAACAAATTCAAGTGAAATAGGCATTGTAATACTAATATTAAGTAGGAGAAGACTGGCTATGAAACCTTTTGCACTCGAAAAATATTTGGTAAACCCATAATAAACTTATTCTAAGTTTATATGAAGTTCAAAAACTATACCTAACTGAGTAAGAACATAAAGAAATAAATAAATGTTAAGTGATATGAGGTCATTATGTTATTAACTGGATGCATTTAGAATGAAAGTGACATTTCAAGGATTCGAAAAATACGCGTAACAACATGTATGCGTCATATTCGGAATTTTCATGCAAACTATTATTTTAATTTCGTATTATACGCATTGTTTTATGCATGGGTAGAAAATGGATTTTAATTCTAAAATATGGTGCCGCATGAAGGCTGTCTCTCAATTTCTGTTGCTGCCTTAAGGTCGTACATGACTGTGTTGGCGAATGGTGTCGGCTAACGAAATGCACATCTTGATAAAGAATTGTTTGGCCATAACTTGACCGCAAATGTAATTTGACATATTTCTTTAAACTTTTAACTAATGACCATTTGAAGCACTATAGTTGACGTATTCACAATCACCCTTAGAAAAGATTACAGGATTTTATTTTACACAGAACTCTCGGTGAATCGAGATACTGTTATCACTAGTGTTTGGAAAATGCTTTGTGATGTTTGAATATACATTAAACAGACGATCCTTTACGCTGAAGCTTACATGACGGTCAGGTTTCCATCCCAGTTTTTAAAGGAAGTGTTTCAGGTCGCGAAGCAAAATTATTTTGTTCTAAAAGCAAGATCCAAAAGTGCAGTTTGCGTGACAGGATAAAATCCTATCTCCTGCACTAACAATATTTACGTCCTTTAGTTGAAGCGACAGCGCTTTTTCGTTTAGTTTAATAACGATATCCGTAACGTAAACAACGCTGATTAGCCATGGACGGCCTTTATCCAACGACCAGAAAGATTTTGTGATCCAGAAAGTATGTAGAAAGTTCGTGGAGCAATGAAAAATAATCTAACAAGCACTCCTCACGACAGCCACCGTAATTTGTAAGCCTATTTCGAAGCACGGCTGTCCTGACTACTCGCATCTTCACACACTTTTGAACATTTCTGGCACCAGTGGTAGGGTACGTATGTAGTTACGTAATGTACTGCTTCACCCAACACGTTTTAAAATTAGGGTATATCTTAACCGCTCGTTTCCGTGTATTATGCACCAACTGCTGGTGCAGTTTGGTGCCAGATTTGCAATGTCCGTTACAGCGCCAGTCACGACCCTTACAATTACTTCGTCGCCATCACTACATGCTTCGATATGTTTTCCCACCTTATTTCACGTGTTTTCATAAATTTCTCGAAACAGTTAACCATATTCTCACCAGCAGTACTAATCTGCAAATATCCGCATGAATGCAAGACTTGCTTAACAGATTTATCTGAATCGTAATCGGACAGATACAGGGTCCTTGTTTATCTGACAAATACCATTTGCAACTTCTTGTTGGCTTGGTCATCGCAAAGAACCTGATTCACTGAACGATCCACATAAGACAGCGCTGTTGGAAAGTTGTTATAGTTGTAGTCTTCCAATGTCAGTCGTAAGTTCTAATGGGATTCCACTGGAAAATCGCGTGTTTGCGTTAGATATGTGCCAACTTAGTTCGTATATGAAACGTCATTGCAAACTCAGGTGACAGTTTCCTGATGTGCCTGGTCCAATCACGACAATTTACAAGTACGTGGAAATTGTGTGCAACAGTTTCCATTCGAAGCAATACCAGAACACACAGGAGAGAGGCGCAAAAGCAAAACTGGACGAAACTGGTGACAGATTGGAGATATTTCCGAGAAAACTACTGACGCAACGTGCATAGTAAACGGGCGTGTCTGCATCATCGGCACGAAATGCAATAAAACTTCTGCATTTATGTCCACAAAGCAACTGCGGCTCACAAACACTACGAAACGGATGGTGAAGCTAGAATGTATTTTTTAAGTGGTTACTTCATAGGGCAAATGACGAAGAAACAGACTCCACAATAAGCGGGTTTAGTAATTCAGATTGGTTTAATACTAGTGGGTAGGTGATTTTTCAAGAGTAACAGGTATTGGTATGCCGAAAATTCCATGTTCATCAATGAAGTACCATTACCTGACGTTACGGTTGGGGTGTGGTGTGCTATCAATGCAGCTAGGATTGTTTGGTCCATTATTTTCTGACAGCATAACGTCACATCGATATTGCACACACTCTGGCACCACTTTTTGAACACGTGGCTCGTTACGAGAAGACATATATATTTTTTTTTTTAGCAAGAGAGTGCAACAGCGCATTCCTCAAACAATTCAGTGCCTTGTTTAGCGAATGCTTTTGGTGATAAAAGAATAATGAGGAACGGTGGTCTTCTCGTACGCCAGATTTGAAGCCGTGCGATTGTTACTTATGAAGCATGTTGAAAGAACAAATTGCATGTATAAAAAGAATAATCCTGGCAGTGAAAATAGTCTGAAAACAATAATTTTGGATATGGCGCATTCAATTTCACCAGGAAAACTCCGATGTGTAAAGCACGGCGTGTTTGTTAGTTGTGACGCTTCTCTGCCAGGCGAGAGAGACAGTTTCCAGAACCTCCCTTGAACACGGCGAGGAACAACTTAACAGAAACTGTATAGAGGAGATTTAAAATTCACGTTGGCGGTGCAATTGAAATCTTTGCCTTCCAATACATTACGTTCATTCCATATTGGTCGCAACTATTTTAATGAACCGTTTGTTTTGTGACCTTATCGAACAAAACATGCCACTGAGCCGGAAGAAACACTGTCAGAGCCATACTTAGTACTTCAGCGAATAATGACGTGGGATCTCCTTTTTTTTTTTTTTTTT
>Ga0123357_10012201_pt1 | contig 11075 bp, 11 predicted proteins | sample TergutEmb28metaG_FD_89873 | JGI IMG/M metagenome (GOLD analysis project Ga0123357, IMG submission 89873) | Embiratermes neotenicus P4 segment gut microbial communities from Petit-Saut dam, French Guiana - Emb289 P4 | ecosystem: Host-associated > Arthropoda: Insects > Digestive system > Gut ... | reverse complement strand
GGGCAGCCATGTGAAAATTTTCCTTGGCCTTTGGTCTGATGGCAACACCAAACAACCAGTGCAGCAGGGAATGTGAAATTCTGAATTTTGTACTGAACCAGATCATATACCTATCTAAATGTTAGGAATGTGAAATTCTGAATTTTGTACTGAACCAGATCATATACCTATCTAAATGTTATGTATAAAATACTGTTTGTAGGTTAATAATTATGAATGTGGAAATAATGCCAAACTTTGATGCTATATGCCACAAATTTCAATTATACATAATACTAACTTACAAAAATTTTTCAAAAGAATAAAATAAGACAATACCAACAATACACAGGACTAGAAATCCATGGAACAGGAAAGTAGGCTTCATAAATTCTACTCCAAACACATTTATACTGCCTTCCCTTGAACCTGGGAGACAACTGACAAAAGTACTTCTTTTCTCGGGGGGGTGGGGAATACTTTCTTACACAACATACTGATAATACCACAATTTACATGTAATGTGACCTAGTAAAATGTAGCCTTAATAAAATAAATTTTCAAAAAACCTTTAAAAATGAAATTCCTCTTTCACTAATCTATATCAGATTTGTGTTATATTGAGAAGACAGTCCCCCTAGCTCACTTGCTCAATATACAACAAAAGTTCCATACACACATCATGAAAAGTCTGAAACTGTTTTCAACTTGCACACAGGGTTACACACCTTGAAATACACATGGATGAGCTCCACACTTCCTGAAGCAGGATGCTTTGATCCGAAGTGTGCGTCAAAACTGGCCTTAGAGGAAGAACGGTAACTGCAGAGCCCACACTTAAACTGACTCTTCAGGCCATGCACACCCCATGTATGCTCCAGCACTTCAGATCGTGTTGAGCATCGGAACTTACACAGACCACAGTGCCATGGATTCTTGACGACTCCTGCACCTACTGAGTTTGCAGCTAGAAGTCAACAACACAAATGAGTTAGTCATATACCACTAACAGAAGTGCAAGCGCAAATCAAATGTCTACACAGGAAGAAGCAGAAGCTGTTTCACATTTACCAGGACCATTCATGCAGCATGCCTGTGGAAAAGAACCTCAAACACCACTAAGTAGACTGAAGTGCAGATTGGAGGCATGTATTAAAATTAATGTTGTGGCTCTGGATTTTGTTCAGACATTCACTCCCATTAGAGACCATGATTGGCTAAGATTACTTTGTCCAAGTTACTTTATCTGACCATGGTCAGGTAAGAACAAAAGGCAACAGAAAATCAGCATGACCATGCTGTTTCCACTTTTGTCATCAGACGGTGTGTGTGTGTGTGGAGTGGCCTTTTTAAATCATTCTCTTTGCTTCTGAGCTATCCAGCAGTTCCCGAGTGCTTTGGTGACAGTCAAAATAGTCCCAACTGGGGTACTGTGTTGCATATTGCCAATAAAAAAAAAGCCTATTGTGGGTGACAGGGGTTTGGAAGACAATGCTACTGCTAAACTTCTTTTGTTCGAAGATTCTGGTAATGATTTGATTCCTTCAGACAGTGGTGTGTGTGGAAGTAACATGGGTATGCCTGGAAAAACAAAAAAGCAGTCAAAGTGGTTTTGCCAAAAAGCAGTGTTCCCCTCCATGCAGGGATGTGTGACACAAATTATCACATCCTAAAATACTAGAACTTTCAGTCCCTGCCTTGTGAAAATTTCAATCATCTGTCTACAGCAGTTCAGAAGAAACTTATATTTTGGCATTATGATGAAAAATAAGCATATAGCATAAAATATGGTTAGTCTGGCAATTCAGGAAGCACTGGGGTTGTTGGAAGCAAGCATGTTAAAATATAAATTGTAGTTATTTAGCTGTCAGGATGTGGCTGTTATAATGATGACCATATGGGTTCTGGCATATTTATTCTGCAAATACAAGTTAAGAATGCTTCTGTGTATTCTAAGAAAAGATGCACATTCAAAAGTCATGACCAACTACCAGACAATTAGGAGAAAAAACTTCCAACAACCAGCAAATTCAGCAAATTCAGCAGTTCAGCAGGTCTTCAATCTATGAAGCACCACATACAAGACTTTTATTAAAGCCAACACCAAGCTTATTTATAAACAACACTGCATATTGCACATTGCAGTGGTGCGTTTCCACTGGTCACGCAATGTGGCACGAAGCAGCATGGCACATCACATACCTAATGGAAATGCATGTGCAGCCAATATTGGGTGGAATATTGACAGGACTTCAGGGATCTCAGCCAAATGTAAATGGGCCTTACAGGCATGCTGCAAATTATGGGTAGGACTGTTGCTTGCAAGGGACATATATTAATTTGTGGTCAGTAGTGATTAAAAGAGATTATGTAAGCACAACAATTAAAAAAATCTTTAACATCTCATTTCAGAAAATGTTAACAATAGCAGGAAAGTCAAACTTTTATTTCAATATCGCCATGATAACCACTTAAAAGCAAACGTATTGCCATACCTCCACTATTCTTTTTTAGATTTCAGTGCTGTATGAGTATATTGTTAAATGTAGCTTAAAGGCCTAGTGGTGAATTTATGTTCTATCAGGTTGAACATTCAGAAATTCTACATTCTGCCCAAACAGTGTATTTCTCTGATTTTTATGGCTCTCAGAACACGCTGAAGTTGTTTACCCAAACAGTATTAACCGACTGGTCTTTATAAACAAGATGGAATGTGTTTACTGCACAGTATAAACAGAATCTTCAAATATAATTCACATTAAATGTCATCTTTAAAACCATTAAATGTCAGTGTATTGCCTTCAAGTCACATCTTTCAATCATTTTCGAATATTATGAATATCAATTTGTAACAGTATTTTACAAATTGTAAAAATTCTTGTTATATTGCAGATACACTACATGTAGGTTAATTCCTATCCCAGAGGTTTTCCCCAATCACTACACGCACATACCAGCTCTGTACCAGCCATATGGACTTTATTATTGACAGTCATAATGCAATTCCTAATTCAACATTAAATAACCCAAGCAGCTGATAAACCTGCATGAACTAATCAAATAGGAAAACATAAGAATTCAACTTGCCTCCTTCCAATGATGTGCTTGCAACTCCTTCAGTCTTGCCACTGCCTGTCTCCATCTCTGGTTCTCTCACTACATGAACGAATGGCCGTTTCTCTGGATGCTTGTCAGCAAGATGTCTCTCCACAACATAACGCTGGAAATGATGGTACATGCAGTGGGCACACTTGTACAGGCGACTGTCATGCATCTTCAGGTGTGCGCCCATACGCTCAATGGACACTATTTGGCCCATGTTTTCCTGCAGGGTTGATGCAGGACAATGAGGACACCTGCAGGGCCAAAGAAAGTGTTCATTTAATTACTTGCAAAACCTCTCTTTACCAAACTGACTCCAAAACTATTAATAAAAACAGATTAGGAATCATATATTCAGTATGGTGGCTAAGCTACAGACTGGGCAACCAAGGAATCATGGTACAATTTTAAGTAGGGACAAGAGACTTTCTTCTCCAAAGCCTACAGACCAGTTTTGGGGCAAACCAGCATCCTCTTCAATGGGTAAAAATGCAAAAAATTCATCAGAAATTTTTGTATATATCTAAAAATTACCACTGTAAAACATTCATGTATGACTTACATGTGAAGGCTTTTTATAATATATATATATATATATAAAAAACCCGCACACGCACGCAAGCGCGCACACACACACACATACATACATGAAATCCATTTTAATTTCTTAATTCTGAATTTATCTACTGAAGAGTACCAGGTTGAGTATCATTTCAAATTAACATAACGCATCATCTCATATGTTTGTTATAGCTACCACACTTACAAACAATTCTATGACAGCAGCTCAAAATCAATAGCCTAAAAAGAAAGAAAGAAGACCACAAACGTATTTATTGACAGGTTATTTTGTTCTGCCTAATTTACTGTGTTCCTTTTAAGTTCATATCAACACTTCATAACAATCCTACAAATATGTAAACTTCTTACATACACAGGTTCATGCAACGTCAGTATTCCCATCATTCAATTGCCAAACAGAAACTTTGTTGTGTTAAAATTAGGCAATTAGGCAAATGCTGTAAACAATACAAAGGAAAGAATCCTCAATACCCACCGATAAGGCTCATCGAAATGCAGTGCTCGGAGATGGTATCGCAACATGGTCTCATCACAAGTAAGATAGCTGCATCCTGGAGCTCCACAAACATATCGCTGGGGCTCAGGCACAAACTTTGGTAATTTTTTTTCCATCTCCTCTGACAGCGTAACACTCCCTGCATAAAAATTACAAAGTGCACATCCTTCACAACAAAACCCAAAGAAAAACAGCTAGGAAAGTCTGGCGTGTGTGTGTGTGTGTGTACACAAAAGGGACCGTTCAGTGTTCATAACCATTACCAAAATACCCAACATATTGTTTTAACAGTGCCTGCCATTACCCTCCACCCATAGGAATGTAAAAAATTTTCATAAAATTTAATACATTTTGCCCTTCATCCAACATTCAATCAAGTTCACGTTCTGTCCCTTTCATGATAATTAAACCTAAACATTAATGATGAAAATGTGTTCATGTTCTCTTCTTCATTCCTGACAAAACCTTGCATAGGAGGTTGTTGGGGAATCAATATAAATCTGGTCTCAGGAGGATTACCTTGATCTGACCTGGGTAGTACACTACAACAGCTGTAAAGAGAAAGATGTCAATACTGACGTGTGTGTGTAATTTTCTTTGTGCCTGCACAAGTGACTGATGTAAAGAAAAGAACATCTCAACACAAAGGGCATGATTTGAAGCTCCAGAAGAGAACTTCACGTTTAACCTCACATGTGCAAATTTGGGTCATTACCTTTGACTTGCTCACTGAAAACATCCACCAACATAAAAAAAATCCTTAAGACTTTTGCAAGTTTCCAATCATCATCAAGTCTGTCAATTTGTGCACGGCCAGTATCTCAGCTTTTAATTCAGTAAACATTTTACACTTCCATTTCCATGATGCAATACAGCATATGTACTGGTTAGTTAGTTAACATTAATGCTAGTAACATAGAGACCCCATTGCAGTTCTATAATTCAAATTTAAGCAAAGAATATGAGATGTACAGGCAGGTCTCATTTTACACAATTCTTTTTGTGCAATTTCACTTCAACACAACTTGAAAATTTACACCACTTTTCAAATTTAAATGATAATTTTCAGTTTAACACAATTTGACATGGACGATCTGTGGCCACACTTAGCTTCTGTAGGAGGACAGGAGAAAGTGATGCCAATGTCATACTATCAGCTACATGTACAGACTGATTATACTAGTGATATAATCACGCAACTCATGCAGTTTCCTCTTCAACATAATTGGCTTTTCTTATTAACATAAGTGAGAAACATAAATCTACATCATCTAGTGAAATCCAAGTGAAAAACCAGTAAAATACATACTTCATTCACCTGCCTATGAAGATGGAACCGATAGTGAGTTCCGAAACATCGGCAATTAGAACTCAAACGCCGGGGAATTACCCAAAAAGGAAAAACTTACAGTAAAATGCAATCAGTATTGAAGAAAAATGAGATGTAATAAGCTGACTTGTAAAAGATGAATGAACTGCTGACATATGCCATAATGCTACATTCCCTCACAGTAGCATAGATACAATTCACGATAAGGCTGATAGAATTACAGAAAGTGCTAAGTCAAGAACTAAAGTGTTTGCATATCAAGACCAACACAGTCCTATCAGAATGAACCATATAAAAAACTATGGATGTGAGTCTCTTTCTACTTTTTAAGGCAATAGAAATAAACAAATACTCGCATATTGGACAGAAATGTATGTATTCTGGATAGAAACATATATACACTGTTCAGAAATGTATATATATACTGTATATACAGTATGTATATACTCGGCAGGTCCGTATGTTCACCAGCATATACAGGGTGTTTCACGACTTGTGGACATTACTGCAGGAGGTGATTTCCTAGGTCTTTGTGATCAAAAAAGTTCATATAAACATGTGTCCGATTTTGGACAGTTATGGAGCTATGACCGCTTGAATCTTAGAATAGAAGGTAACGATTATTGACAATAAAAGGAACAAAATAATAAACAAACATAACACACGATTCATTTAAAGTATAAATGTAAAGTTAACTTCGTGAAATTACATTTAATTTGAACTGATCTGTGCTTAAAGCTGGTTTTCGAAAATGCCACCACCGGCCGCAACACAGGCTGCCGCTCGGTTGTGAACTGCGCAGGTTGCTCGTAGTTTCCGCTGGCTGTTTCTGATGCGGTCTGTGGCATCCAAAATGCAACCAAGCAATTTGACTCACGTTACCACCTTCACGCTGTAAACCAGTTCTTTCATCCATCCCCATACACAATAATCCAGTGGGCTTAAGTCTGGAGACCTGGCTGCCCAATTGTGTGGACCGCCACATCCAATCCATCACCCAGGGAAACGATAGTTCAGGAAATTTCTAACTTCAAGTGAAGAATGAGGAGGAGCTATGTCATGTTGGAAATACATACAACCTCGTTTATTTAAAGGCACATCCTCCAAAAGTAGGGACAATTCCTCCTGCAGAAATCTGAGGTATGCCTCTCCTGTAAGATGACCTTTCAAGATGAAAGGACCAATCAGCTGATCATCCAGAACTGCACATCACACATTGACACTAAAACGTTGTTGAAAGTTGCTTTCCACAGTGACGTAGGGATTCTCATCTGCCCACATATGAGAGTTGTGTGTATTATTGACACTGTCGTGATTGAATTGCGATTCGTCAGTAAACAGGATGTAACGATGCAACTCGCAACTTCCATTGAGCCACTTGCAAAATTCCAGCCTCTCAGCAAAATCGCCCGGTCTGAGATGTTGCACTCGCTGCACGTGGTATTGACACATGCCCTCTCCATGCAGTGTTCTCCACACTCTCATGTGGGGAACACGAAGACGTCTTGCAATTCTTCGTGTACTCGCACGTGGACTGCTCTGTACCATCTGAACAATGCCTTCTTCATCGACGCCTTCATTAACATGACGCTCGGCTGCAATGCGAACACCGGGAAGTGTACCGGTATCTCACAATGTCTGGTAAACTCGAGTAAACACTCTTCGGGTTGGTATTCTACGGTTCGGAAAACGTTGCTTATATCAGCTATGGCCTGAACTGAATTACCGTCACAAAAACCGTACACATAAATCATATCTGCATGCTCTGCAACTGCGAATGTAAGTGGCATCGTGAACGTAACAGACGCACCAAGATGAGAATACGTACGGGACTAACAGTCACTCTACACTGTCGCTTCTACCGCTCACGCCTTTAAGAAACTATCGCCGTACTGTTCTGATCAGGAGCTGGCACAGTCACTGTAATGTGATAAGGGTTTTTGAACACATAGTAGTAGCTAGTCATGCAGTATACACTGGCCAGGCGAATACCTACCCACCCCACCTTCCTCACATTCCTTAAATACCTTCCAAGTGTCGAGATATGGAAACTGGACTGTTTGCAGCTGGGTGGGCGAGTCAGGTGGCAAAAATAATGCTTGCAACGCGAACGACAAGCCACCAAGTTGAGTACATCACCTGCCAGCTGCTAAGATGCAGTTCACCCGAGGGCGTGTACAGGAATTAAAAAATGCCCATAACTCCGTAACCGTCCAAAATCGGATACATGTTTATACAAACTTTTTTGATCACAAAGACCTACAAAATCACCTCCTGCAGTAATGTCCACAAGTCGTGAAACACCCTGTAAAGGATAAGAGTGTCAATCCCCAAACCCCAGGAAATATATTGTTCTAACTGGGATTTCTGCATTCGACTTGCACGATGTTTTTCAGGAACGTAACCCAGTCGTAAAATGAGACCTGCCTGTACTGTCACCTGGGATGTGACTGCATGTAGTCTGCTAGGTATGTACTGAGACTCCACAATAGCTGCTGCCTCCATCTTCGAGGCAGATGATTCATAATCTTCTATCTTGAGAATGGAAGAAACAATTTTTTTTTTTTAATATCAGTAGATATTTAAGCGGTTACATGATGTCACATCCCGCAACACAGTCATCACTGACAGCACATATCTATTAATTGCTGCTAACCTGATGGTGTTTCAGATGCTTTAGCACCAGCAGCTATATGAGAGCTAGCAGCTAAATTGGTCATTTTGTCAAACATCATTTCCTTCTTTTCAAGACAGGGCACAGGGTTCACAGGTGCATTGTTAGGTGGTGTCACATCTGGAACACTGTTGCTTGTTAGATGGAGATGCAGGTGACGTGCCATATTGCTGCGCACTTTAGTTGTGTATGAACATGTAGCACATCGTACAGGTCGTGTATAAATTGCCTGGCGTGGAAGTATTTCTACTTCTTCTGGAAGGAACACTGTTTTACTACGAACATCATGTGTATCCTTGCCATTACCTCTACGTCCACCTCTACCTTTGTCCTATACAAATAAAAAATGTGCTGAAATTAGGAACTCACAATTTTAAAACTATTCACCATCAATTCTCACACACACTTTTAGCCCATTATTATGGCAGAAGTTCAGAACTAGCACCAAGGGCAACACAAACTAAGTTATGCCATTATGAGGCCTGTTCCAAATGTTCTTGGACTTGTTAAAAAAAACACAATATGCATCAGACATGTTAATGAACATTATCCCCTCTCAAATTCCCCTCCTACTTAAATACAATAATTTCCATCATGTTGCCATTTCTCCCAGCATTTCAGATATGATTAGCTGCTTCATTATTCTCTCCTGCATGCCCTCCACTAAATCAAACTGATGTCCTTTTTTATGTCAATTTTCAACTCAGGAACAGGAAAAAGTCTGCTGGAAAGACAGGCAGGGCTGTGTAAATAGTCTTCCAACGTAAACCATTTCTCACGGTGTTAAATCACTAACATGAATGCACCAAGGCATTCACTGCATTGATTTTATATTAGCAATGTGGATGGGAAGCCAAATGTCATATTTAAAACATTCTGTACCACTCACATCCTGCTGATTAACATAATGCCTCATTGTTGAACGCCACTTTTTTAACAAGTCATGAGTTTCTCCAGTAGTTTCCCCATTTTACAAAAAAATTTCAATCATGCTGTTCCATTTGTGACTTTTTTTTAAATTGCCAATGCATACTTTCTCGAAATCAAACATTTAACTGTCTTTACTCAACAACAAAACATGTTCTGAATAAAAAATAGCAACAGCATCAGTACTGTCTATTAAAAGCATACCCAATCTCAGTATACAGCCATCATATAGTTGTAACTGGAGGCACTGTGCACAGTCTAAGAACATCTGAACAGATATCACAACTGTAACACCACTTTACAAAGAAGGATTCATTCTTTCAAACTTCATTATTAGTATAAACTCATTAAACAAAAACTGCCTATTAATCTAAAGGCCTTAAGCAGCAAAATGGTCACTTAACACAATATGTAGACATGTACACAATAGGATTCTTTGCTGAGTGGTGAAAGGGACAGGAATTCATAGGTTTCAAGACACAAGCAAGAAGGTGATGGGTTGGGAAGTTTGGCTGGCTAGCAGGGAAAGGGTGGAATGGAAAATTCTTTGCCAGCAAGCATAAGGAAGGGTGGGCTGGTACATACAACTAATGCTATTTGTTAAGTGTATCCAACACTGGTCCATGTCACATTAATTTTAGTCTCTCCATAAACATACATTCTCTGTTACATCATGTACACATTTTCTACAACATAGTGGTAGTAGTGAATGGTTGATATGGATCTTGAGTATAATTGGGCTTTGTGGTGTAAAATACTGGCAACAAAAACAGGAATTTCTGCCAAGGTAACCTAGGTAACTGAAATCTTCCAAAACAGTTCTGGTTTCAAAGCAGTGGGAAAAATTTAGGTCTGAACACACCCATTTCTTTGTAACACACTTTTACTTTCCACATTCATCCTCAGTTCACAATTGTCATAAACAAATGTGTGCACGCACCATTCACAGTAACTCAACCGTGGTATCCAAGGAGCTGGTGGTCAGGGTTTCATTCCCATTCAAATAATCTATTGTTTTCAGCACCACATCTGTAAGGGTTTTCGAGGCCATAAAGTATTTAAAATATCAGTGTCACATGCCTATTACAAGTAACACTTTCAGCACAGAATATGAGCTCAATGCTTTTTGCAGTGTACATTCTACCTTACGACCTATTTCATACACTTTTTATTCAGTAAGCAAAGAGCACTTTTTAGCACCTTCACTGTCCAAACTCTACCCACCTGACTTGACTTTATTCATAAATCTATAAATATAAATGTTTGTTGTTCATGGAACTGTGATCCTGGGAAATTTACAATATAATTTTCTCCAGGACTAGAAGAACCATATTTAACATACGATTCATGTAGAAGAACATGCTGTTCAACAGTTACATTCACACATGCCAAGATCAGTGCTTAGATGTTGGACACAGTCCCGCTGTTCAGTGACAAATCTCGGTGGCAACTTTCATTAGCCACACAACAATAAACGGTACTTACATGACATCAGACACAGGTACACTGCTTTGTGAACAACTTCATGACCAAGTGGCATATGCTGAAGTATCAAACATGTCACACTAATGTAGCAGGCTTGCAGGAGTCAGGATGATACTCATCACAAATGCAATGAAAACAAAACAATTTTCAACACCAAGAACACCAAATGAATGCTTTACTTTTGATGTATGTACCACACATTTTGTAGAATTTTATTATATTTGTCCAAAAAATGTACAATATATATTAACAATATCTGTTTCTCAAAGCACTCCTACCTGTTCTGATGTTTACACATCACTGTCAGGGATTAACTTACTAGGTATGCTAAAGTTACAAAATTACCATTTTATTAATTTTGTAACTTAAGCTTACATAATAAGAGACTCCCTGAGGATGATGTATAATCATCAAAACGTGTAGGAGTGCTTTAAGAAACAGATATTGTTAATTGCACTTGTTGGACAAATAACATTAAAAAAAAAAAAAATTATACTTGT
>Ga0123357_10012200_pt1 | contig 11075 bp, 12 predicted proteins | sample TergutEmb28metaG_FD_89873 | JGI IMG/M metagenome (GOLD analysis project Ga0123357, IMG submission 89873) | Embiratermes neotenicus P4 segment gut microbial communities from Petit-Saut dam, French Guiana - Emb289 P4 | ecosystem: Host-associated > Arthropoda: Insects > Digestive system > Gut ... | reverse complement strand
TATGTTTTAAAGTATTCTATGTAAATAAATATTTTAATAACATAAAACAGTGCAAGTAGTTGGCCCATGTTTACAATCATAAACTATTGCACGGAACAAAAATGAAAATAAATAGTAGAGCGTATGCTAATGGGACTAAACATTTATAAGATTTGTAATAAAAAGATAAAGTGATACTGTTACAGGCCCGGTGTGGCCCAGAGGGTGAATAGAGGTATAGCTCTACTCTTCCATGACCACGGCATTAGAAGGGGGTGAGTGGTCAGCAGCACACTCTGGCTGCACTTTACACCCAGGAGAGACCCGTTACCCTTTGTACAGGAGGCTGGGTGGGCCCCAGGGCTGGTCTGGATGGGCAGAAATTCTCGTCCCCACTAGGATTCGATCCCAGACCATCCAGCCCGTAGTCAGTCGCTGTATAAGATTTATAATAAATGAACAAAATCATTATTTCAACAATTCATTTTAAAAAAGCATAGGCAAAGAATGGGAAGTTTTGTAGTAGTCTTCCTGTTCCTACAAAAACAGTTTCAGTAAGTTTATGTTTTTTTCACTGTGCATTGTAATATAATTATACAACATAAACCAACGAAATGCACATTTCCTAAATTAATATTTTAATTTTAATTTCTTGATGTCTTTGATCTTTCAAACCTGAGTGTTCATCTTCCAGCAGAAGGTTATATATACATTTATGGTATGGTACGGTTTACATGCATCAGTATAAGCAATCTAGGTGGTAGAAGAGTGTGTTCCGGTAACCTTGTTATATCACAATTCATACAAGCTTCTACACTTTCAAGTACTTACGCCTGAAAGCAATCTTCTCATTAACAGCAACTGATTTTGACCCCACATCTTCTATTTTCACTTTGGATGCATCAAAAACCTGGCAGTAATATGGAGAACCACGGACAGCCCTTGAACCTTGTGTCACATCAATTTTGTACGTTCCTATATAAAGCATACAAACTCTAAGACCTTGCAACACAATAAACACATTCCTTAATTATATATTTGTTTCAAGCTCACCTTTGGGACAGATTTTCATTATAGATAGCAGTGGCTGTCTTCAGTAAACTCTACTGATAAAAAGTAAACTCTTGTCAATAATGTAAGCCTCATAACAGCTGACAGGAACTTCATGTCTGTTAAAATATAAAGTAATTCATAATACCATTGTATCCACACATATAAAATTTTCCAGCCACTTTGGGTGTTTATTTTCTTTTCCATGTACTTATTCATAAAAAATTATATTCACAAGAAAATCAAAAAGGACTTCAGTTCAGTGACTTAATGAATGTAAGCCAAGCCAGACACTTTACTGCAGAACCCACTCACTTGTATTTTTTATTTCATTTTTTGTTCCTCCTAACTTAACACAATATTCCTTGCAGTTCAAAATATTAAGCCTGTATCTGCATAATGACATATATTATACCACTGACACGCTTGAAAATGTACCTGCACCATGAGCTGTGAATTCAGCAAGCAAATTTCCATCTTTTTGTTGATAGCACCTCACAGGCACAGCAGACCCCTGAGGACCTGTAATAATGACATCAAACTCCTTTGCTGGGTGACCCAATGTCTCGATGACAAAACTTGTCACTTTCCCTGCCCGTGACTGGTACAGACCTAGCCCTGTTGCAATGACATCTTGTCCAACTGCTGGATTCTTCACAGACACTTCAAATGGACACCCTGGACAGAAAGTATTTGTACATAATTTGAATGATGTTAACTGAAGATCCATAACATAAATAACCAACAAAATGTACTTCAAAGTTTATGATGTATTGTATTCACTGAATTCTCACCAACATGTTTTGGCCACTACTGTAGCCATCTTCAGGGTAATGTTATTATCACAAGAACACAAAACTTCCAACCAGTGTACCACACCATCTACTCATGAACTATACAATGTTTTAGACTCACATCACTACATCAAGCATCACCCCACCCAGACTAAACAATTGTAAACCCCAAGATTTTAATCATTAGCCATTTTTAACCTACATTTATATTACTTATAAAATTTTAACTGAAATTAAAATAGCTTTAATTATTATGGAGTGATGGTGACACAATGAATCACATTTGTACCTTTGTACCTCGCAACAAGAGCATCGCCCTTAAGATGCCCGCAGTAGTGGTCGAAATACATCATAAGCATTGAAGTGCATTTTGTTGGTTATTTATGTTACGGATCTGATTCATGCAAGGAAGGTGGAACATATTAAAATAGGTAACTGAAGATTTCACCCAACAGTGCAGGTATATCAGTCCACTTACTATGTCTTCATGGTTTCTAATACCAGCTGTATCCAGAGTATAGCCATTTGCCATCATCTACTTTAAAGAAAAAATATGAGACCAAATAAATTTATAAAGTATGTCACTGCACTATATACATGTATGGGGAAGTGGAAGACACAGCTGCATGTATTCTTGTCCTCACCAGTAGACAGCACAGAGAGGTCAAGCTTATTGCTTCAGTTGTGAAAGTATCACCTTCGTCACCCAGTGCATAGAAGAGTGGGTAAGATCCAGATCTGGACTTTGTATGTTATAGAGAGAAATTTCTGTCCATGCTGGGAAATGCACCCGCATCATCCAGGAGACCAACAGTCACTGTACTACTCCCCTGGACTACCCTGGCTTCATAAGGACAATAGAGAAAAATATTGTAAAATTTTGTGTACCCATATTCTTAATATTTTCTCTATTCAGATTCTTTATACAGACATTGTACAGAATAATGTCTGCTTTATTTGACATACTTTAATTACTTTTCTTATTTCATAAACAAAGTCAAACTTTTGTTTCTTTGTGTTTACATGCATGTCTGTTTTCCACAATTTCTAAATCCAGGAAATTTCTACTGAAGACCGTCTGACCTAGTACTTTTCAATCCCCTTCAGCGATCCCTTGTCCCACATATTTATATGCAACTGTGTATACTCAAAACTGCACTGGTTTATACTGTGATGATGAAGGGTTACTGTATTATGAAGAGTACCAACTAGGTGATGGTGCAAGCTTGTGAGGTTTGTGGCAAGTTCAGCGGAATAGAAACCGAGGTTAATATGTTTCAGTATACAAAAAATCAATGTCCATGATGAAAATTGATATTACCTGCAGTATGTAAGCCATTATATTTGAGGTCAATTCTATGTGGGACAGCAAGCTTAGGATGGTAGACAACTTGGTACTGTCCTGCATCCAGTTCATGTACTGAATATTTCACTTCCTGCCCAGCAGCTCTCACACTGGCCAACAGCACTCCACGTCCTGCTCCTGATGTATCCACTGCAGACAGATTATGACAACACTTATACACATTCAATTGTTCATTCCAGTTCTACACTAAAATACTGTGCACCTCCAGTATAATAAGAATTTCTGAAATTCAGAAAATACTGACCCTAATTATCCTGCACTGGATCTCCTAAAGTGAACCTACAAAACATAACATGACAAAGATAATTCAGAAAAGGCAGTAAACTGCACTGAATTCACTGCAATCTGTTTATCACAGGGCATGAAAATAAAAAGTTACAGCAAAATTTTCTCAATCTATGACATGAAGGTTTACAGTGGGAGTAGAAGTATACCTCCATTCATTTTTAACCTCAGCACTAGACACAGATGAATGATTAAGTTCATGCCCTGGCTACTTTATTCCTGGCAAAGAACCCTGGTACCCATTGAAAAGGAGGCAGGATGGGCCCACAGACCTGGTCTGGATGTTTTGGCGAAGAGAAAATCTCTTGCCCCAGCTGGAATCCAAACCCCAGATCAGGCAGTCCAAGCCTAGTCACTGTACCAACTACACTACCGTGGCTCCTCTCAGTCACAAAGTCAACCAAAACAGTATAAAAATAGTCTATTACTTATAATGTGCCAATTTTGAGAGCAAGATACATTGTGGACATTTTGCATTAACTAAAATTTGATCAGCACTAACAATGATATTAGATGCAAAACTATGACTGATCTCAGCAAGGGTACTGTCAGACTATAAAGTAGTTTCACAAGTCAAACCATAGGAACTAAAAAACTAAACTAAACTCCGTGGCTTTAGTCCGCGAGCGAACCATACCGACAGAGCGGCCGCCACCGGTTGGCGAAGTTAGTGCCAACTTTTGCGGATAGAGGGGTGTCACGTGGTTAGCGCAATGGTTCCCCACGGCCGTTAATCTCTGTTTTCTGAACCTGGAGCTGCTACTTTTTTATTCAAGTAGCTCCTCAGTTTGGCCTCACGAGGCTGAGTGGACCCCATTCCAGACCCATTACTACTCAGAAAATCTGGTAGCGCCGGGGATCGAACCCGGAACCTCTGTATCTGTAGCCAGAAACTCTGACCACTAGACCACAGAGGCAGTCCAAACCATAGGAACAGTTTGTGTAAAGTGTTAAAAAAAAAATAAAAGTATCACTGTTGGTTTAGAGGAACTCACTCCAGGGCGAATTTCGAAATAATCTTAGTTTACCAACGCATGCATTTCTGGAACTCAGACTGTGTCTTAACAAATGCAAAGTCCTTCACAGTAATTTGTGTGAATATGTGGAAATAAGAGTCAGTGTTCATTAACCATTAAATAATTTTTCATGATAAATAATTTGTGTCCATATTCTTCCAGGACTGCCAGCTTCCAACATTAATAATACACAGTATAACTTATAATCACAATTAAATAAACAGACCTTTGAAACTTGCAGCACGATGACAAAATGCTTCTTCCATTTCAATGATTTTGACTTGCTGTGGATCAAACACTTCTACAGTGAAGGGTTGTTTGCTGATTGGCTGTTCTTGATGAAACACTGTAATGCTGTGCAGTCCAACTTCCTGAGGTCTATACTCTGCTCGATACAGACCTGATCCTAATTTTTTTACATAGCATGGCACATGGATACCACCAGGGCCTAAAAATCCATGACATGTATTAATATTTATGTACATTTAAATTACAAACTTCAGACTTGACATTAACAATAATGTATATAACAGTTTAAAATTAATAGCACAGTTGTTTAAATGTTCCTTACTGTCATGCTAACACAAATAGGTCATAAAAACTGTGTTCCATTCAAAAATAACACACATTTCTTTTAGAAATTGTCCTTTTCCCAACATACGAGGTATGTTCAAAAAGAGACCGAACTTTTTAAATAGTGCGCCAACCAGCACAGAAAGTGCGCTGCAGCTACTGAGCACACCTAGCATGAGGTTTTGACAAAAACTGCCATTTGTCCCATTTCGCTATAAGCACTGGTTGTCGAGCTACATCCACTGAACTAAGCACGTGCACAAGCTGTTCGTCAGATTAGTGACAATATGACAATGAAAGAGCTTGAAGAACAAGGTGTGTGGGTGAAATTTTGCTGCAAACTTGGTAAAAATCTTACAGAGACATTTCAATTGCTTAACCATGCATACTGTATGAGCCGAACGCAGTGCTATGAGTGGTTTAAGTGTTTTAAAGAGGGCAGAATGTCAGTGGGTGAAGATCCCAGGCCTGGATGACCTTCCACATCAACAAACAATGACCATGTCAAGAGAGTTCATGCTGTGATTCATGGAGATCATCATTTAATTGTATAAGAAGTCGCTGATGAAGTGGGCATCAGCATAGAATCTTGCCACCAAATTTTTACTGAAAAACTTCACATGCGTCAGGTCAGTGCAAAATTCATGCTGCATTTATTGACTGATACTCAGAAAGAGAACCGTGTTGAAATCAGTCAGGAACTGCTTGCCAATGCAAATGGTAATGAAAACTTTCTTAAGAACATCATAACAGGAGATGAGACGTGGGTTTATGGATATGATGTTGAAACCAGGATGCAATCATTGCAATGGATGGGGAAAGGGTCTCCTCGAACAAAAAAAGCATGGATGAGTCGGGCATAGATCAAGGTGATGTTGGTTGTGTGTTTTTGATTGGAAAGGCACTATTCATCATGAATTTGCACCATGTGGTCAGATGGTGAACAAAAAGTTGTACCAGGAAGTTTTAGCATATTTGAGGGATGCTGTGTGCAGGAAGAGGCCTGAATTGTGGGAAAACCAGACTCGGATGTTGCACCATGACGATGCACTGGCTCATGCATCGATCCTCATCCACAGTTATCTGGTGAACAAAAAGTTTTACCAGGAAGTTTTAGCATATTTGAGGGATGCTGTGTGCAGGAAGAGGCCTGAACTGTGGGAAAACCAGACTCGGATGTTGCACCATGACGATGCACTGGCTCATGCATCGATCCTCATCCACAGTTATCTGGCAAAACATCAGACATCCGTTGTGCCCTATCCGCCCTAATCTCCAGACTTAGCCCCAGTAGACGTTTTCCTGTTTCCCAAACTTAAAACCACTTTCAAAGGATGTCATTTCCAAACCATAGAGGAGATTCAGGAAAATGTGATAAGAAAACTGCGTGCCATCACAGAAAGTGTATTCCAGGAAGCTTTCCAACAATGGAAGAAATGTTGGGAACTGCGTATTGCCAGTAGAGGGAACTACTTTGAAGAGGACAGTGCTTAAAATGCTGTAAAATGAGCAATAAATTCTTTATAGCAAAAGTTCGGTCTTTTTTTGAACACACCTTGTATTAACATAGATGAGATTAACTGAGTAGTTTCTTCATTTTGATTAACATTAGCTCTATAAAACCACTGCAGGCTACACCAGATATTTTAGAAAAACACGTATCTTTCATGGTATTTTACCACAAAAATCGCTATTGCAAACATATTATGCTGCACAAAGTGAAAAGGAACTAGTTTCTATGCTTGTATATTTGGAAAATGAGGAAGTTAATGTGAAATAATTCAAACACAGAATTCCTTGGGATGAATGTTGCAAAATAGTTATTTTGCTATGATTGTCACAGACACAAACACTAGCAATATACACTTAGCATTCATTGGGTTCCAGGTTTAATTCTGTTGCCACTAACATTATAAATAAATAAAATAAAAATATGTCAGACATGACAAGTATCACCAGAAGACAGCAGTAGAGCATTCTCTCAGAAAGTATGTATTAAACATACTTTGGACATTTAAAGTCCAATGGAATTTGAAAATATATTTTTACTAAACCATTCACACACACAATATAACACTTCATACAGAAACTTTTACATGTCACTGAATAAAAACTGTTCACTGCCCTATTGAAATAATATGTAATTTTACAAGTTTAACTGCAAAATCTACACTTACCTACAACTTCCATGTCTATGCGACCATCCATGCCCTTTGGATCCACATCAAAATATGCTGTGGAGCCTACAACCACATCTTTCAATCCTTCTCCACGAACTGTAACCATACGGGACTCTTTACGATGCATATGTCTCATCTCCTTTACACCCAATTCCAGAACCTCACACTTAAATGGACTGCCTGCAATGGAATTACAGCAAAATATTAACAATGCAATTATATTTTTCAAAAACAGTGTTTTATGACAGTAGAGTTCTACATGCTTCTCACATGTATACAATAAACACATGTAATAATACAATTCTTGTATGATCCTGCTACATAAATTTCACCATCTCAAAAATAACTCTGGTTCTGTTGATAGACAAAAACATTAATTTGGAATCAAATGACTATGCACTGGTTTCTTTTTTGGTATTTCAGAAACTTTTTTTTTTAATTCTGCCTGCAGAGATGAGCCACCATTTATATAGCTATTCAATTCAGCTCTACTATACAGGACTTAAATCTCTCAGAATACAATTTGGAACGTGCCACAAAATTGGTACTTTTAATTACTGTAACATTTTAGAATTATAAATGGGGCAGGGAGGAGACAGGATTTTAAAGATTATTCAACACATGTTTCTGCACAGTATATTCTTTGCATGATTTCCTGCTTCTGTTGTGGAATTTTATGCAACATAAAATTCCAAAAGAGTGCTGATCTCAGTGTATGCTTTCTGTGAAATTACACAATTTTATAATCAACAGAAGTTATGTATACTTACATAATACAGACAATTGAGTAATATGCTCCATATTGAGTGTGGAAGTGTTAACACGGTGTACGAAATTCATGCTAAATGCAGCATGTAATAGAAGTCCTGCTTCATATTATGATCACTACCATCTATTTCTTTGTGAAGTACATGAAATTAACAGTCATTCAGTGCAATGTTCAGAAATTCTCACAGGCTTTAGCCTGAGGAACATGAATTCACTCCACATCTTCACACCATATTTCTATTAAATTAATTCTAATAGTATCTTCCCATCTTCTCTGTCAAACATACTCATATTTTGGCCCCTTAGACTTTTCAGATTCCCACTTTCACCTAAAGATAATTTTTACACATAGATAAAATTCTCTGGAATTTACTTATACTGACCTGGAACATCTTCCTCATTAAATGAAATGTTTACAAAATGAGGTACAAGTTCATGAGGAACAAAGGTGACATCATAAAGACCTCTGGAACATGCAACAACTTCCGCTTTCACTGTTGATTTGTCAGTGCTCACAACAAGCTCCAGTGTGCCTTCACCTGCTTCTGAAGCATCAACTGTAAATGTTGCAGGTTTCCCAACCTAAATTGTAAGAACATACATTCTGAACAAACTTTCATGTATTACACAAAAGACAGAAAGACTGGTCTCTAATATTACAAACTTATGAAGACACAAAGAAAGTATGAGCACTAAATTTCCGATAACTGATCGAGATAAAAACTGATAGGTACTAGGCATAAAAACAACATTACATCACCTAGAAAAGCATGTGTGTGTGTGTGTGTGTGTGTGTGTGTGTGTGTGTGTGCACGTGTGCGCGCACACATGCGCCCATACTGTCAATGTCTAAATGGGACATGTTAAAATCACCCCTTACTTTAGTGAAGAACAGGAAATCTGAACAAGAGAAGAACATACCTTCGTAGGACCAAGTCCTGAGATTTTGACTTTACTGACATCGTAAATGTTGCACGCAAATGGACTGCCTTTAACTGGTTCACCATCCAAAATAACAGCAATACTATGTCGACCTAAAGAATGAACACACGTAAGAACCCCATCACTCTTAATAATCTGAAGGTACATCACATCACTCATATATTCAGGGATTCATTCCCTCAGTAATTTAAGCTAAAACTGCAGTAGTAAAACTTAAACATCTAACACACAAATAATAAATTTCGGAATTGGACATAATCTTGGATCAATTCTACCAACAATAATAACCTCTCGTCTCCTTCTTGATCATCCAAGTGAACTACTTCCAACAGATGTCCCTGTATATATTCTGCATGCATTCCTTCTTGCATCCAGTTCTAGGTCCAGACAATCTCTAACCTTCTCCAATTCACTACCGTAGGGAATCTTTATAAATTGTGAAGCTGGAACTTATTATGTAATATCCTGAACTTCACACTTACTTTTCAGTGATGTATTAATATAATTATAAGCACTGCGTTTTCAAAAATTGTAATTTATATTCTCTAATCTAGTTGAAAAATTATAGTTTTATACATATACATACTGACATATGGTGTTGTGTTTGTCTCAATTTATTACACTTCTGATTATTGGAATATGAACATTAATAATTGTTGCAGATTATTCATTAAGAATAACTAAATGACAGTAAGGGCTTTTATAGTTATGTATGTCAAATTTTAAGCTATTTAAATAATTTAGACAGAGGACTGCTGTAAAAACTTAGGATCCCTAATACATAAGAAAACAATTGACACTATGTTGGTTACCATTTTACATAATAACTTTTTGCCTTTTTGCCTGGTGATGGTTTCAAAAGCCAAAACATATAGAGAAAATGCAAACATGAACATATGCTTTGTACCACCTGTATTGATTTACAGTTTGTGAATTACATATTTAATTGAAACTAAGCTAAAAAAACACCATTTATTTGTATTATTCTAATGACAGTATTACATTTGTTAACAAAATGCAAATTGCACACTTTCTGATTTAATTACTTTAAAACGCTCTTTATTTTCTGAACCTGTCACACTTATTTAAAAAATTATGTTTTTCCAGTAGCTGGGACTACAATCTAAATACACAACATGAAGAACTGTGTACAGCTAACATTACTAGGCAGTTTAACATATTCACTGCCATAGTCAACCTTAGTCAATTTAATAATTCATGCTTAAAATTGCCAGTGTCGACTTTAGTTGGTCTAATTTTTCAGTCGCGCTCTTTCAGCTTAAATCAGCTGACCTCTCATTATAGGCGGGAAACTTGTACAGCAGCTTCAGTATATCTGGCTGGCGTTGCCTTTATCCTTTTTATAGTTTATTATGTTTACATTGCGATATAATGAAACCCTGTTTATCCTTATGCTCAGAGGGAGAGTGGGCTGTCTCTGGCTGCAGTATATAAAGAATCTTTTATATGTGAATTCGTGTATGTGTGATAGTTTATACTTCTCAGTGCAACATAGCATCTAGGAAAAGAAAATCAGTTGGATTTAGAACTGATGAATAATTAGCTGATGCGGTGAATGAAATTGTAAATGACAGTGATTCAGATACAGTTAATATTCCCAGATTTTCAAGTAGTGAAGAGAGTGAATCTGAAAGTGCAAATGAGCGTGATAATGAGAGTAACATTTTAATACTGGACCCTAGCTGCAGACAGATAGATGTTACCCCAACTACAGGGTTTTCTAAAAATGATTGTCAACCAAGAATACCACCCTTCATAGGCAATCCGGGCGTGCAATTTGCAGTTCAAAATGAAGCAGTTGTGATGAGTTATTTTGACCAATATATTCCTCCTGAACTCACTGAACTAGTAGTTGACCAGACAAATTTAAATGCACAACAACAGATCGCGAAAATGCCTCACCCCGTTACAAAACAAGCACATAGTGAAGAATGGAAACCAGTAACAGTAATCAAAATGAAAAAATTCCTTGGTTTGATTTTTGTAACTGGTATAGTCCGAAAACCAAGATTAGAATTGTACTGGTCAACGAGAGGAATTTTTCAGACTCCAGTATTTCCACAAACAATGTCTAGGAACAGATTTCAACTTATTGAAAGGC
>Ga0123357_10012198_pt1 | contig 11076 bp, 9 predicted proteins | sample TergutEmb28metaG_FD_89873 | JGI IMG/M metagenome (GOLD analysis project Ga0123357, IMG submission 89873) | Embiratermes neotenicus P4 segment gut microbial communities from Petit-Saut dam, French Guiana - Emb289 P4 | ecosystem: Host-associated > Arthropoda: Insects > Digestive system > Gut ... | reverse complement strand
TCAAGCGCCTGCACGGTTCGGGTATTCGTACACTCCTCGATCCTGCGCCCGCCGTACCGCTCCCGGACTGGATCTACCCCTGCGTAACGATTCTGAAGCCCAATGAGCACGAAGCGAGCCTGTTAAGTTCGATCAAGATTGACGAACCGCGTGACGCTTTTAAGGCTGGCGAGTGGTTTTTGGAAAAAGGCGTTGAAACCGCGGTTATCACACTGGGCGAAAACGGCACGGTCATATGTGGAAAAGATATCCGCGAATATATCGAAACGCCCAAGGTGGACGCCATCGACACGACAGGCGCGGGTGATATTTTCAGCGGCGCGCTGATGACTGGCCTGGCTGACGGGAAGCGTCTTATTGAGGCCGCAAAATACGCAAGCGTCGCCGCGTCTATCTCCGTCACCAAAAAGGGCGTGTTCGAGGCCACGCCGACAAAGGCCGAGGTGGAGAAATACATCGGGGAACACGGCCTATGACACTCAGGGAAAGGATGATGTCGGTATACCGGAACAAAATGCCTGATAAACCGGCAGTTGGTATCTACATGCGCTACCTCTCAAGGGGTGAGATGGAGCGAAAAGCACGTAACGGCGGACTCGGTATTATCGCTTACGTACCGCTTACCTCGCAGATCGGCCCTCCCTGGCATATGTTGGAAGGTTTTCTGTCCGAAGTAAAAGGCGCCGAGCTGGGCAGCCAGTATTTCTACAAAAACGGAACTCGATACGAGCGGAGGACATACCGTACACCCCGGGGGGAAGTCTCCGCAGAGATCGGCAAAAGTATCGGTGAAGGCAGCGAGCATATCGCCAAGCATTATATACAACAGGCGGAAGATTATCGCACGATAGACTATATCGTACAAAATACGATCCTAACTCCGAATAAGGAACTTTTCCGCAGAACCGCGCATGAACTCGGTGATGATGGAGTCGTGATGGGCCGCATGGATCGCACACCGTACCAGAAGTTGCTGATCGAACTGGCTGGTCCGGAGCGCCTTCTGATGGATCTGTTCGATGACGAGGAAGCTGTCGAAAGCCTGCTTGACAGTATGGGCAGGCGCTATCACGAGCAGATCGACATGGCGATGGATTCCGAGGCGGATATCATCTGGATACCCGACAATGTGACGGTGGACATGACGCCGCCCGAGAATTATGAAAAATACCTTATGCCGCATTACCAATACTGCGTAAAATGCGCGAAAGAGACCGGCAAGCTGGTCGTGGCGCATTATGACGGGAAAATACGTCCGATAAGCCGGTTTATCAACGAAATTGGGTTCGACGCGGTCGAGTCGGTATCAGATCCCATAATGAGTGGAGACATGACGTTTGCGGAGGCTGTCAAGGCTTTTCCAGGCAAGGTAATTTTACCGAATTTCCCATCTAACCTGTCGAATGCCCCGGAGCAGGAGATACGCGGTTTTATTGAGGGATTGAAGGAACAGGCGCGCAGCGTGCCGCTCATGCTGCAAATCAGCGAGGACCTGGCGGAAAACTGCTATGAACGGGTTATTCCTATAATTTTAAAAGCGATGTATTGCTGATTAAGGTAGATAATCCGATGACGTTGTTATCGGCTTGAAAAAAGAATTTTTTGGAGGAGTAAGATGAAAAAATTTCTGATTATGTTTTTGATGGTAGCATTGTTGGGGACTTTTGCTTTTGCCGGAGGCGGTAAGCAGCAAAGTGCAGCCCCCAGTGGTGGTAGTGGTGGTGGTGTTATTAAAATCGGCGTTTCGATGGATAACCTGGACGACCCGTTCTGGGTCGGTATCAAAACCGGTCTCGACGCTGCCACGAAAGAACTCGGAAACAAAGTACAGGTTGACTTCCAGATCTGCCAGGGCGACGCCAACAAGCAGAACCAGCAGATACAGAACATGATAACCTCCGGCGATCAGGCCATCGCCTGTGTTTACGTCGATAACGTCGCTATCAAACAGGCGGTGAAGCTCTGCAACGCGAAAAATATCCCGTTTGTGTACATAGACAGAACGCTCGATAGCTCGGCCGACGCGAAGGTCGCTTGGGGTATAGCCACGGATAACTACGCGCTCACGGTAAACGGGTGGAATTACATGGCGGATTACGCGAAAAAGAATAATATAAAATGGAAGGTACTTGAACTTGTCGGTTCGCTTACGGACGACAACGTACTCAAGCGGACAAACGGCTTTAAGGATGTTATGGCAAAAAATACTGATATCATTTCCCTTGTACAGAGTGTCCCGACGGATTACAACCTTGAAAAGGTTCTCGCCGGTGTGACCAATGCCCTCCAGGCCAATCCGGACATTAACTGCATATTCATGCATTCCGATATGATGATATCTGCTACGATCCAGGCGCTGCAATCCGCCAACCGTTATGCGCCCATCGGCCAGCAGGGACATATCGCGCTTATGCCGTTCTCCGGTAACGCGGCCTCTGTAGATGCGATGCAGAATAAATATGCCGAGATGTGCTTTGGTATGGACGTATACAAAGAAGGGCACGACGGCCTTATGGCAGCCTATGATCTGGCTACCGGTAACAATACTTCTAAATACAGCCAACCGGTCAATGACCCTGGATTCATTGTGACACAGGATAACCTGTCTCAGATGCTTTCGAGGATGTATGGTTCATTCGCGAAGTAAGCAAAGGTTCTTAGGGTTCTTCCCCAAACTTTATTGATTTGCGCAAGGGCGGATTTTATATCCGCCCTTCCGTGTCAAATCTGTCTTGTTAATCCCGATCAACGGAGCAGAACCATATGGATGAAATTAGGAATCGGAATGATTTAATCAATATCCTGTCAACCTTGGTAAAAAGCCGTGTCGAAATTATATTCTTCGTACTCTGCCTGATCGCGGCTATGATTTTTGTACCAAATTTCGCCAATCCTCAAAATCTCGGCAATATTCTTTGGCAATCCTCGGAATTGATAATCCTGTCGACGGGTATGACGTTCGTCTTTATGAACGGTGGTATCGATTTTTCCATAACAGCCGTTTTGCCGCTTTGTTCAGTGATCGGCGCCGAAATTATGATTCATATGAATAATTCCGGCATTTCCGTAGTTTTGGCCGTTGTGACCATGTTGGCCATCGGGTTCAGTATCGGCGTAATAAACGGCTTCAGCGTAACGATACTCAAAATGCCCTCGTTCATCGCGACGATGGCCACACAGCTCATCTTCGCAGGCGTGGCCCTTACGATCACTCAGAGCAGTACCATCGGTAATATCTCACCCGATTTTCTCAATATCGCCCAAGGCAATACGCTTGGATTGCCGAACGCGGCCATAATAACTGTTCTGGTTGTAATTATTACGGCTTACGCGTTACATTTTACTGTTTACGGCCGGCAGATTGCAGCCATCGGTACGAATCACCGTGCTTCGATCATCTCTGGCATACCGATTAAAAAACGGATTTTCTCGTTGTTTGTCATAAGCTCGTTACTGGCTTCGCTGGCATCTATCGTGATGTCCGCCAAAAACGGGGCCGGTATGCCGGGGCTTGGCAAGGATATGCTAATGGACGTTATTGCTTCCGTCATCATCGGCGGTACCAGCATCATCGGGGGGTACGGCAATATTATCGGTACTGTTATAGGTTCGATACTGGTTTTATCGCTGAATAACTGCCTGAACCTAATCGGGATAGACTGGTACTACATCAATGTCTGCAAGGGTGCGCTGATCCTCTGCGTCGCCATGCTCGATATCATGCGCAACAAAAATAGATAGCGGGGGGCCGGTATGGACGAGTATGCGCTGGAAGTAAGCAATTTATGTAAAAACTTCGATACTGTTAAAGTGTTGAAGAATGTTACCTTCAAACTCAAAAAAGGGGAAGTTCTGGGTCTGGTTGGTGAAAATGGCGCCGGTAAATCTACGATAATGAATCTACTGGGCGGTGTTTATCCCATCACGAGCGGCGAAATAAAGCTGTTCGGCGCGCGGTACACTCCCCGTAACCCCAAAGAAGCTATGAAATCAGGTATTGCGTTCATTCATCAGGAGCTAAACCTTTTTACGAATCTAAGCATCGCGGAAAACCTGTTTATCGACGGTTTCCTGATAAAATACCTTATCAGCCAAACCGCAGCGAACACTCGGGCAAAAGCACTGCTCGAGCGCTTTGATCTGAACGTGAATCCGTCCACGCTTGTGGAAAACCTGACAATGGGTATGCGCCAGATGGTCGAAATCGCCAAGGCAGTATCCAAAGATGCGCGCGTCATCTTCTTCGATGAGCCTACGACTTCTTTGTCCAATACCGAAAAAGAAACACTTTTTAGGATCATAAGGGAACTCGCCGGAAATGGCATTTCCATGATATATATCTCGCACGCGCTTGAGGATGTCATCTCTCTGTGTGACAGTATCGTCGTGTTGCGTGACGGTGAGACCATCGGTGAACAGCTCGATTCCAAAAATGTAACCAAAGAAGAATTGATCAAAAAAATGGTTGGCCGCGAGATGGGTACCCTTTACCCATACATCGATAAAAATATCGGCGGCGAGGCGCTCGGCGTTCGCGGACTGAATTCGGGCAAAATCCTCAGGGATATCAGTATACGGATAAACAAGGGTGAGATCGCCGGGTTGTATGGATTGATGGGTGCAGGCAGGAGCGAGCTGGCCAGAGCTATCTACGGTGTGGATAAGTACGATTCCGGCGAAATAATGTTCGAAGGAAAGCCGATCGTTAAGTCAAGCCCGATGAAATGGGTGGCGTCCGGGTTCGCTTTCATTACGGAAAACCGCCGGGATGAAGGGTTATTGCTGCCAAAAAGCGTTCAGGAAAACGTCTCGCTGGTAAATCTACCGAATTTCAAAGGCAGAATCGGCCGGTTGAACAAAAAGCTTGAAAACAAAACTGTCGACGGAATTATAACGGAGCTTAAGATCAAAACATTCGACAAAAAACGGCAGATCGCAAGGCTTTTATCCGGCGGCAACCAGCAGAAAGTTGTCATAGGCAAATGGTTACTGGCCAACCCCAAGGTTTTTATTGTGGATGAACCGACGAAGGGTGTCGACGTCGGCGCTAAGTACGAAATATATACACAGATCAACAACCTCGCCGCAGCGGGTTCTGCCATACTTGTGATCTCCAGCGAAATGGAGGAACTTATGGGCATTTGCGACAGGATTTATGTCATGTCCAAAGGGAAAATTACGGCGGAATTTTCCCGGGAGGATTTTTCCCAGGAAAAGCTGCTCGAGAGTTCTATTAATGAGGTGTCGTGATGGATATAAACGCTGCGGGTAAGAGCCGTGTCAACACCGATAGGGAGAAGTTGTTTTCCTATTTCTACATGTACGGTTTATATGTTGTTTTTTTGCTGCTTATTCTGATTTTTACCCCAATAAATAAAAACTTTTTGACATTGAATAACGGTATTAACATACTTCAACAGACGTCCTCTGTCGGCATAGCTGCCGCCGGGCTTGTGTTCGTGCTTTTGACTGGTGGTATCGATGTTTCCATAGGTTCAACTCTGTTTATGACCTCCATTATCTGTGCGATGATGACGAACGCGGGTGCGGGCCTGTTCGCGGCGGTCGTTACCTCTATCGGGTGCGGGGCTGTAATCGGCGCGATAAACGGCTTTTTTATCGCTAAGCTGCGGCTGGTTCCGCTGATAGTAACTTTGGCAATGATGTTCGTCATCCGGGGGCTTACGGTCGCGATGGTGGGTATCAAGACCACCATGTTCAACAATCCCGTCGGGACGTTCATCGCCCGCACAAGGCTGTTCGGGTACTTGCCGCTTGTCGTCATCTTCATGGCCTTGACTATGTTAGTGTGTCAGCTGGTGTTCAGCAAGACGTTGTTTGGTCGTCAGCTCTACGCCATCGGCAACAACCGTATCGGAGCGGAAAAGATGGGTATCAAGGTGAGTCGTAACACATGGCTTGCCTATATCATCTGCGGCGCACTGGCGGGCCTGTCTGGTTTGGTCTCGGGGGCGCAGGTCGGCGGTATCACCCCGACGTTCACCACAGGTCAGGAGTTTATCATCATCTGTGCAACAGTATTGGGTGGTGTAAGTCTTTTCGGCGGGCGCGGCAAGGCGTTCCCCGGCGCGTTTATGGGCGTGCTTATCATTATGACTATAGAAAACGGTCTTGTAATGGCAAGAACGAATATGTATGCCTATCAGATAGTACGCGGTATTGTGATATTCATTGCGGTTATGCTGGACAGCGCTCAGAATAAGGGCGAAACACGATAGCGAGGTCAATGTACGCCGTGAAAATAACTCGCAATGGATCGTTTCACGGTTAATTATCACATCCTTATATACTGCCCCACGCGGAGGGGCCTTGTACGATCGGCATACTCCGGGTGCTTGGCAAGGTACTGATCGATTTCATAGAGGGGGTAGAGTATCGGTTCATCGCTCAGGCTGATAACGCCGAAGTGCATGGGTATGGCGATCTTTGCCTTCAGGTCATCCGTGGCGCGGAAGAATTCATCCACGTTCATGTGGGAGTAGTGCATGAACCACCGGGGCTCGTAGGCGCCGGCCCCAAGGATTGCGTAGTCAATGTCAAAGCGGTTCCCGATCTCCTCAAAGCCCCGGAAGTAGCCTGAGTCGCCGGAAAAGTAAACGGTTTTGGAACCCCGGACAAGCCAGCCGCCCCAGAGGGTTGCCCCCGATGCCTGGCCTATACGCCGCGACCAGTGCTGTGCGGGCAGAAAGGTGTACGTTAAAGGGCCCAGCTTCATCGACTTCCACCAGTCAAGTTCATAGACTTCCTTTGCGCCAAGGGAGATTAGATATTTCTTTAGCTTCAATGGAACCAGAAAGATCGCGTTTTTCTTCACCAGCTTTTTAACGGTACTTTTATCCAGATGATCGTAATGGTTATGGCTTATCAACACTACCGGCCGGTCGGGAACTTTTGTAAAATCGAAATTGAGTTTTACCTTCTTGGGGACGATGAGGGCGTAGTTTGAAAAAAAGGGATCCGTAAAGATCGTTTCCCCGTCCATTTTTATGATCATTGATGCGTGTCCGGCAAAAGAGATGCTGTCGAAATTTTTGTCCATGAGATAGGAATAATCATTCGGCACATTGGAGTATTCTTCTTCCGGAAATATATCGAAGGCCTTCTTGTCCCTGGAACGCCATTTGCCCTGGGGTGTTGGCCTTTGCATCCAGGGGCTAAAAAAAGTTCCGTCTGCATTTTCGTGGGGGGCGTAGAGATTATAGATATCCTCCGCCTTTACCTTTTCAAGCCACTCCGCTTCATTGAAACCTGGTGGAGGGGTATGGGCGCAGGAGAAAATGAGGAGAACAAGCCCCGCGAGGGCAGGTTTCATTAACTGTCCCGGAATGCGGGAATTACCGGCGGTTCCAGCCGGAAAAGAACTCATCGCGCAAGTTCTCTGCCGGAGTTAAAGGCCCGGATGTTGAGTTCCAGGTATTCGGGGGGAATGAGTTCCCTTATGGCCGCAAGCGCGTTTTCCGCCGTGAACGGGAGGAATTTCTTCTCCACAGCTGTGCCAAGAAGAGCCGTGTTCAGTACACCGGCGTTTCCGCATTTTTTGATCAATCCTTCACCCGAAACCACAGTGAGCCAGTCTCCTCCTTCCTTCTGGGTAAGGCGCTCCTCTGACGGGTGGGACAGATACGACTTCAGGAAGGCCAGCATCCCGGCGGGATTGTATTTCTTTTCGCCTGATATTCCGGATTCCGGCATGATCCCCCAATCCAAAACCAGTATACGGCCTGTTGGAGAGAGGTAGGTGTGTACGCGGACAGCTTCGGCCGGTTCCAGGGCGACAATGATATCCGCTTTGCCCCGGGGAATAAGCGGGGATTGTATACCCTGCCCTATCCGTATATGGCTTATCACGCTGGCCCCCCGCCGGGCTATACCGGTTGTTTCTGCGCCCCGCACGTCAAAGCCGCCGGCTATGGCGGCCGCCCCCATAATCCGGGACAGGAGTACAATTCCCTGGCCGCCCACTCCGGTTATTAAACAATTAAAAATCACAGCAGATCTCCCTTGGCCTTCGTGTGAACAATACAGGGCGCCTCAAAAATGACGAGCCGGACGCCGGTTTTATCGATAACCTGGGTGATCGCGGCCTCCGCCGCTTCAGGATCATTGGGATCCGCGCGCACAATCTCTTTTACCCCCAGGGCGGCGCTTAGGGCGGAGATGCTGATCTTTTCGGCCGTTCTGCCAAGGACGTTTGTACCTGTACCGGGGTGGCCCTGGTTTCCGGTTATGGCGCTTGCGCCGTTATCCAGAACAACGACAATTATGTCCGAATGGTTGTAAACCGCGTTTATAAGTCCCGCTATGCCTGAGTGGAAAAAAGTGGAATCTCCGATAAAGGCGAAGCTGAGTACGCCCTGTTTGGCCCGGCCAATGCCCTGAGCCATCGTGATCCCCGCTCCCATACAGAGGCAGGTATCCGCCGTTTCGGAAGGAGGAAGCATCCCCAGGGTATAGCAGCCCAAATCTCCCGAGAACACGGCCTTTCGGCCGCTGCCGTGCTTGCGAAGCGCTTCCCTCACCGCGCTGAAACTTGAGCGATGGGGACAGTCCACACAGAGTACCGGGGGCCGCGACGGAATTGGCGGCGCTTCCGGCCGGGGCTGCGTCTGGACATCGGCGGCAGCTGCGGCAGCCGCGACTGTCGCCGGGGCCGCCGAAGCCGGAGAAGCGGGTATGGGGGGAAGCTCCGGCGTGACATTGATGAGCTCTTCCTTTTCCAAATCGGAGAGATGTACCCATACCTTGCGTTTCAGAAAAGCATCAATCTTGTCCAGCGCCAGTGTGGGATCGTACTCCCCTTCTTTGGGCATATCCCCGGAACGCTTGCCGCGGATTTCCGCCCGTAAATGCCGGGCGCCGCAGAGCTTCACCAGTTCATCTTCAATGACCGGATCCAGTTCTTCCAGAACCAGAACTTCGTCAAGACCTTCAAGAAAATTCAATGCCAGTTCCGCCGGGAACGGCAGCGTTCCTATTTTAAGTATTTTAAGCCCCGGCGGCAGGGGAGTAAGGATCTCCATAGCGTAGGCGTAGCTTACCCCTCCGGCGGCTATACCCAAAATGCCGCCTCCGCCGGGCAGACTGTCATCGTCCTGGAGGCCGAGGACGTTCGGGGTAACGGCGAGGGAATTACCCCTATAGGAGGAAAAATCGGCTCCCATTTTTAAGAGATCCACCTCGACTTTCTCATGGTTCTCAAGAACCTGCTGCGGGGAAAAGCCCAACCGGCCTTTACCGGACTTGTTAAAACCTGGTTTGTCAAAGCCGCGGCTTGCCTTGTCCCGATTGATGACAGGGCGGATATCCGGATCTATAGAAGCGCGGCTATGGCAGATTCTGGTTGTAGGGCGGAGTAGTACCGGGTGACCGTATTTTTCGGAATAGTCAAAGGCATCAGCAACCATGAAATAGGCTTCTTCGACACTGGAGGGATCGAACACGGCGAGTTTTGCGTAACGGGCGAAATACCGGCTGTCCTGTTCGGTTCGGGAGGAATGGGGGCCGGGATCATCGGCCGCGACAACAACAAGCCCTCCGCTTATTCCCAGGTAATTGAGGCTCAAAAGGGGATCCGAGGCGACGTTGAGGCCGGCCTGATTCATGATAACCATGGCCCGGACGCCTGAAAGCGCCGCGCCCGCGGCCACTTCCAGCGCCGCTTTCTCGTTTACCGACCACTCTATGTAAGCTCCCGCCGCCCTGCCGCCCGGTATCGCAGTTTGCTTTGCGGCGGTTTCCAGTATTTCCGTAGAAGGGGTTCCCGGATAACCCGAAACCACCGAAACACCGGCCTGGATAGCTCCCAAAGCTATAGCTTCATTTCCCGACAAATATTTTTTCAATGGCAGCTCCTACGACAACCGGAGGATACTTACAATACACTCTGCAGGAACTGGCGGGTTCGATCGTTCCTTGGATTGCTGAAAATATCTTCCGGTTTCCCTATTTCAAGTATAACGCCATCGCACATAAAAACCACCCGGTCACCGACATCTCTGGCGAAACCCATCTCGTGGGTTACCACCACCATGGTCATACCGTCTTTGGCAAGCTGTTTCATGACGTTTAACACTTCCCCGACCAGTTCCGGGTCCAGGGCGCTTGTGGGTTCATCAAAGAGCATGATCTTCGGCTCCATGGCCAGAGCTCTGGCTATGGCGACCCGCTGCTGCTGGCCGCCCGAGAGCTGGGAAGGAAAGGCATCGAACTTGTCCGCAAGACCGACCCGTTCAAGGATACGCTTCGATCGTTCACGGGCCTCTTCAAGTGTAAGTTTACGGACATTGACGGGGGCGAGCATCACATTCTCAAGGGCCGTCTTGTGGGGGAAAAGGTTGAAACGCTGAAAAACCATGCCTATTTCGAGCAGGGCCTTGCTGCGTTCCTCGTGACTCATCTTGATACTGTTGGCGCCGTGATGGCAGTCAAAGAGAAGTTTGTCATCTATATAGATTTTGCCTTCGTCTATCGTTTCGAGCCTGTTGAGGGCGCGGAGGTAGGTTGATTTCCCAGCCCCGGAAGGGCCTATAACACAGACCACTTCACTCTGTTCAACGGTTAGTGAAATATCTTTTAGAACTTCCAGCGGCCCCCGGCCATTGGAACCGTGAAAGGTTTTGTACACCCCTTCGGTTTTAATCATCGACATGGTTATTCTCACTCATAGACAGAATATTTCTTTTCCGCTTTGTGGAAAATAAACGAGAAGACCGCCGTTATGATCAGGTAGAGGATCATCGCGGGAATGTACACAAGAGCGGAACGGGTGGATCCTTCGATGTTTCTTGTCGCCTTGGTTATATCAACCAGGGCGATCATGGATACCAGGGAGGCGTCCTTCAACATCATAATGAATTCGTTGCCCACAGGCGGTATAAGCCGTCTTATGGACTGGGGGATAATCACCAGCCGCATGGTTTGGCCGTAGGACAGACCCAAAGCGTGGGACGCCTCGAATTGGCCCTTGTCGATACTCTGAATCGCGGCCCGGATGATCTCGGCGCAGTACGCCGCGGAATTGAGGCTGTAGGCGATAAAGGCGTAGATAAAACGATC
>Ga0123357_10012197_pt1 | contig 11077 bp, 6 predicted proteins | sample TergutEmb28metaG_FD_89873 | JGI IMG/M metagenome (GOLD analysis project Ga0123357, IMG submission 89873) | Embiratermes neotenicus P4 segment gut microbial communities from Petit-Saut dam, French Guiana - Emb289 P4 | ecosystem: Host-associated > Arthropoda: Insects > Digestive system > Gut ... | reverse complement strand
AGGTTATATCAGAACACGCCAGAAGGAAGTAGGAGTGTAGGAAGACCAAGGTTAAGGTGGATGGACGACGTGAGGGAGGACCTGAGGAGGATGGGTGTCACAAACTGGAGGATACGTGGGCACAGAAGAGATGACTGGAAGATGGTCGTGAAGGAGGCCAAGGTCCTAGAAGGACTGTAGAGCCATGGAGTAGTAGATGTATATTCATTAATGTTTTAGTATATTCCTAGAACATCGTGATGCCTTCCATCAAAAACGTGCTGTTGTTTTCGCAGTGTGGGTCATTGCTGCATCTTGCTGAAGCCAGCCATCCCTTTCATTCTCTTCCATCAGAGCAACGAACTGAGTCAAAAGATTGGACAATTTTCCGCAGAAATTGTCTCTGCGAAGAACACTGGTCCCATGATTAGTTTACGAGACACTGCGCATCAGACACCAGTCTTTGACGAATGCGGAAGATTTTCATGCAGTGCATGTGGGTTTTCGGCATTGACTATTTAAACATCTGCGCTCAAGTGGAACTATGCTTCGCCCGTACGAATACAAACTGTCCAACCATAACCCACTTATTATGAAAAAAATCTTGTCGATTCCCGAATTACTGCACATCTTGTAGCCAACGAAACTGAAGCAAGGCAGAGAACTCGTGATAAACGACTCAGAGAGTGTTGGAAGGTTCCATTTCAGCGTAAAGGGGGGGGGGGGTGGCTTTTTATATGCTTGTTTCGGTATTTATACATGTTTTATCTTAGGGTTGGGTCATATGTGGTACCCTCTGTGTTCATTGTAAAGAACATAAAAACAGCTACACGTATGGGCTTTTAACGAAGCCACCATCTTGGTTTATAGCCTGATGATGGCTAAATTAAAAGTCCAAATATTTACCTGTTCTTAGGTTTGTTACATCAGATGTTTGTGGTGTATGACGGATACATATTGGTTCTGTGTGGTTTAACGACTGCTTGTTAAGAAATACTTCTTCACACTTTTAAGTATTATGAAGTCAAATAAACAACTTAATGACGGAGCAAGTCGTCTGAAGGAGCAGACATTGATTACGGAGTCTTGTAAATAAAACCAACTTTGGTGCACAATTTTTCTTAGTATGTTTATTTCTTTTCTCTGCATGTTTCGGGCGACTATGTGCCCATCGTCAGGAGAAATAACTGTGTTTATGCAACACTTGGTGCTTGTTAATCTGTGTGGACGACTGTCTGGTATGTAGGGTGGAATGAAACCTCCCTGCATACCAGACAGTTATCCATACAGAATGACAAATACCAATTGTTGCATAAACACAGTTATTTCTCCTGATGATGGGCACACAGTCGCCCGAAACATGTAGAGAAAAGAAATAAACGTACTAAAAAAAACTGTGCACCGAAGTTGGCTTTATTTACAAGATTATACGGAAATGCACGGTCAACAAAACATGAAAGTGATTAGGGAGTTACGCGGTTCAGATCTTGGCTGAAGCACTGCCTATCCACATTACTGTGTTGCAGTCCCTGAGGGCAAGTGTCAGGACAGAATCTCAATGTAGGCCATCACCGATTCCTTCAGCGTCCGTTCCGGTTCATTATTTATTATCTGACCACTGAATGCTGTGTAATATGAACTACTGACAGCGTCGTTCAACAACCATCCACAAATAAAAAAGGATAAGTCATCAGTCCAAGCACAACTTATATTTACTTTCATAGGCTTTGGCTTTTGTTTCGGATTTAATTGATCCATCATCAGGCCCTTATATAAGACAAATAGCGTGTATAATGTAATGACATATCAGCGTGTATTGAATAGCAACTGTAAGGGCCTGATGATGGATTGATTTAATCCGATACAAAAGCCAAAGCCTATGAAAGAGAATATAAGTAGTATTTTGACTGATTTTGCCGTTTTTCCGTTATTGAGTTTATAGTACAACGGGTTGTGCTATTAAATATTGCCAATAAATAACTGGCTCCTCCAAGCCTGCAGGTCTGGTTTGATGTTACCGACATTGCAGTTTTATCATGAACTAAAATAATAAAATACATAGTTCCAGTTGGGCCGTGATAGCTCAGTCGGTATAGCTACTCGCGACGGTCTGGAAGGTCCGGGGTTTGAATTCCGGCGAAGGCGAGATTTTCCTCACCCGTCCAGACCGGCCCTGGGCCCCACCCAGCCTTCTGTACAATGTGCACCGTGTCTCTTGTACGGGGGTAAAGCGACCGGGGGGTGGGAGGGGGGCGTTAACCGTCCACCCCAATCTAGCGCCGTGGTTGAAGAAACAGTAGAGCTATACCTCTGGGCCTTCGTGGCGTGTTCTAGGGTGAACTTTACCTTTGGTTCCATTATCGTAGTTAGGACTTTGTGCCGCTGTGCTAAGCCTACCTGTGGACTCTCATGTGTCCATTAGACACGTGGCTACTTTTTATAAAATCGTCATAAATAGACTTGGTTTTCAAATGATGCCGTTTATCTAAGTTTTTGGTTCCTTTTCGACTACTCACGAATATGCTCATATTCCCCCGAATTGTGAGTAGTGTTCAGATAATTTGTCCCGATTGGCGTGGCGGGCCACCTATATTTGTGGGCCCCAATGCTCTACGTACTCCCTGCTTGGCACGGAGATTTTGTTGAAATACTGACAACTATTTAGGGACTAAAAACCCCTGTCTTTAATGGACCCCGAAGGTCCGTGTCTGTATTTTTTCGTATATTTAATGATACATCCTGAAGTGCTGGCTTTGGTCCCGCCGCCAGCGGCTTTTCTGTACCAATCGGATAACAGGCCGGCAAAGAGAAGGGGTTCTGCCTCATTAGGGAACCGAACTGCAGCCTTCCAGCCCATATTCAGTCACTTCATTAATTGAGCAATGCTCCCATATCCTATGATACTGACAGAGGCAAAAGAACGAGCGATATTAGCCCCTCGGTCATTTCGAAGTGTTCAGAACGTGACAGTATTTATGCTGTTCCGTTGTGCACATCTGTCATGTTTACACCAGAACATGAGGTTTGTGTGATAAGATACTGAACCGACCGCGGTGACAGGAATCCGGGAAAACGCGATGAGATGTTTGTGCACGTCGACGGGTTCTGCCCCACGGACGTTTGCGTCATGTGTTATCTGATTCAACATTTGCTGTTTGTTAATCACTGAAATACGAGGAAACACAATTAGAAGAAGCTGGAATAGCTGATTTGATACAGCGACTACATTGTTAGCTGGATAACCTGCGAACTGGGGTCAGATTACTGATTGGGGCAGACATTTTTGTGTCCTACGTATGTACCAGATCACCTTTGGGTTCCCCTCAGCCTCCAATGTAATGAGTACTGTGGGAAAGAAGGCCATAGCGTGAACCTCACCACTTCCGAAATGTGTGGACCTATCGCCCAACTCCTTTCTCTCATGTCATCATGGTATGTGCTTGATTAGGCCGACCACTATGGCCGCTCGCTTCCTGGGATTACGGGTTCGTATCCCGCTGCGGGCATGGATGTTTGTGTCTTGTGAATGTTGTGCGTTGTGGGCGACGGGCCGATCCCTCGTCCAGGGCAGTCCTACCGAGTGTTTGTGTGTGTGCGTGTGCGTGTGTGTGTGTGTGTCAGTGATTGTCATCAAGTGCAGCAATAACCCTCTACACCTACAGTAGGTAGGCAGAGGTCAAGTCTAAGAAAGAAGAAAGAAAGAATGTGCTTTATTAAGCGTAGATACAACTCCAATTTAACATACGTATAAAAGTACCCTGTCGATCCCAGTGGCCACGCGGTCGCAGGAATGGGTCTACAGCCACTGGCTTGCTGGAATTGTGGGTTCGATTCCCGCTGTGGCGTGGATGTCTGCGGTTGTGAGTGTTGTGTATGTGTGTGTGTGTGTGCGTGTGTTGTGTGTGTGTGTGTTGTCGGGTAGAGGTCTCTGCGACGGGTGGTGTGTTTGAGTGTGATCGACGAACCTCATTGAGGAGGCCCTGACCCACTAGAGCTTTCCAGGCATAAGAAGAAAAATAAAAGTACCCATTAAATTCGTGTGTTACGAAATTTGTGGTATACACTGGCGATAAGAAAGAGGTACGATACGGTACGGTACGTAATGCAGGTGTGGTTTGTGACACCAATCAGTGGGCTTATTTGCATTTCAACTGACCACCGTCGGTGAACGAAACAAATCAACGTTATTAAACTTAAGAGGACATTAAATGTTGGTAATATTTGAGTCTAGCAAAGCGATGAGTATTAAGAACATGGTCTTCCGGAGGATGACACCGTCTAGTCGGACATATAGAAGATATGGAAGATTCAGTATTTACGTGATCCTTTACACTTGATTTTGCAATATATTGGCAGGTTGCAGTTTCGCTCTATGTATCGTGCTAACCAGCATTTATAACATGCCGTACAAGTATGTGTTTTTAATAGTGTCACTAACGAGTAGTGTCAATTTAAAAATAGCTGATGTATCACGCGCAAAGGTACATCGCATCTCAACAAGACTCCTTTCTCCTTTTGTGTGCTTGGAAGCTGTGGGTTTCGTATTTCACGCATTACCGAAACTTGTAAAAACATCCTTTATCTTTATCGTTGCACCGCGCATTTCGTTGAGTCATTTAATTAGCACACCAACTAATGCACATACATATTTTTTTTTTACATTAAAACATTTAAAATCGCTCCAACATGTTTCGATCCTAAGATCATTTTCAGGGAGCTACACTGTTCCTTGCTAAAGCCACGTTTCTGAAAACACTCACTGATAAATTTCCTTATCTTAATGTGGTGCTGTGACAGCATTTCGTATTGTGTATGTCGTATGTTGCTGAAAGTGCGCCTTACTATGGGTGTGTCGTGTGTTACGTTGCGTGAGTCTCACGCAAAATAGCACACGACACACACCCATAGTCAGGCGCACTTTCAGCAACATACGACATACACCATACGTCATGCTGTCACAGCACGACATTAAGATCAGGAAATTAATCAGTGAGTGTTTTTAAAAATGTGACTTTAGCAAGGAACAGAGTAGCTCCCTGAAAATGATCTTAGGATCGAAACATGTTGGAGCGATTTTAAATGTTTTAATGTAAACAAAATTATATACGTGCATTAGTTGTTGGAATAATTAAACTGTAAAAACATGATAAGTGACGAGTCCGGAAGTTAGAAGTAATGGACAGAAGAAGACTGGCTCTCTTGTGCTCTGCAAAAGTAAGAGAAGAGCATTAGGGTTGATGGCCTATAGCGAGCTTGTCGTGAACAAACCCCGAGCCTCGTCAGTAGCCGTTATCAGTCACCACACTCCAGGGCAGGAAGGAAGTAAGGGCCCGGTTGGGTGTTGCAGTAACAAGGGTTACCAACCAGAAATACAAACACGACTGGTTGATTGTCTGGGGGGAAAAGCTGGCAGCGCGCTGTCCAGAAGTACCTCGCGTTTTACGAAAATCGAAAGTTTATCACCGTGCTCATAAGAGCTCTACACTGTTCCCTGTCCTGAGGCAGATGAAACCAGTTCACGCCTGCACACCTAACGCGTTTAAGGTCCTCTTTAATATTGCCTGTCCTTCTACACCTAGATCTTTCAATTTTTCGATTTCTTCAGGGTTTGTATGTTACACTTTTGCATTCATTTTTTGTTTCCCCATGCGTGTTGCGTATCTTTTTGTGGTCAGCTTAATAATATTTAAAGAAGAGTGCAAATTATGAATACTTCCCCTATCAACTTATTTTTTTAATTATCTTTGCAAAGTAATGTATGTATGTATGTAGGGGAGAGGAGGGCAATTCAGCACATTAGTGTATCTTCAGACCGGTATGTGACAAAAATATATGACATGCGCTGAAACCTGCCGACAAACATGATAAACCACACCGTAATGAATGGGCGCCATTTAATGCCGTTTCCTTGCAGTGAAGAAGAATGACTTGTTTCGTCCGTTCTCTTATTGATTTTGACACTTTTAAACAATACAAAGTAAGGACACCCTTCTTCAGTTTATGTTGTTACACTTTCCCTGCAATCATTTGTAAACTGTAGGCTTGTTTAGGGCTTCAGTTCAGTGGAAGTAGCCACATCCAGACGGTTTGAATTGTCGCATGAAAAGACTGAAGCCTGATGGGGCAATACTGCGCAGCGCATTGTTACCCCACATGATAAAGCATGTGAATTTATAGAGGCTAAGCGTATTAGGCCTATTTTGACAAATTTCCAACACAAGCACGCAAAGGTTGGTTGGCTTTGTTTCTCAAAAGAAACCCAAGAATTACCCTCAGCAAACCAGAAATTACGATCGTCAATAGAATCAGTTCATTCAGTCACGATACAGTGAAGAAATACTTCGAAAATCACGTGCTGGTTTTGGAGAAACACAGGTTTGTTGAAAGAAAAAAAAATTATGTAGATGAAATATGAATATCTTCTGTTTAGAAGTCTGCTAAACTTTTAGGGCCGAAAAACCAAAAACATGTTGGTGCATCTATTTCTTTGGAACGAGGGAAGAAAATAACATTTGTGTGCAGTAAGTGCCTCTGGTAATTTCGTCCAACCTGTGCTAGTCTATCCCAGATCGCGGATGTATCCGCAATTTGGAAAGGGTCTTCCTGTTGGAGCTATTTATTCTTGTTCCAAAAACGGATGGAATAATGAAGAATTGTTCTTCCTCCGGCTTTAGCATTTTAAGAACTGTGTCAGGCCCTCTGACGACGATCCAGTCCTTACAATAGACAATCACGCAAGCTGCGTTTCCCTCCAGAATCTGTAATTACTGCAAGGGTAATGGAATTACACATATTGCGTTCTCCATTCCATCTCACACCTATAGTCGTCTACAAATCTTTATCTTTCTGTTTTGCAACAGGGAGTGTGATAAGTACTTAAGAATAATCGCACGTGACGGAATTACGCAGTACGAACTGTCTGAATTGTTCAACAAAGCCTATCTGAAGGTCACTAAAATGGGAAAAAAAGAAATATCCGGCTTAAGAACTGCAGGGCTGCACATGTTTTCCCGCTAAATCCGGAATAGTTCATGGAAGTTGTGTTTGAAGCGAATGAGGAGACAAAGTTACTAACAAGGAATCTGACGGAGTTCAACGTGCAATGACTTCTGTGACAAGGCTGGTGGATACACGGGGTGTAGTAACCATCTGAACCACTGCTTGGTTCTTCCAGAAATTGAAATGTGACAGACCTCCGTCCGTTGCCACGATCTCAGGCTACTACAGGTATAGGGCCCAACTGCATCAAGCTCGAGGAAGGAACATTCTGAAATTTAAACAGGAACTTCAGTGAAGAAGTAATTTCAGCGTTGTATAAAAAAGGGACAGCAAATAGACGGGCGGAAGGTGTTAAGCAGAGTCAGAGAAAGAGCAAATACCGAAAGAAGAAAGAGGACTTGTAGTAGGAAAAGACAGGGAATCTGAGGAATCTGGAGAAGTTGATGAGAAGGAACTTTGTGATGATATCGAGTTGGATTATGCTGTTACCTTTCATACAACCTTGTTTTCAGTCTGTGGAGAATTTGGAAGAGATGGAGAATTATGGTACAGGTGTGTAATATATTAATACTGGACTCACTCAGTCACTCAGATTATAGTGTATGGGACTTTTCGAAGAACTTTACCTGTGCTTTGTTCTTCAAGGAAGAGGAACGCCAGAAGAAGCAAGTTTAAGTCTCGGGCGTGAAAAACTTGTTGCAGCAGTTAATTTTGTCGTTTATATACCTGTGTGACATTGAAAATTCAGCGTTTTATCGCGAGGCTGTTGTTGTTAATGAACGCTTTCTCCTTTCTCCTCCCTTTTTAACAGCACGGTTGATCTGCCCTTCAGACCTGGTCCATCCCTCTTAAGTTCTGTGAAATTAATATTAAATTTGAGCAAATGTAAGCGCTTGTATAAGTGCGCAGAATCACACTTCAAACTGCCTGGTATTATCCTACAGGTTGGGCAGATCTGCGCAACTGCATTACTCATGTTTCTTGCACTTTTCATTGCCGCGTTTTTTAACAAAACTGAAAGTGGTTGTTGGATAATGTAGGAAAGAAACTGGAGAACAAGAGATTGGTATTGTTGTTATCATCCGTGTAATCTTGTGGTTGGTAATGACACGAAGTCTGCTGGGTAAGTGAACAGAATTCGACCACTTTCCCCTGTGTGTGATTTATTTGACGACGATTTTGGTAGCTGACACTGTAGAATGGTGTAATTGAAATGGAAGAAGAAGGAAGTGCTCTGGACTGTTCTGATGATGTGAAGATCAGCTACGGTGGCTCAGTCAGTACTGTGCCGGTCGGCCGGACGGTATCCGATTTCTGGCAAGGTTGGGGGCACGTCTGTGGAAGTTCGAAACGAGATCTGTCAGATTTCGGGTCCTCACAGCGGTGTTGCTCAAAACAGTTTAACGACATTTAACCTGAACTGGACCAAAAGTGAACTGGAGGAGAAAATCGTCGGACTGTGACCAACGGAGGGCTGCAGTAGAAGAGATTAGGCGTCTTGATGAACTCCAGCGCCAGTGTGATAATTGTAGGAATAATAATAATAATAATAATAATATAACAACAATACCTAGAGTGATACACACGTTGATGCTTTACACACAGACACTTCAGGGTCTCTGTAACTGTCCTTTAGAACTGCCCGCTGTCCAGATTCGAGTGTGATAGCACATGCTCTTGTTTTCGAGAGTGTCATAGTTCGCCCTTTCTGCAACGTCTGGCACAACACGATACAGACCGGGCATCTTGACGCACCGACATCACTGCAGAATTGTGTTGGGAGGTGCACGGTTCAAATCATTATCGGGACATCGGCTGAACTGGCAGATATTCCGTGGTTTCTCTCAGTCACTGCAGGCAAGTGCCTGGATAGTAGCTGGATTAGGCCACAACCAAATGGTCATACGTCGGTATCCTATCATTTGAGGTGCGGTAGAGTCTCAATATTCGTGAACCGCTGTGTTATGTATTTAGACGTTTCGTAATACATTTTAATACAGTTGTTTCGACTTTCCGTGACTAGTTCCGACGAATCGTGATGAGATTACGCGGCTGGCGAATAAGTTTTCGCCACTTTTCTGATATAGCGCTGATCACTCGCAGCTCAGTCAAGGTCTGTCCCTCATTTAATGATGTTTTTCTTTCGTGCCTTATGGAACAATACTACATGCTTGCAGATATCGTTAGTTCATTAAAAATAAACTTTCGTGATTATTTTGTACTGTTATTGCTGGTATTTCATTAAGTTCTTGGAATGGATTGAGATGTCCGTGACGGCTTTATCGGTTCCTGTTAATCACTGCTGTGTTGATATCATTGTGAAATAAACCACCACAAGTACCTAAAACAAGGGCGTGTTGATGTAAAATAAACCAAGTTAAACAGACAGTTTCTGTGAAATTAACGCCCGCAGAAATACCCGTTCTTCTTGCGGTTATTCAAACAAGCCTTGTATAAATATTTGTGTAATATATTACGTACCGTCAATACACAACATACATCAAGACAATATGCAATAATTACAATTAGGTTATATTTGGCTACATGTTTCGACCGTAACCGGCCACCTTCAGGCCAACTAAGAACAATATTAAGGTACAGTAAAATAGTACATAATGGGATCCCACTTCATTCACATTAAAACTTGATAAAATATGAAAATTCTTACTTATGATTAAAGCAGTAGAATAGTATGGTAAAACGGTAAAACTAAATCTTCATGTGCTGTATTCAGGCCTCACAATGGTTCATACACTAATAGTGCTGTATATATGTCAACAATCATTTTGAGGCCCGAATACAGTACATGAAGATTTAGTTCTACCATTTTACCACACTATTCCACTGCTTTAATCATAAGTAAGAATTTTCATATTTTATCAAGTTTTAATGTGAACGAAGTGGGATCTTATTGAGTACTATTTTTGATGTACCTTAATATTGTTCTTAGTTGGCCAGAAGATGGCCGGTTACGGCCGAAACATGTAGCCAAATATAACCTACTTGTAATTATTGCATCTTGTCTTGATGTTTGTTGTGTATTGACGGTACGTAATATATTATACAAATTTGATATACACAACGGGATAGCCTCTCTCAAACTTATATAAATAGGCCAAGTACGTAAAGGCAACGTTGTATATTATCTCCTGTAACTGGTGTGTTGTGCGGATTTTGTCTTATAGACCTGATTTCGCGGCAGAAAAATGACTTAAACCAGAAAGGTTTCATACCGATGACACTGATGATATTAACAGGTGAAGTACTGAGTAGTTTGGAGTGCGGCTCTGTAGGGTAACCTTGTGGCTGATCTGTCCCTTGTAATCAGCACACGAGCCAAACTGCGCAAACTAGTGGCGGCGCAAAAGGGTGTCCATGGGTCATTCACCGTTAAGACGCACGCGTGCAAATGGCAAGTGAACAAAGATGGTGACGTTCATTTTGTTCAGGGCCGAAGACAAACCGTTCCGTGGCGCAGTAGTTATTGGACTGAGATTTTCAGGGTAAATGTAAAGCAATCCCATTACAGGTCTGGACAGGCCCTGAGGGTTCCAGGAGGATGAGGCTCCTAGATTTCAAGACAATCGGCACATGAAGGTGGTAAAGTTAGCTCTACGCACCGGCCGCCTTTACGTCCCAGGAAATATTCGTGGTACTCATTTCTGTTAGAGGCTGAGTTAACCACAGGGTCATAGTGCGGCCGGAAGGGTTATGTCAATGAAAAATTCCAATGACGCCAACGGGAATATAACTCGCGACCTTCCGGCATGTAGCGCAGTGCCTCAACCAACTGCGCCACTGCGTGCCCCTGAGATTTGCAGGGGAGGGGAGAAATAAAAAAATACCCTGCTCTGGCAAATGTGTGCCTGGTCACTGTTGCATCATAGCCATCATCAGGTCTGACATCATCACGTAAATCCGGACGCACGCATTTCTGTGCGATTCTTTCCTTGAATTGCTTGTGTCATATTCCATTTGACCGTTGATCGCACATTTTGCTCAAGCGAGCGCTTTGTATTCGGGGGGGGGGGGGGGGTGTCGGGTTAATTATTGGGCCGGACATCGGGTGTGCCCACCCTGCATGAAACGTTTTGGTTTT
>Ga0123357_10012196_pt1 | contig 11077 bp, 7 predicted proteins | sample TergutEmb28metaG_FD_89873 | JGI IMG/M metagenome (GOLD analysis project Ga0123357, IMG submission 89873) | Embiratermes neotenicus P4 segment gut microbial communities from Petit-Saut dam, French Guiana - Emb289 P4 | ecosystem: Host-associated > Arthropoda: Insects > Digestive system > Gut ... | reverse complement strand
TGTGGGTTGTATACAGTGGGGAGGTAAGATGTGGAGTGGGAATGAGATCTCGCATGTTGTGTAGGATGGGTGGTGTAGGTACACGAATTCTGCTATTTTCTATTCTAGGTTAATATAGTTGGATCTATGGTATCATCTTATGTTAGTAGAGGTTATATGTACATGCACATTTGCCTTATAAAATATATACAGTGTGCAACTTATATAAATGTAGTATCTATTGTTATGTCACGGTCGTCGCATCCAGGGGCAAAGCGCCTTGATATGAAGTTACGTTGTCGCTTCGTGCAAGAGGAAGGGAATAAAACCACGATACCTCGGGCCGCCCAGCCTCCAGCGAAGTCACTGTACTGACAGAGCCACCGCACCGAGTACGGACAAAATGCGTTATTAACGATCGGGCATTATGGAGAGTACACTACAAGGACATGAACTGGCTGTCCATTTACAGTGATCACCATCTGCAACCATTATGCAGTATGCAGCTATGTAACGTAGCCCCGTTCCGTCATACAGGGTGTTTCTTTTATTGCTTCCCCAAGCACGGGGGCTTCATCGCATGGAAAGCCTGCATATGCCGAGAAATGCCGTGACACCTGTCGTGCTAGAGGAAATGGTAAAAGAGGCACCCTCTGTGTTCGTGTAGGCAAATAAGGTATCCTACAGAAGTCTGCAAAATTCCAAACACAGACCTTCCCACATCGCCGATCTTCAGCACGAAATATCACGAGATCGCAGTGTCGCCATGTTGGTATCACTGACGACTACAACGACCAAATGGAAAGGATTCCATTCACCTCGTATTTCAAGCAAATCGGTCAGCGTGTTTTTGTTTAAGGATGCCTTCGACAAAAGAGATTACGGAGCGTCAAGGCAAGATAACGGTCAGTACGAAGCAATGGCGGACTGATATTGACAGGGAAAAATAGAAGTAATGGAAGGAAAACGTGTGTCAATGTCACTCTGTCCACAACAAATGTCACGCGGACTGGCCTGGGATCGAAGACGAGCCACAAGCAGACAGAGACACATCCGGCTTATGGGAATCCGAAGACGGGGGGGTGAAACAAAATGGCGGTACTTCGGAAGAACGGTCTGCGATTTGGGCTCCAGTGACGTCACGCAGCGAACACGGTATCAGGTTCGCGACGGCAATCGGTGGGATATTCACATATAACGTGGCCACAATGAGCCACCGTCTGGCGCCTTTCATCCACAATGTCCGCTACAAGAATCCTGAAACTATTTTGCCCTGACGATGGAAGCGGCAGGTTTCTCCGAAACAACATTACACACGTACCGAACTGAGCGACATCACTTTCAAGAGGGCAGGTGTGTCAAGACCGCTGCGTAAACCAACAACACCGCATTTTGACACAACAAATCACAACGGTCACCGCGCACCGCCTTCTGGAACGTTTAAACGCTCTGAAGAGTTCGCACCAAGACAATGTACGTAGAACGCAATATTGAGGGGCGTTCGTGCAACCGTTGTTGCAGTGGGAAGGCAATAAGTGTTACATATTCTGAGTGTGTTTCTGTAGCCTTAGGTATCCAGCATGCAATGCGCATGCGCCGTATTATATTGTCTTCTGTGGCCTGTCTGGCTGCACAGTATTCTTCCACATTATCTCATAAACGGCACGACTTTCGAAAAAAAGGTTACTGGACACTTTGGTGTGGTGTTCAGTGTGTGTTTTGATTTTCTCTACAACTTTTGTCTGAATCATTTCTCGTTCTAAAAAGAAATGAGCGAGATATGATCAAAAATGTATAATGGTCTGCATGTACAGTACTGTTATTCTCGTCAGATTTTAATGACACATGAAATTTAGCGACAGATTTTCGAAAAACACTCAAACATCAAATTTCATTAAATCCGTCCAGTGGCAGTCCAGTTGTTCCATGCGGACGGACGGACAGACAGACATGACGAAGCTAAGAGTCCCTTGACGCACTTTTGCGAACGCGCCTAAAAACAGGCAATTATTTCCCTAACCAATAAAAAAACCGGCTGGTCTTTGTAACGGAAACGTTGTATTTACTGCAAGGTATGAACTAAAAACGAAATCCGCTCTTCCTGGCGGCCATGCACTGGCTCGTGCGGCCAGTCGCCCTTCTCTCACCACGAAGGCCCAATCAGTCCACGTCCGATTTGTAGCGCAGAAAGTGGCACAGGGAAATGTTTTTCTCCGAGTACGTCGGTTTTCTTCTGTCGGTATCATTCCGCCATTGCTCCATAATCATGTCCTGTTGTCACAAGCTTACGAGGGCGTAGTCTGGGATTCTCAGCGCAGCGCTCTTTCGATTATCGGACGAGCATCGGACAGCCTTAGCGTCGGCCTGCAGCAGTTACCTGAGCAATCCCATGTTGCCACTTCCGTGTGCCTTCACAAAGCGAAACCTTCCAAAACAGAAGACAATAGACATGTGGTAACGTCTGACGTAGGACATTATATCGGACAAGTTCTTGTTCCATAAACGTTTCGGGAGATTGCTATTTTTACCAGCGACTGCCACTATACCCACCTGTTTATTTAAAGTTTATCACGTTTCTTAAGCCTCCAACCCGGTCACCAGACCGTCCGCACATTTACGCAGCGTCGAATTTAATAAGGCGTCGTTGTCTGTTCGCTGCATTGAAATGGCGTGAGAATTCTCAGAGAGATCCAGAAAAATTAGAAGATTACCGTCATTTGTTATAGGGGTACCAACATGTGAAATATGAGTTTCTCTCAGCGGTATTGCCACTCTTCTAGCATGTTAGGAGTGTTGGTCGGTAAAGGGTTCCCTGGGTTTTGAAGGAAACAAATTCCTTTGATCTAACGTCGGAACGTTTTTACCCAACGACAGACGCTTAAATCGACGTTTCAGAGATCTTGTCGTTGTGCAGAGTACTGTTAAAGTCTCTACCACCCTGAACAAGGACCCAAATGGTTGTGGCGAAACCAAGGCACCGTCTACCAAACTAGGCGGTGTCACGCCGTAGCCTATACAGCCGGGGGAGAAACACTTTTTGCGCACTGCTCATATCAAGTGTGAATATTTTACGAAACAAATAGAAAGATAACATTAAGATATATACGAGATATTTTGTGGGGACACAGCGCACACTGTGCAGCGCGTTCTAAAAGTAGAGCAAGCACCCTTGCTGCCACACATGGGGCGCCACGCTGTTCAAGACAAGGGTACAGTTCAAGCCTCACCAACGCCACAGAGCATCCAGATCAGCCGGTAGCTCGGTACGGTCTCGAACCCCGTACCTTCGCAGCACCGGCGCGCACTGTCACCTGTTTGGTCGCGATAAAACGACAGATTTGTGGCGACAAAACTACGTGTCAAACGATTTCTCAACACACGGACATTGCCTGGTTCTGTTTCTGCTCCCCACAGCACACGTGACAGCAGCACGTGCAGCGATCAGCTACGTCACACGTAAACAGCTTGTGTCTACACACACGTGACATCGTCATCAAAAAGGCCTGAATTTTTCATGTTGCATTTGGTCATCAAGGGGCAGAACGAAATGTCAAGATAAAACAGTAGATAACCGGTGTCAAATCGTTCTCTATACATATCGGTTCCGTCACCCCGACGTACGATAAAGCCATTACAAAATACACTTGTCAATACAGAAACTGCAGTCTGCACGGGACGACAGCAATCATGGCGTCCGTCCGTAACGCAGTGCACTGCAGATAAGGCACTGAACTCACAGCCCTGCTCGCAGTCACTGCAAACACTGTCGTCAGAAACACTCAGCGCCGAAAGTTCGGTGTGACTGGGTTACACTGACTGGGAGGATTTGGATACATGAGTTGTTTAACGACGCTCTTACATGCAAAGATTAGCGTCCGTGACAGACGAGTGCATGAACCAATACGAAGCACTGGCGGAGTGACAAAGAGGTGGGGGGAGCGAATTAATCGGAGAAACAGCTGTTCCTTCCATGGAATAGCTGGAGGCAGGAGCTGGGCAGGCCATGGCACTTTGCAATACATTGCAAGAAAGCCATTTTAGCCTAGTCCCAGTACTACCCCGGCACTTCCCTGGGCGGAGTGTAGGAAACAAACGAAACACGTCGCTCCAGACCAGACACGTGCCTGGCACACAGGGTACGTCCGCGATGCACAACTGCGGGATGGCAATGTGCACTGGTCTTGAGGCTGACGTTCTTTATATACAGCGCTGTTTCAGCACTTTTACTACGAGCTGCAGCTGTATCGGCTGAATTAGCCTACGTCGGCACTGTACAAGCTGCAAATGGGTCAGATCTCGCCCTTAAAACAAATTTCTTCTCCGCATACAGATTGCTGTCTGTCAATATTTTTATCTGTTAACCGACAATTGCCCCTTGCGGCCGAAACATGCTGCATGTTTGAATATATTAATTAACAAACCAGTAAGTGTGCAGTGGATAACGGTTTATGGATCACCTTCGCGATCACTAAACTGACTGAGCTACCCCACCCCCTACTATAGGTGTACATAGTAAACGTCAAAACAGGAACTAAGACAGAGGGGGTAATTCATCTGAAGATCTTACGTTCACGTACCGGCAGGTGCAAACTGCCGTCTGCATTTCTCGATACGCCGAGAGTGCGTGGCAGAGCGAGCATTCTGAGAACTCAAGATGGCTCTGTTCCAGATAATGAAAGTCTTGCAGAGAATTAAATGTAATGGTCACAATGCAGCTATGAATAACACCGCCACCGCCGCCACCACCACCACCACCACCACCACCATCCTCTTCCGACTTCCAATTTGTTAGGGTATGGAAAGGGTTGTCAGAACGGACAGAGGGTTGGTCTTGATCAGATCGATAGTGATATCGCGTATCTCGTCAGGGGTGCCAAGCGCCAGGCCTGTCAGTGCGCTGCCCACTGCCTGGTTCCAGAACTGTTCCTGGGTGGCACAGTTCCAGAGGTCTTTCTGGAACTGTCCGTCTCAAATCGCACAAAAGCACACTTCCTGTCCAGCGCTGCAAACGATAGCAGGTTCTGAACACTGCTGTCTCCACCACCCACATCTATGTAAGCTGCTCAAAACATCGGTGCGCTGACACCAGACCACACGGCGTAGACAGCAGCATTCTGTTTTTGCTTCTCCCCAAAACGCTCGTTTCATATCCTAACGCTAACCGATTCTCTCTCTCTCTCTCTCTCTCTCTCTGGTCTGCTGACATCAGGAATTGCCACTGAATTTTCCCTCCTCAATAAAAATCGTCCATATTTCACATCCATATTTGACACTTCTCACAGCCCACGCTTCACACACAAGGTCCCCACTTTACACACACGGTTCACACTTCACACACACGGTCCCCACTTCGCACGCGCGATCCACACTTCACACATACGGTCCTCACTTCACATACACAGGGTCAACGCTTCACATACACACGGTCCACACTTTACACACACGGTCCCGCCTTCACGCACACGGTCCACACTTCACACGTGCGCGGTCCACACTTCACACACAAGGTCCCCACTTCACGTACTCACGGTCCACACTTCACACCCTACAGTTTACCACTCTGTTATTTTACAATTATCCATAACTCTGTTACATCATTACTTACATATTTACATAAACAATGGCTTCATTAGGTTCGACATATGTTTTATGTGTTACTCCCTAAGGATGGAACATCACATGTATGTATGTATGTATGTATGTATGTATGTGATGTACATAATTTGTATGTGCCAGCAGTTCGCATGTCAGCATGATACACTGCACGGCACAAAGAGTGTCACAGCAGTTCCTGTCCGGAACCTGCATAGTCAGTTCCTGCTGCAGCACAGCACAGCAGAGCGCAGGTTCCTACGTTTCACTGCAAGCTGGTTACTGGTTCGACAGACTTCACCGCAATTCTGCAGACGGCAGTGTGTCTGTCGTCCTTCCTGCCGACAGTCACATTCCTCCTCCGAGTGCCACCGCTGGAAGCAGCTCACTCTCTGCAGCGCCTAATGGCGCCCTCACAGGCTTTCATTCAAGGGATTAAATAGACGGTACCAGTTCAAAACTGTAGGGTGGGTGCGGCAGCACTTGTGCCGACGTCAGTTGCCGTGGAGGAGCGACACATCAAACATTTTGCGGGACGAACATTCGTACTGCTTCGTGTTTCAGTACAGCCGGCGGAGTGCGCTCTTGTTACCCTCTGGGCAAGCAGCTCACAACAACGACCACTCAGCGGTCTGTCAGCAAGTGCTGCCCCCACCCCCAATTCCAACTTCCATACCACCTGCCACCCTTCGCCGAACAGCGCGCACATACACAGCAGCTTCAGCACACTCCTTGAGCAAACGTACGTGTATGCAAGACCCTTGTTTCCACCGCACGTCAGTCAACTGCAGCACTGCCATCTGTCGAGAGAAACTGTTCCGACTGATGGGCAATGGCGTGGAGCACAGTCCTTCTTGAGAAGCTGACCGGTTCTCAACTAGTCAAGAAATTCCCCGAATTTTGTTGAACCCGAAAGTCCATTAACGCGTGTATTAAGCGATCGCCACTTGTCCTTATCCTGAGCCAGATCAATCCGATCCATTCCACGTATGTCCCTGTTCCACTGCTTAGATCGTATCGAAGGATCAGTCCAGGTTCGAGGAACGTGTTAACTGTTTGCTAACAAGGCCAGTTTTTACGGCGCGAAGTACCGCGCACAAACCCCAAGCTGCAAGACCACCCCTTGTCGGCTGTCCGCGACTGTTTATTCAATATATTCGCAGATACCTTCCGTATTGCAGGCCGTTCCTCCATCCGCAACCTGCGAAAGGGCCATGCCGTGGTGACAGGGACCCACGTATCACGGGAGGCGGTGGTGAGTACAAACAAAACAATGCGTGCAGATAAAAGTACTGGACGCGTTACGTTCTGTCTGCGCCTATAATGTGTTACAGACCGGAATTACGTAATAAATTGCATTTGCTTTTAAGGTTGCGGTCTGTTGGGGTACGACATCGTGCAGTCTGATCCACAGGTACTGCCGTTTCGGAGCACTCTGCCATCTCGATTTACCCTACTGACCCAGTGTCAACTCGTCATTAGTATAACAGCACGGTCGATCCTGCAGCACGCTGCTTTGTCCGACCCACATTGCGATCACTGCCGGTCCTTCTCGCTACTGTTCCTTACAATATCGGCACTGAACAATGTTTCCTATAGGTCGCTCCCCTGACACACCCACGCAATTTCGCGGATCCTTCCGACTCACCCTGTACGATGCACATCGATTCACGGTCGGCAGAAATCCCGGAAGGTGCACACTGACTTCCGGCGAACACAATCGAGGGCCAGTAAATCCTTCGCCGTCACAGACATTAGTAATTGTCAGGACATTGTCAAATGACGTCATCGCTTTACCTGTCCGTCTGCACTTTGGTTGTTCAGAAACTGCGAACTGCGGAATGCAGACAGCACAAGTGACGACGGTAACAAGGAACAGTGTCGACACGACACGTGAAGTGACACCGCGCACGTCTACGTGCAACGTCTTACACCTGCGATAAATTTAAACTTTCCTTTTCCAGACAGTCCGAACCCATGCTTAGGGGGGGGGGCTATGTATAATCCCTTTGTCTGTCCGTCCGTCCGCATACACACTGCAAGAACTCGACAGCCGGACGAGCAGATTTTCATTGAAGGTAACGTCACATCAACTGTCAATTACAGTCGGACAGAACATAAGACGGCCAATCTGTTAATTGGACGCCTGCCGCCTGACTAGCTGCGTGCTGCAGACATGAACAGTACACATACTGCGCGTGCAGCATACAATGTCCACAGCCACACACAACGAAATGCTGTCTAGCTACTGGTTTCGACCCCCAGCATGGGTCATCATCAGGTCGATTGCACCAGAACACGAAAGTACACAAGCTGAGCACCAACGGGGATGGTTCATGTATAAGGACTGTCCCTTTCTTTCAAGACAAGAACAGATACGTAAGAAACACTTCGAAACTGATACATTCGTCATTTGGTGGTTCTCTAGAAGCCACTGCAACAAATTGCGCAAGGAAACATGCAGCTGCATTCATTCTTAACCGCCACAGAATATGGAGATGATTGGTCAGCCTCACGCCCTGGCCGCTTTAACTATGCAGAAACAGCTATCGGCAAAGTCGACGAGAGGGAGGGTGGAGGAAGCTGGTACGAATTACCGGGGCCCGGCGGGCCGGAAGGGGTCCGGAGCCCCACTATGTTGCATATGTTTTTGTCTCTCTCGGCAGTGTAATTATCTGCCGACTGTACCAATTAACCCTCTCAGACCAACCCAAAGTCACTCTGCAGATGACTGTCTGGCTGATTTAGTGTAAAGACTTTTAACTCGCCCACCCTTGCTGGAGTCCCGATCAGGCCCTCGGTGTGCGTAGATAAGGGCCCGTTGGCACCCAGGGCCTGCCTAGGCAATTTGGTGCCGGAATATGAAGCCCTGACCATCCAGCCCGTAGCTTAGTTACTGTACAGATGACACCAGCCCCTCTCATGCTGCATAACGAATAACTGAAAATGGTTTCGAAAATGGTCCAAAATGGGGCGTCTTCCAGAAAGTGCCCTAATTAGTAAGGCATCTAATGCATGTATGTATGTGTGCATATGTGTGTGTGTGTGTGTGTGCGCGCGCGCGTGTGTGTGTGTATGTGCGTATGTGTGTGTGTGTGTGTGTGTGTGTGTATCCACAGCGATAAACAGGCGTTTGTTTCACGCCCTCCGCGCTGTTCTCTACTGCCACAGCCTTACGACGCACCAACACGCACATTGAGTCATAATGTCAACAGACAGTGTGACAGTGACGTACTGTCTGCTCTGTGACACAACTCATACTAGTGATAATCACTTGTTTACAGTTCACATGATGGCGGCCTTGACAAGTCTGCTGAGCTAAGCGTGAAACACTTTACAAAAACTCGTATTTATCAGCTCTTCGCTGACAATTGTCAGTTTCGCCGCACAGTATTTACAACTGGGGTTCAAAATTTAGCATTTGCTAATCCAAATTACGGAACCAGTAAGACAGCGAATGCGCACTGTCTCCCCTCCAGCAACGTCGCACGTCGCGGTACCTACAGTGGCGTGACACAGGACTACCTGACTCTGAAACTGAAGACGGACAGCACTGGAGCAGAGACAGGATCGGTCAAGGCAAGTCCTTTTGTTTAGGGAGTTCCCTGTCTTGAAATTCCCCTGCAGTAACCAGGAAGTGACGTCACTGTCAGCAAGCCCGTCAATTTACTGCAGGATAACCGAGGCGCTTCGGAGGCAGGGCGCTGACAGTCGCCAGCATTTACAGTAGCGAAATGAGTAGCCAATCAGCAACGTTCGTACAACTACTGCGCTCTTCTGTGTCGTAAGGCGTAATCCGGCAGAAGGTTACCGACGCTGGGGAGGCACTTAACCGTTACTTCTGTCCTGAAGATGGAAGCACAATGTTCATCCGAAACTCTGGCAGCCTGATGTAACCGTATCAGTTCTATCAAGTATGCAACTAAAACTGTAGATACACACAAACAGAACTTTGTCAGTTTTGAATCTACACCAACAACGGGACAACAGAAATATAAAATAGCCACGTGCCATTGATCATTGTCATCCCTGTCTCACCATGTAAGAGACTGTTACCTCCATCCTCGCCATGAGACGGTTACCCCAGTCGCACCATGCAAGTGACTGTTAACCCAGACCTACCGTGGGACTGTTACTCCAGTCTCACCATCTAAATGACCGTTACCCAACTCCCATGTAAGTGACTGTTACCCCACTCCAACCAAGTAAGTGACTGTTAACCCCAGTCTCACCATCTAAGTGACTGTTCCCCAATCGTACCATGTGACTTATCACAGTCCCACCATGTTAAGTAATTGTTACCCCAGTCCCCCATGTAAGTGACTGTTAACCCAGTCCCACTACGTGACTCTTACCCCAGTCTCACGATTAAGTGACTGCTACCCCAGTCTCACCATCTAAGTGACTGTTACTCCAGTCTCACTATCTAAGTGAGTGTTACCCCAGTCCCACCAAGTAAGTGACTGTTACCCCAGTCTCACCATCTGAGTGACTGTTACCCCAGTCTCACCATCTAAGTGACTGTTACCCCAGTCTCACCATCTAAGTGACTGTTACGCCATTCCCACCATCTAAGTGACTTACCCCAGTCTCACCACCTAAGTGACTGTTATCCCAGTCTCGCCATCTAAGTGACTGTTACCCCGTCCCGCCATCTAAGTGACTGTTACCCCAGTCTCACCATCTAAGCGATGGTTACCCCAGTCCCACCATCTAAGTGACTTACCCCAGTCTCCCCATCTAAGTGACTGCTGCCCCAGTCTCGCCATCTAAGTGACTTACCCCAGTCCCACCATCTAAGTGACTTACCCCAGTCTCACCACCTAAGTGACTTACCCCAGTCTCGCCATCTAAGTGACTGCTGCCCCAGTCTCGCCATCTAAGTGACTGTTACCCCCGTCCCGCCATCTAAGTGACTGTTACCCCAGTCCCACCATCTAAGTGACTTACCCCAGTCTCACCACCTAAGTGACTGTTACCCCAGTCTCGCCATCTAAGTGACTGTTGCCCCAGTCTCGCCATCTAAGTGACTGTTACCCATTCTCACCATCTAAGTGACTGCTGCCCCAGTCTCGCCATCTACGTGACTGTTACCCCATTCTCGCCATCTAAGTGACTGTTACCCCATTCTCACCATCTAAGTGACTACTGCCCCAGTCTCGCCATCTAAGTGACTGTTACCCCATTCTCACCATCTAAGTGACTGCTGCCCCATTCTCGCCATCTAAGTGACTGTTGCCCCAGTCTCGCCATCTAAGTGACTGTTACCCCATTCTCACCATCTAAGTGACTGTTACCCCATTCTCACCATCTAAGTGACTGCTGCCCCAGTCTCGCCATCTAAGTGACTGTTACCCTATTCTCACCATCTAAGTGACTGTTACCCATTCTCGCCATCTAAATGACTGCTGCCCAGTCTCGCCATCTAAGTGACTGTTACCCCATTCTCACCATCTAAGTGACTGTTACCCATTCTCACCATCTAAGTGACTACTGCCCCAGTCTC
>Ga0123357_10012195_pt1 | contig 11078 bp, 6 predicted proteins | sample TergutEmb28metaG_FD_89873 | JGI IMG/M metagenome (GOLD analysis project Ga0123357, IMG submission 89873) | Embiratermes neotenicus P4 segment gut microbial communities from Petit-Saut dam, French Guiana - Emb289 P4 | ecosystem: Host-associated > Arthropoda: Insects > Digestive system > Gut ... | reverse complement strand
TGGGGACGAGATTTTCCGCCCGTCCAGACCGGCCCTGGGGCCCACCCAGCCTCCTGTAAAATGGGTACCGGGTCTTTCCCGGTGGTAAAGTGCGGCCGGGGCGTGCTGCTGACCACTCACCCCCTTCTAGTGCCGTGGTCATTGAAGAGTAGTGCTATACCTCTACCCACCCTCTGGGCCACACCGGGCCTGTAACGGGATCACTTTACCTTTCTTAATAATAATTATTGTTATATCATTTCCTTTTATTCTGTTTTTGGACGAAATTACCATTGCGGCTTCAGTACTGATTCGACACGTCATATTCCCCCGATGTCACCTCACAGGGTCGCATCGACTTCATGTTTGTAATTGTTGATTGAAATTAGTATTTTTGTGCGCATTGTGCAGGTAATTTTGCTATCTGCGTAGCAAATTTCAACTGCCTATCTGCAATGGCTCTGTGCGTTAATCATACAGATAACTAAAGAGAATTTTTGCACAGCCGGCATGATGTTCACAAATTGCATGTTTTAAATGTGTTACCACATTTCAGGACCTTAATTGTAGCAAACGCAGGAAAAAACGCAGTATTAGAATAGCTGCCAATGGTGTACCATTCATACCGTTTCTTGAAGTCTGCCTGCTGGTAAAGAAGTTTTTAAGGGTGTCTTAAGGAAGAGGAGTAACGTAACACATTGGTGCCAATGCCACGTACCATTGCATATCTCAAGAAAGGAAGTAGGTCGATTCAAACTCGATTGTCGTACATCGTTGTGTCGTGGGTGTTCCCACCTGTTCTTTTTTTGTTCCTTCCACATGTTGATGACGGATGTGAAAGATCCGCTGGAGTGAGTTTTAAAGATTATGACTTCGTATTCTCCTCGACTACGTCTGGAGGGCTAAAAAAAATACGATCCTCGTAACTTGTCATTGGGATCCTGAAATTAAGATGGATGAATGTTACGGGCCGACAGATGGACAGAACGGTGGACAGAACGGTGGACGGGTGGTAGAATGGAAGGATGGATAAATGAATGGAATAAATGTTTAGTTGACAGATAGATGGAGCGATAAACATCCTTACTGTCTGATGGCTGAAGACGGAGACAGGCAATGAGGTGCAAGTTGGTGCACTTGCATTCCTTGCGATTTTGACATAATTTACCTTTTATATTTAATATATTAATGTTTTATGTTTTAATATTTCAATATATATAATGTATATAATATACTTATATATATGTACTTTAATATTTTATATTTAACAGAGTAAATAAAAAATTCTACAAAAATACAATATATAGTTATTGTTTAATTAAAATAATCATTTTAATTAAACAATAACTATATATTGTATCGTGTACAACATTTATTATTGAAACGTCTTATCACTTTAAATATCGGTAATGTGCACTACCTTGCAAAAAATACTGCTGGCACCGCTGGCTGCAGGTCTGTCACTTCTGAAGGCACCGAAGAAACTGATCACGATAAATCAGGATAGCCTAATAGCATTTACTATATCGTACCGCTGATACGAAGCAAGATCGCTGTTCCTGCTGAGGCAAAATTATAAATTCGAGAGGTTCGTGCCTCACTGATAGCAAATGATCACGAATTGTGATAGGTTATGACTTCACGAGTCATGCTGTCGTGACCTGTGGTTAATGGATCCTCTCCGCGGTCACGAGAAATGACAAGGCTCAAGATTTCCCAACTGTCCTGTGACACCGCAACATAAACTGGCGACGCCATATTAAGGGACGTGAAATAGCGTAGGCTACGTTACAAAACGCCAGTTTGTAATGAGTTTGGTGTAGAAGTACGGCCAGCGCTACAGACTAACTCCGTGGAGAAGAGTCCTTCTGGAGAAGGTAACTGTTCCTCACCTAGTCAATAATTTTTTCGCATTTTATGGGGCTTGAAAGTTCATTACCGTGTTCACAAGAGCCCGCCATTTGTCCTTTTACCCCCTCTGCTCCAGTACTCTGTTACGGGCTGCGTTATCTTTAAAATACGAGGGTCGGTTGGCAGATACGTACAGATGGCGCATAATTTCGTATCTTAAAACCTACACGGATTGTGATTGTGATGGGAATTCGTCCCCTAGCTATTATCATGTTTCCAACGCTGAAGCGAAATGTTGGCAGCCACAGATTTAAACGTGATCTCGAGGTGGAGAGTTTTGTGGCACGGTGACTGATAACACCTACACGGCCTTATGGCAACAGGGAATAGAAGAGCCGGCCTGCATTGTAGTAAATATCTCATTTGGGCGGGGTCTGTGCGGAAAGAGTAATGGTGTATCAGTGCAATTAATCTGAATTGTCCTTATTACGAACGAAAGTAAATAGTCCTTTATATACGTATGTACGAGCATTAAGATCGTCTGAGATGTTGCGCCTTGTAGTTTGGTATTTATGTGCCAAACTACACGGCGTCATGTCACGGAGGACAGTCTAATACGACCTTTATTGTATTTAATGACGCGTTTTGAGAACAAGTTGAGAACTGTGAACAGCTTGAGCCAGGAATATCCTTTAACCGGACCTAGAATCGAATACGGTATCTCTCGAATAAGGATATAGCTCCCTACCAACCTCCATGATGGATGACGAACAGTTAAGTACATCTAGAAGGGTTTCCAGATGGAGGTAAAAACGTGACCCAATTCCAGCTGCCGATCGATTCAACTCCAACTTATGGCCTGAATCTTTACACAGTTTTCCCCAGTTTCTCCTCGTCCAGATGTTAACTAAATACGTCATTGTAACTACTCCACTTTTGTTCACCATTTATCATCATCATCATCATCATCATCATCATCATCATCATCACGGACAATGACATTTAGTTTTCATTCCGGCTGATAAGGTATTTCTTCGGACGCCATTAAGAACATTTCTCGACTTCAAGGATTCACAGACGCTTAAGGAGGTGAAGTCCACTCGAGCGACCAGCCACGTCGGTTCGGAATTGATGTCCAACGTTTCGGAGAGTTACTCTGTGTTCATCTTCAAGGATTAAGTTTTTAATAATTCTTAGAGAGCAGATCTCCGAGAGGCTATTTTTACGCCCCGAATTGAAGCGGCTGACTGCCAGAGGGAATTTTTGTCGCTTAAAAATATAAATATAGTAATTTACAAATTTTGTCTCGCTCTGAGATTCGTAAGATGAAGCTTTATGGGGGCTACAGGTAATGTATTCATCGCTTATATGGACCTCTAAGGTATATTTTCCATGGGTTGAGTAATCTTATGTAATATTCTCGTACGGTTCCTTTCATATTGAAGACAAGGAAATGAAATTTAGCATAGCGAAAAATTGTAACAAATCGCTGACGATAGTACTCGTACAGTGTAATCGAAACGCATGTGTGTGTGTGTGTGTGAAGTGTGTTGTTTAACGACACCCTCCATTACTGCAAATTTATAGCGTAGGTGGTAGGTGAGTGGTGAATGAATGAGAATGGAGGAACTGAGAAACAGTACTGACAGGGGACAACCCACGCATTCAGAGAAAACCTGTCCCAAAGTCACTTTGTCCACAAAAGATCTAACCCGGCTTTCGACTATGATGTAAATTCTAGTAAAGCACTCGCGGTAGTGCTCGTACATTGTTATCGAAACACGTTTATGTCAATACGGCGACGTATGTCGTGTATTGTGCTGCAATACGTCCGCCGCACTCTAGTTGTAACTAACTGAAAACGGAATAAATACAATGTGGTTTCTATCCTTTGCTGGAGTAGGTCCCGTTTTCGCCGCTTGCTGGTTCTGCTTTTACCCGAGTCTGACGCTGGAACATGAATAATGCGATCGAGGTCATGTCCCACCACGAAGTCGTGAATGAACTTTACAGCACACGATCGTTTATCGTTTGTCTTATCTGCAGATATATTGCCCATATTAAAGCGTTATGCGTGTAAAACTCCATTTGTTAAAGCAAACAGATGTAAGTACAATACCATGTCAATAGCACGTAATGTCCTCTTGAGCGTCCTTTTAGCAGATAAGGCTGTTATTGGTGTGTCAATCAGTAATTGGTAATTTGATGGGTCAGGCCATTCCACTAAAGCTGCTTTGTTTTTGTCTTTACATTTGTGTTCCATCACGTGTGGGGGAGAGGAGAGGTGCATGTAGGATTGTGTTGGGAAGACCTGAGGGAAAAAGACCACTTGGAAGACCTAGGCTTTGATTGGAAAGTAATGTTAGAATGGACCTCGAAGCAATCGTTCGGGAGGACGAGGACTGTATTCGTCTAGCTCGGGACAGGGACAAGTGGCGGGTTCTTGTGACGACGGCAATGTTTCTCCGGGTTCCTTAGTGCGGGGAATTTCTTGACTAGCCAATGAACGTTTAGCTTCTCAAGAAGGACTATACTTCATGGACTAAATTAGTAAATTGGTTGTGTTAACAGTCTATGATTAACCTGCATGTAACTGGTATAAAGGCCAAGAGTCCCCTTACTTATGAAACCCCTTCCTTTGCTGTTGCGGAGACATCTGGTCATACACCATTGTTACTAATTTATTGTTTTATTTTACTCAGTATTTGTGAAGAATTTATTGTTGAGGTACATATTCTGTAAGCATTAAATCTGTCGGACATAAACTTGAAGATTTAAATCATCGCCATATTTTAACTGCTGATTTAACAAGAATATTTCAGTTACATGTTGGAGTTCTGCTTGTAGTCTGTCTTTGTACTGAGTGTCTTCAGACCTAATAATAATAGTAATAATAATAATAATAATAATATTTATTTACTGAAATTGGGTTGTTACCCGGTGGCAGTGGTTATTTTACATGTAAACAAACATAAAATTGTTTACTACTAAATTTATGTCGGGAGGGCTACATGAGAAGCATGTAGTGGCAACTTGGAATCTTGGGAACCATCTCAGCACTTGCTTTTAGGCACAGGGAAACCAAGAAAAACTTGTGTCGAGATGGCCGGTCGCAGGACCTTACGAATACTGACTTCTAGCCAGCAGTCCGGCATCTAAAGTAAAAAAAAAGCAATGCACACACAGTAAAACAAATACACATAAGATAACAATACACACAACACAACTACAACAATACACACGGTCAACCAACAATTACCCAGAAGTGGTAGTAGAAGTAGAATAATGGAGAAAAATTTCGTACGGCCGCATTGTTATTATTAAATATTGTGAAAAAGTTAAACTTTGCATTTGGATTCATTCAATAGCATAACCAAGTTGCATGCGAATCGATCAGCCTGCTTAAACGTCCAAATATGGGGATAAAGAGGCATTACGGAGATTTCGTAAGCCTGGAATTTTCGTTTTAAGGAAGAAGGTAGGATAACAAGGAACAAAGCAAATGATGCGAACTTTGCCTTTAGTCCTGAAATCAGTAACGGATACTGGGTTAGAATGTGTGTCTATTTATTTATTTATTTGCACTTTATTTCACGACGACGTTAGTAGCGCTGAATGGTTGGATGGTGGTTAAAGTTAATTGAAAAGGACGTAAATAAACGAGCTTCTTCCAATTTAAGGCACCTTAATGCTGAATGTGCTTAGGAACCAATGAAACCTTTGAGGCTCGTCGCTCACTATAGTCGTCCCGGCCAATATTCGAAGAGACGGCCTGCCGATTGTAAGAAGCGGTACCAGTCGGAGTCGGTTTGACTCTTCTAGACGCGTTCGTATAAGTTGTGAGAATCGCCTACTACCTTCTTATCCATCCCACCGTCTGTTAGTGCATATCAACTCGGCTCCCATTGGGCATATTTGCGTCTAACTTGACAATGGAGACATGATGAAAATTTGTAGAGGCAGAGCAGACTGTGTCAAAATCGGACGAAAATATCGGGTACTTTGCACAGGGACCTAAGAAAGTTTATGTTTGCTGACAGCATTAGGAAAGTAACCCATTATTGACTTTTCATGTCAACACCCAACAGGTTTGTGGTGTTGACAGCGACATACGTAGCTCAATTAAAGGGGAGCTCGTTGCGTTTCATGGCAACCATGATTACCCGAACGCGCTGCAGTGTTAGTTAAAAGTATATCGCCTGTCCTTATATACGTACGATTGCTGTGCTTCGTTGAAAACCATGACGTTAAACAAATAAGCAAGGTTATCTGGTCTCTTTGCCATGTTGGCTGTACGATTTTCTGGAGCGTTGTATAGTATGTAGGGCCACAGATCGAGTGACAAGATCGGCTATGTCAGTTTTCTCTTATGAGGCAGCCAGCAGCTGAACACAGTATCTGGGAGCGATGTCTGTAATTGACAGCTTCATTATAAAATATTATGAAATTGAGAAAAAGAGAGATTTTGCTAATCATAGTCGTTCGGCATCATTTTTTTTTTTTTTTGTGTAAACACGTTTCTATTTTTTTCCCCCGAGTGTCACAGAAATCTTCCAGTGAACATTTGTTCCGTTATAACGTTAATGTCATCTGTTATTGATACAATCGGTCTTTTTTTGTCGTTTGTACTGTATTTACACTGAATTGTGGCATTCGTATGGTAGGCGTATGTGGCTGTCGACTTCTACCGTAACACACGTCGTATTGCAGCAGTTTGGAGATGACTGAATTGCGTAACTTTCGTGCAGAAATTCAGAGTCTTTTTGTTATTAAGGGGTTCATATGCGACGGCTGTAAATTCCAGCTATTGCTTTCAGTAAACAAAGCTAGATATGGTACTAGTTTTATCCATTCTCAGTATCATATACTACATGATTACAGTCTTCTCTTAGCTTCCAGATACATTTTGAGCTTGCTATAAACTTATAAATTAACTAGTAAATGAAGTAGGAGGTAATTTTACCAAATATGGTTTGGTAATTGAACTGTGATTTGGAGTCAGAATTTGAATGGAGTTTTATTGGTTTAAACTTAACCTCTGAAAAATCTCAAAAAGACATGAAACACATTTTACAATAACCTTTTTTTATGTAAATTAAATTTATTTTTCAGAGTCCTAGAATTCATGTCATAACCTGTATTTTTGTAACGATTTTCCACTTCTTCCCCAGTTTATGAGGCAAACAGTGTTTCTTATCTCGGCTGTGCTCATTCACACGAATCCATCTATGTCTGGGGTTATACAGTATTTTAACGATCTGCTATGTATTTTGTTCTATTCCATTCCTTGCACATGTTCCGGCCGTTGCACCTGATAACAATAACGATGAAATGAAATTTTATGTACCCAACTGCGTGGTGGTCATACTGTTTTAGAAGTAATAAAAATGGTTTCATAGTCAATTTCAATGGAGCCACTGACTGCTGTGACCTTCAGAATGTAACGCCTGAATTTGTACTGTAATAACTGTAACAGGCGCCATGTATGGCGTAATTCCAGCAACGGCTTGAACCTTTGCGTATAAGCCATTTGAATCATCGTTTAATATTCAGGTTGCACGTACAAGTTTAAAATATGAACAGTTCGTTGTAGAAGTAATGTGTTTATTCAAAAAATAAGTTGTAACTTCGTACTGCAGACTTTAAACCTATCAGGATACAGATCATGCCAGAAGGCTGATTAATTGTACGTCAGTAATTCAGAAACGAATACTACTTGTTGTGCATACTTCCATTGAGTACAAATTTGTCGTTCATAGGGCCGTGCATCGTAATATTATTTCTATAGTAAAACCAACTAGATGCACCAATGTATCAAATTTATTTTATTTTGGAATGACACTGTACATGTTTCTGACGTTCTTTCCGTCTTTCATCAGGAGTTCAAGACTGTACATACAGCAACAGGCATTTGTCAAACAGATACTGCTGTCTGCTTGACAAATGTCTGTTGCTGTACGTACGGTTTAGCAAGCAGACAGCAGTATCTGTTTAACAAATGCCTGTTGCTGTGTGTACAGTCTTGAACTCCTGATGGTGGACGGAAAGACCGTCCGAAACGTGTAGAGTGTCATTCCAAAATATAATAAATTTGATACATTGGTGCATCTGGTTGGTTTTACTATGGAAATTTAATTAAAGTACATATGTGTTGACTGGGAGATTTATGTCGCTGAGAAAGTACGGGCTTGCCATTGTTCTATCTCTGCTAAGTTTAAGCTAGAAAAATAATATCTTATATCCGCTGCAACTTCGATATAATATGCACTGCTATATATTTTTTTTTGTCCATAGCGCCACAGCCTCTAGTAGGCCGGCGCCTCCTCGTATCGAGGCTTCACAATCACACTCAGACACACCCCACTTGGTAGAACTCCCCTGGTCGAGTGATCAGCCCGACGCATAGGCATCTACCTTACGACAAGCAACACTCACAAGAGACAGACATCCATGCCACGGCGGGATTCGAAACTGTCATCCAATCAAGCGAGAAGCCTCAGACCGCGCGGCCACTGGGATCGGCCATTTACATTGATGTAATTGCGTATAAGTTGTTTCAATAGCCGTAGGCGCTCCAAATGTTTTCATTCACATTAATAAACAAGAACGTTATGCAGATCAGGTATCCAGTTTGTCCGAGTGAGATAACTTGGTTGTATGTTCCAGACGCTGTCTAGACGTGGTGCTTTTTATTACACTTGTAACTGATATATTAAAACGCAGAGATAAGGTTGCGGGATTATTTTGATCACTTTTGGATGTAACATAAACTTGTTGCGTTTTAAAAATAAAAGTCTATGTCGACCCAACTCAAACGGATTTTACTTGTAAGAAAAGGCCACGGTTTCGATGGTTTCAAAACAGAAAGTCGACTTGTGGTCAGTTCCGAACATACTTTTCGCTAAATAGAACCTCTGTTAAAGTAAATACACGATGTTCTGAGTTGAGAAAGCTGATAGTTTGCGTGGCCATAATCTTTCATTGTAGAGGTAGCACGTACACTAATGTCATGTTTTCTTAAAACACAAACGCCAAGTCGCTCCGACGCATTATTGATGTGTGTGTGTGTGTGTGTGTGTGTGTGTGTGTCGGAATGGCTTAAGTGTTGCACTGACTCTCCTGCGAACCGAGCGATCAGAGGTTGATCTGTAGCAGGAACAAGGATTTTTCTTTTCGTTATGGCGTCCAGACATGTTCTGTTATCACCCAGCCTCCTTTGGAGTGGACACAGATGGCACTTTCCCCGGGCTGTGCTGACCACTTACACCATCCACTTCCGAGTTGGAGTATACCTCCGCTCTTCTCTAAGTGCTCATAGTGTTGTGCTAATTAAATAATGGGGAAACTTTGGCTGTTTGTTTGTGTTTAAGGCCCTGGACTACGTCTGTTGAGTTGTGAGTAGAGATTTTGAGAATCGAGTACACCTCTTTTCCCTAAATGAGAGAGGTTATTCTTTTACCCATTGACTGATAGGGCTTCGGAGTCAGATAAGAAATGGTGGAGGGGAGAAAAATCACTGCCACTGCCAACAATCGAACCCCGGGTCATCCTCCACATAGCAAGTCACTTGACTGATTTTTTTACAGTAATACGAGTGCCTATTTGTGTATCTATTTATTTATGGTTTATTTAACGACGCTTGGGTTGTGTAGTGTCGAATGGTAGGATTATTAGTGAAAAATGAATTTGAAAGGATGTGGAAGGACGCGGTTGTTGTCCACGTTGAGGTACCATGTCGGCATGTACCTGGAGAGACTGAGGGAAATCACAAAAACTCAATCGGTGTCCCACCCCACATTCGAGGATGACTCCTCCCGAACAAAAGCCTAGCTTTTCCGCTTGAGCCAGCAGCAGCAGCATGTGCAGTAGTAAAAGCAGTTGTGGTGGTGGTGGTGGTGTTGGTGGTGGTGGTGGTGGTGGTGGTGGTGGTGGTAGTGGTGGTGGTGGTGGTAGTAGTAGTAGTAGTAGTAGTAGACTTCAGTTGAAATGTGATGGCACAAGGTGACGCACGGGAGGGGAAGTGAAGGGGAAACTGGCGAATGGAGTGTGTAGCCAGTACCCTTCACACTACTTCGGAACATTGTGTATCCAGCATTACTACCGCTGATGCGCACACCTCGGCTGCCAGTAGTCGACTGAATTGACGCCCCCGCGATTTAAATGGACTCGTCCGTTTCGCCGAAAGACGACATCTGGTTTCTGCGCGTATGCCATCACATTTCAACTGGCCTCTAACAGCAGCTCTGCGACCACTGTTTGGCGTAGGAGGGGTAATAAATGGCAGGGTGATACTGAGTCCCTGAGATGTGTTTATTTCTGCTGGCTTATGCTAGTGCAGTTTCGTGTGACAGATGGACAAGCGTGGTGGACAATGCCGGTATGTCCGCCGTCTGCGAACTGTTATGCGGATCCAGCAGGACTGCGGAACAATTAACGGGATTGACAGGCAGTGCAGGTAACACGAAACTGCGATAAATCTAAAGTGACCTTCCACGGACAGTCGGGATTCTTGTGCTTCTTTCTGACTTTTTATGCCCACCTGCTTGCCGTTAGGATATAGCTGTCACCCCGGAAGAAGAATGAACTAACTGAATTGTAATGACGTTCTCTTTTGTCACAATGGCGTCCTGGTAGCCTGCGTCTCGAGCAATGAAAATGCGAATGCGAATCGGCTCGAGACATTAGCATGTTCTGTATGCCGTTCAGCTTCGGTTGGAACAGTAACGTGCTGTGTGTTACTTACAGTATTTGCAGTCTTACTGGTATAAACCCTCTCTCTCCCCTAACACTTTTCTTAACGAAGAAGCTGACTTAAAATGCAGTGCTTCTGACTTGTATGTGTAAGGTGCGTGATTCGAGTGTCGGCCGGGACTCTGATCTGTCTTATATTTTACGTTGTTTTTCCCAGGCCTTCTAAAAATGCCATGATAGTCCCGTAAATCAGGCCACGACCACTTTCTTCTACATCCTTTCCAGGTCATTATTCACTGTCATCCAGTCATTCGATGCCGTAACGTGTGAACTGCTGGCAGTATCGTTACACGAACTACAAAATAAATAAGTTAACTTTGAGGTGAGACATCCACGTTGTGTTAACCAATACAACTACATGTTTCGGCCTCTTAACTCTGCCATCATCGGGTTGTATTCTATTGTAAGGTAACTATACAATATGCATATAGAATCTATATCGATGACGAGATCTCGTCATCGATATAGATTCTATATGCATATTGTATAGTTACCTT
>Ga0123357_10012193_pt1 | contig 11079 bp, 10 predicted proteins | sample TergutEmb28metaG_FD_89873 | JGI IMG/M metagenome (GOLD analysis project Ga0123357, IMG submission 89873) | Embiratermes neotenicus P4 segment gut microbial communities from Petit-Saut dam, French Guiana - Emb289 P4 | ecosystem: Host-associated > Arthropoda: Insects > Digestive system > Gut ... | reverse complement strand
TGTCGAAAAATAAGTATGTCAATTTGTAGCTAAAATATTGTACTTTACTTCCTACTTTTGTTTGTTTAAATACATGGTCTCTTTTTCTAGATATTTCACTGTGTGCATTACTTATCAGCCGCCTCTCAAATATAAAAAATTTCCAGCTGCAAGTACTGTGCGTTGTTAACTTAAGGCAGTTGGACACAATTGTATAAACACTGTCTTTTTAAAAGGTTAACTCAAAATAATTTTTTTTGTGCCTTTCATATCATTTATTGTACTTGTTCTACAGGTGTAAATATTATTGAAGTGTATGAACAATGTCTTGTTGTAGAATTGAATGATAAGGGCGAGTGGTCATCGCTGGGATACGTAGAGCAGTTCGATTCATTTTCTGCTGTTCGTGACAATGTTGAAAGAATTCATGTGAAAGATTTTTCTCCTAGTGAATTTATAGAAAAGTATGAGAGTTTGTATAAACCGGTGGTTATTTGTGGCATTCAAGATAATTGGAAAGCAAAACACAAATGGACTCCTGAGGTAAGCTAGTCTGTGTAAACACTGTCACAGAATATTACAGGGGTGCTGATAAGTCCTTAGCCCGACCAGGAAGGAAATAAGCTAATGTTTCTGTCAGAATGGCATGAATTTCCTTCGGCACCTTGCCTTGAGGGGGGAAAAAAACTCGATGACGGCTCGCGTCTCGATGTTGTTGAAATTGCGCGTATCCCCGGCATGCTTCTGAGCTTGTTTCCTTCCTGGTCAGGCTAAGGACTTTTCAGCATTCTGGTAAGATGAAAGGCAGCATTATCATCATTCTGTTTATATTTAATCCCAACTTTGCCTGTTGGACTTGACCCAAGGTACACCACAAGACCATAGATAAGAGCTGACTGAATTTTTACAAGAGGCCTGGCTAAGTTGAGAGCAGTCCTGTGTTCGGCCATTATCTTCTCATGTACATGTCTGAGTACACAAATTGTAGTGTATTTTTTCCTTCATTTTTGGTTTATTATTTAATCATTTATTTGTGTCCATGTTTCTCAAAAATTTCTTTGTAATTAATTCCAAAAACTGATAATATTGATTTGATTTGAGCCACTTCACAGCTAGTTTTTTTTAATTTAATACTGGTAATTTGTACATACATTTTAATTTTTAAATGTTTTTCTGCTTTTGCATTTAAATGGTGGCTTATGCTCTACATGTAATACCGTATATTCTCGAATCTAATCCGCACTAGTTTTTGCCGATTTCTTAAATGAAAAAAAGTTAGTTCGTGGTTCTAATCCGCACGTATGGGAGGACGATGATGAAGATAAAGATGATAGTGACTGGGTGACGGGTAATGATTCAGTTATGAGTGATGACTGATGAATAATAAATTATAAATATTATATAATATTATAAATAAAATAATAAATTATTGTATTTTATTGTTCTCATGGCACGTACAGCGGCTCTATAATTTTTTCCAAAATCCAGCTCACGACCACGAATCTAATCCGCACGCGATTCTAATCTGCATCTGATTTTTTTTAGCCCTCTGAAACTGTGAAAAGGGTGCGGATTAGATTCGAGAATATATGGTACTTTTGGGTGTCACATGTTAAGCATTTTACATTGCATTATTTTGATGGTATTTATGTACTACAAGGTGGTGTTCTTAATAGTGGGCCTAGTCTGTAATATTCATGTATTGGAGATGCTGGAATTGACTTTCCTCATTTGTAGACATTGTTGAGCACGTGTCAGCCAGTAGGAGTGACTTAGATATTTATGAAAGTGGTATGTGCATGCCAGAGTGCATACATTTGAATGCAGCATGACCTACGTTGAAGTGCACCACCCAGTATTTTATTGATTACAGAACTGATCGTTAGTGCAATTAATTGTAAAAAGTGACAGTCGTGGAAACAGTTTAAAAAAGGTAGCATGAATATTATGTAAATAACAATAGACAGCTACAGTGAAATAAAGCAGGGCTGACTTTAATATTATTAAATGTTAAGTTTTATTTTGTGTAAAAATTATAATAATTTTATTTCTCAGTTTAAAGTTTCCAGAAATATTGGCATGGATTCAGTGTGAATGAGATATTTATACACTGATGATGACTGAGTTCAAAAGGCATCTTGTGTATTGTAGACATGGGCATGTAATAATAAGCAGCTGCTGCTGCTGCTGCTGCTGCTGCTTCTTCTTCTTCTCCTCCTCCTCCCCATCCTCCTCCCTCTCCTCCTCATTCTTCTTCTCCTGCAGCCCTAATATTTCATTCAGCACAGCCTCAATAACCCTGCACCTCGTATGAAGAGGCAAAGGTCCCTTACTGAGGCTGTGCTTATGTCTTTTGGTTCTACAGTCAGCCACCCAAAGACATTATAACGCTGTCAAGCCAACGCCTCACAACAGCAAATAATGTGCTGCACTGTTTCAGTCTCCGTCCCGCAAAATCTGCAGACAAGATCCCCATCGAATGGGCCCATAGTACACAGGGGCCCCCTTACAGGTGCAATAAGCCGTTGTTGGTACATTGTGCTACTGCACAGAATGTATGATTGCAAGAGGATGAATGCTCATAAAATTGTTTTTTTTTTTTTTTTCCAGAGGCTTGCCAAAAAGTATCGAAATCAAAAATTCAAATGCGGCGAAGACAATGAAGGTTACAGCGTTAAGATGAAAATGAAGTATTATATTCAGTATATGACAACATCTCAGGATGACAGCCCTCTTTATATATTTGATAGCAGCTTTGGTGAGGTACTTTCATGTGCATTTGTTTGTAGAGCATTATAGAAGCCTGTTTTCCAGTTTCTAAAACTTTGTGTGTGATGGGGCAGGGCATGTACTGCATTTTAACGTCCCTGTTAATTGGGTGATAATACTAGGACAGTCTGCTGAAAGGAGGAAGTTTCTTTCTTGACACCATGTTGTTTGGTGGGTGGGAATCAATGTTTCACAGGAACCTGTTGCCTCCATTTTCAGGGTAGAAGATTAAGCTGATTAGAAAGTGGTGAGGATGTAGGGGAGACAGGATCAGGTCTAGGCCTTTGAGCAAACCAGTAGGAATGACTGGCCTTAATAAGGGGTGTTTTTAGAGGTCACTGCCGCAGGGGGGCGGGGGTGGGCAGAGGTTGACAAAAACGCTGGAGGAATGAAAGTAGGTAACAGGGGGTAAAAAAGTTAAATAAAAGTGAGGAAATAATAGCAAATAAAGGAATGGAACGGATAAAGGGAGAAAGAATTGGTGAAAAACAGATTAGGAACCTGTGGCCCTAAAAAGGGCTATGAAGGACTATTGATGATTATCATTTGAAATGACCTCTTGAATTATTGGTGACTTACAAGTTGCAAGATTTTGAATTTTATCATATCAGCTCTTAATTTCAAATTGTATTGTTTTTATATGACAAATGGATGGAGTTTTGCTTTAATAATGCGGTAAAATGGTGATGTAGAATATATCTGGACAGCCCCCATTGTGGTGTTCCAGAGTTTGTGACGATGTGAAGTGTTTGACAGCGTGATTCTTGCAGATGTTCAGACATACCAGCTCTTTGATTTATATGTGTTTTGTGAAAACATGGAAGTTGCATTGCTTGTGAAAGCCCAGTATTTATTCAGTGAGTGAATTGTGACATCAGTACCGTATCGTGTTGCCGGATTGGTTGGGTCATACAGAGATGCTAATATTTGGAATTATTGGAATGGCAAAGTTGGTGAAGTTGGCACCGTGCACATCATGGTTGCACGTGGGGGGTGTGCAGATATAGCCGCACTCATTCTTAACCGCAAAATTATTTGGAGTTGCGTGGTCTGCTTCATGGCCTGACTGCTTCATACCCCCCTCCCAGGAAAAGTGCCTCTAGCCCCCATTGAATCTGAGGCTAGATGGGCCCAAGAGTTGATGTGGGGTGCTTTGCAGGGGAGAGGAATAACTTCCCACAGCTGCAAACAACCACTGTGCCTGAGTTTTCCAGCCCATGGGCAAGTTATTATACAAGTTGTGCTCTCCCGGCTCCTTTTCAAAGGCGGTAGAAATTAGACCCTATTTAGGACATCTGTTCTCTCTGATTATATATAAAACTGGTTGGCTCAAATACTTGGAAAGCTTATGTATGCCATGCCAGGTACCAACTGTACCATATTAAAAAGTGGAAATATGTTGGCAGCATGCTCGCCGCAAGAAACTCCTTCAGGATTATGAAGTGCCAGTATATTTCTGTGATGACCTGTTCAAGTATGCTGGAGAAGAGCGGCGCCCACCATATCGATGGTTTGTCATGGGACCTGCCCGGTCAGGTACTGGCATTCACATCGACCCCTTGGGTACAAGTGCCTGGAATGCTTTGGTGGTTGGGCACAAAAGGTGAGTTGAGATGAGGTTCGTATGTCTGATGCATTACAACCAATCAGTTTTTATATTTTGATGTTCTGGTTACGGCACCATGTAGTTCATGTGGTTTATGATCTTATATGTGTTGTGTTCCCAATGTGGTACTAAAGGCAGGTGGAGTTTTTTTAAATTCTAGAATGGATTCTTTGTCGTGAAGGTTCGAGAAGCAGCAGTCCGTTTTTGAAATGGCGTCAGTAACTTCGTTTTCATGAGCTGGTTAGCTTAGTCATAGTAGTAATCAGCTTGTAGTTTGTACAGCCGAAAACCAGGGGTTTAATCCCCGACAGCATTCCAGGTATTCCTGTTTTTCATACCCTCCCTGCTGGCTCTGTGTCCCATTCTTTGGTCCAGTCGGTAGTGGGGCTGTTCGTTGCAGATAGGTTGGCAGGGGTGTGATACTAACCACATGCCTCCACATAGTGCCAAATGTTAAAAAGACTCTTACTGCTTTGATGTCATTCATTTAACTACTGACTTCTTACTTTGTTGGATAAAAGCTGTTGAAAACCATGTTGTATCCTGGGAGCTGGAGGTAGGATCGTCTTGTAGACCGAGCAGAGTCTGATTGCTTGATCCATTAGGACATTTAATGAATAATTTCCAAGTTAACTTGTAGAGGTTAACGCAGTAGTAAGATATATTGTGACAAAGTTACAGCAGATGACTTCTGAAGTGTATCAGATGAACATTGGCCGGTGTATCCCCCCCGTGCTAAAAATAAATTATTTTATATAGGGAATAGAGAGGTGTCATGTAAAAAACATACAACAGTCTTGGGTGTGGTCATGTGAAGCTCTTGGTCGAAACTTAATTATTATCTGAGGTTTGCATTCGGACCTTTGCGTCATGATGACATCATAGCTTCACGCTTGTCGTTTTACCCCTTGACACTGACAAAGTATAAAAAGTAATTCATCCAGAATGGGGGGCTAATCTCCTTACAGGTCGGAGGGGTCAACAGTTCAAGTAATCCCTTCCTTCCTGCTTGACATAAGACTTGGTGTTAACAATGATTTGAAAAATTCCAGTTGTACGTAAACTTCAGTATGTAAAGTGAGTTCGTGGTCATATATGATAACCAGTTCACACCTTCATGGTAAAGCAATCCCATTACAGGCCTGGACAGGACCTGAGGGTTCCAGGAGGTTGAGGCTTACAGATTTCAAGACAGTTGGCACATAAAGGTGGTTAGGTTGTCAGCCCTACACACTGGCCGCCTTTACCGGCAGGAAATATTCCTGGTACTCATTTCTGTTAGAGGCTGAGTCAACCCTGGGGCCGTAGTGCGATCAGAAGGATTATGTCAATAAAAAATTCCAGTGACACCATCAGGAATCGAACCCGCGATCTTCTGGCTTGTAGCACAGGGCCTCAACCAACTGTGCCACCCCATGCCCCACACCTTTGTGGTGCCATACCCAAAACAAAGCTTGATTCAGATGGACTTTTATTTACTGAATTATGATGTTGGTGATTGCACATTTATGCTATGATATTGTAGATCGCGTCAGCAGTGCTGAGTATTTTAATGGTTTCTTTAATTTGTGAAACTTACATATGTAGTGATTTTGATAGGACCCGAAAACAAATTTACTTGAAGTTACTAGACACATAATTTAACACTTGCTGTACCAGCAGATTGCGAATACCTGCAGCAGTGTAGGAAGACTTTTGTATTTGGAACTTATTATTTTGTTTAACGCAACATTTCTTGCAGTGTTGAAAAATGCGTTGGCCGCATCCACATTCTTATAGTTATGGTAACTTCTGTCGTTTCTGCCCGTAATGTGGGCATTTTTGTGACAGAAATATTAGCTGTCATTATCTCCAAAAATAACTGATTTGGCCGTAGTTGCCATATTATAAATTTCTGTCAGTATATGAATATGAAAGCAAATCATATTAGTTTTGAATTGGATTGTTACCATCCCGTTGTGTACATGTAGCAGATTTATTAAATTGAACCGTCTTTACACAACACACAAATAACAGTTGCAAATCTACAACTGGTTAATTAAGCGACTTGTTTCGGCCTTGTTCGGCCATCATCAGGCCTACAGAAATATGGTGTGTGTGTCCCATATACAACAAACGGAGGCAGTAACCACAGTACGAAGGTTCACAAGAATTCCTACACACGACTTGTGCGCTACACAATACCGGCACGTGGTCATCCAAATCCAACTACAGAGATAACTGTGAGTTTTTATAGCCCACTATTATGGAACAGGTTTTTCCACCCCGATGGAAAATAGCGCACACGCTAGCCAAACAAGTGTAACCTAATAATACAGGTCGTCAACTGCGTCAAAACTGGAATACATATAAACTGTACAGAACATGAGCGTACAGTTTCATATGAACCCAGGAAACAACTAAGCCCCACTGAAAACATTATGAACGTTTGCCTCGATTACCCCGTATACAACCAGGCAACAGATGTGTCCACAGTCGACCGCATAACTTACGTCCATCCCTGCTAGGATATTAAAATTACATAACGTTTTATGTTTTATTGTATTATATCATTTTAATCAATAGTAAATGATTTTAAATAGACATAAATACCAATCTAAAGCATGGGATCCCATCGGTATAGCGAACGAATGTACTTTAATTAACACCATCTTTTTGTAAGCCTGATGATGGCCGAACAAGGCCGAAACATGTCACTTAACCCTTTGATGCCTAACGACCACTATAGTGGTCGTACCGCACCGCTAACCTGTAAACGTTGCATTTTATATATTTATTCAATAAATTTAAGTACTGAATATTTTAAACATGGTATACACTCTCCGTTTCTTTCTCTTCAAAATGCAGTTTGTTTCATAATTCTAACGTATTTGGTTCCTGTGTTATTCACATTTTATATACAGTGTGTGCTAAAATTAAAAAAAATAATTCTGGCGCCGAACGGTTAATTAACCAGTTGTAGATTTGCAACTGTTATTTGTGTGTTGTGTAAAGACGGTTCAATTTAATAAGTTTAAAATCATATTAGATTTGCATTATTTACATCAGAAATTGCTTTACAGCTTGTAGACCATTTTGGTGTAGTATTGTTGTTTGTGAAAACAAGAGCAATCAAATTTCTTTCAGTTCTTTTCTGTCGTGGATTGGTAACAAGTGGAAAGTGTTGTTCGAAGGTACGATTGAAGACGTTGAGGAACAGTGCTAGATTTAAAAGTTCTGGTTACATCAGCACAGATTTATCCACGTGTTACTTCCTAGCTCCTGCTGTTAACGTTTTTAACATCGGGCGTTCACATATGCGAAGGCACATAAAAATACTACCCCTGGAAATACATTTTGTGTATTTAGGCAACAAGGAAATTTACTGTATTTTCAAGAATTCCTGCATAATCTGTATTTTATTTTAACAAAATTCTATTTATGTCATAATTTTATCTTTTCTTGTTCAAATAATACTCATGTTTTTTATTGTATTTTATTTTAACAAAATTCTATTTATGTCATAATTTTATCTTTTCTTGTTCAAATAATACTCATGTTTTTCGTAAACCGTGTTCTAAACTGTAAATACCAACCTTCTTATTTAAAGGTTAACGTGTTATAAAGAGTGTGAAAGTGCAAAACAGTAGCCAAAACTTTGCAATTGCCATATGTTGCAGGTGGTGCTTGTTTCCAACACACACTCCTAAAGATTTGCTGAAAGTAACATCGGCAGATGGAGGGAAACAGCGCGACGAAGCTATTACATGGTTCAAAGTTATATATCCACGGACTCAGCTACCATCTTGGCCGGAAAACTGCAAGCCTGTATGTAATGTTTAACTTGTGACATATTCTACATGATCACTCTTTTATAACTTGGTTGTCCCAACGTGCTCAGTCCGATAGGTGAACCTGTTTCGGGAGACGGGTGTGGTTTGCCAAATCACATATAGTTTTAGTTATTTTCCTTTTACTTGTTTTATTTATTCATTTTATTCGTTATATAAAATGAAAATCATGCTGTGTCCAGTTAAAGAACTAAATTATTCTTGTATTAAAATAACACAGTCACTTGCACTCCCTCCCTCACTCACAACTCTCTCATATGCAACTGCTTTCTTACTGGACTGCTAGCATCCATTGTGCACTGCTAACGTTTCCTCGTTTAAATCTCTCACCGTACAACCCCTCCTACCTATCACCAGTGGTTCCTGAACATATGTTGACAGATTAAACTTACAACGCATGGCCATGAACCATCCGTAACTGATGCCAGCAAACCTAATAAACAACTATACCAAAATGGTCAGCTATACATATGTATATTGATTGCAGAGAAGGTGGTAAGAAACTTAAGACTGACTTACTTACTTACTTACTTACTTACTTACTTACTTACTTACTTACATACATACTTACATACATACTTACTTACTCCATGGTGCAGAGTCCTTCTTGAGAAGCTAACTGGTTTGCAGCTAGTCATGAAATTCCCCTCATTTCACGAACCCGAAGGTTCATTACCGCACTCACAAGCGTCCGCCACCTGTCTGTATCCTGGGTCAGCCCAATCCAGTCCATATACCCACATCTCACCTCCTGGAGATCCATCCTAATATTATCCACCCATCTATGCCTAGGTCTCCCCAGTGGTCTTCTTCCCTCCAGTTTCCCCACCAAGACCCTATACACCCCCCTCTCCTCCACCCATACGCACCACATGCCCAGCCCATCTCATTCTTCTCGATTTTATCACCCGCACAATATTTGGGTGAGGAGTACAAATCATTTAGCTCCTCGTTATGCAATGTCCTCCATTCCCCCGTTACCTCTTCCCTCCTGGGTCCAAATATTCTCCTCAACACCATGTTCTCAAACACCCTCAGCTTCCTTTCCTCCCGCAATGTCAACGACCAAAGAAACTTAAAAGACTAGGGTTGTGAATTGATAATGCTTTCATAAATTGAAGTTGACATACTTGAACTGAATAATGTGTGAGCAGAATATCATTTTATAATTCTGTCTTTAGTAAAAGTTGTAATAAATTGTGTTTACCTGAATTTAACCATGGAAAGCTGTAATGTTACCTGGATTCATGCCTTGCAGGTGGAGATCCTGCAGAAGCCAGGTGAGACAGTGTTTGTGCCAGGTGGTTGGTGGCACGTCGTGCTTAACCTTGACTTAACAATCGCCGTCACTCAGAATTTCTGTAGTCGTACCAACTTCCCTGTTGTATGGCACAAGACGGTGCGTGGCCGCCCCAAGCTCTCCCGCAAGTTGTACAGGGTTCTGAAGGTATTTCATTATAAGGTTCTATTAATACAGTGTGTGATTTTCTTGGGCTTACGTTTGTTTAATCTCTGTAATGACAAGTAGCATCTCTAATCTGTAATACACCAGAATTACTCTAATTAAAGCTTTTAAAAAAAAAATACATTCATTCCTAATAATAGTGCGCAGAACATATTTTTATGTGACCAGCCTCGTGGTCTAGTAGTCAGAGTCTCTGCCTACTAATCATGAGGTCCCGGGTTCGATTCCCGGTTCTACCGTTGGAATTTTCCCTGAAGGGGAGGATTCCCGTGGTGACCGTGGTCTGGGTAGGTTAGTAGAATTTAGGTTTAAGGGCCCTCCTGGCACTACATCCTCCTATATCACCACTTACATCATCGGGACTACGTAACTGCGCCTCATGGGTTTCCCAGCCTCAGAAGTTGGTTACACTTTGCCATGCCCAGGAGGGAAGAACACGAAGTCCATAAGGACATGTGGGGGCACTGGAGGAAAAGAAAAAAAAAAACATTTTTATGTGTGGGGGGGGCTTGTAATATTTTATTGTAAATAGATAACATTTTACATGTAAGGTTGGCAGTTAATTGCTTTAGAGAAGTTGTAGCCAGATGCACTACTGATGGGATTGAGAAGTTGTAGCTAGATGCGCTACTGATGGGATCATGCAGAGCTGTCTACACCGCCTCTAATAATTCTATGTATGAGTGCTAGAAACTACATATTTGTAACTACTCTTGATTTTATTCATATACCGTATATTCTCGAATCTAATCCGCACTAGTTTTTGCCGATTACTATCCTAAAGCCCATCTGGACGTACGACATTCCCCTCTGGGGTACAGCAAGTAATTCTAACATCGAAATACTACAAATATTTCACAATAAAGTCCTCAGATCAACTGTAAATGCTCCACGGTATGTACCGAACACTATTCTACACACCGATCTACACATACCCACAGTCAAAGCAGAAGTAACTAACTTCAGCACCAAATACCGAGAATAACTACTCACGCATCCCAACGAACTCATACCCGCCCTACTAGATGAAGAAGAATCAAGAAGATTAAAATGCTTCAAACCAACTGAACTAACCACAAGGTTCTCATAAGTACCGTATGCAGGTACGAGAATATCTGATGCGAGGATACTCAATGGAATATTACTCCACAGGTCATGCGATATCAGCGTAGAATATAAGGTTAAGTGTACTTATAGTCTGTAATAGACTGGTGGTGCAATAACGGAGACAAAAAAAAGTTTTTGCTGATTTCTTAAAAGAAAAAAAAGTTAGTTCACGGTTCTAATCTGCACCTGTGGGCGGACGATGGTGAAGATAAAGATGATAGTGACTGGGTGACGGATGATTCAGTCATGAGTGATGACGGCGAGTCTGATGAATAATAAATTATAAATAATAAATTATTGTATTGTATTGTATTGTTCTTACG
>Ga0123357_10012192_pt1 | contig 11079 bp, 11 predicted proteins | sample TergutEmb28metaG_FD_89873 | JGI IMG/M metagenome (GOLD analysis project Ga0123357, IMG submission 89873) | Embiratermes neotenicus P4 segment gut microbial communities from Petit-Saut dam, French Guiana - Emb289 P4 | ecosystem: Host-associated > Arthropoda: Insects > Digestive system > Gut ... | reverse complement strand
TGGGCAGAAGCGGGCAAGCTGCATAGACCTAAAGCAGCGGCGCTCAAGGCTAGCACCAAGGCGCCAAGGGAGCGGGGGAAGAGCTTCATGATGGACTCACGGGCAAATATCAATCAGGCAAATGGAACGATGAAGGAGAATCAGGGAGATGAATGCAGTGGCAGGCTGCCATACGTTCCTCGCTGGGGAATCTCCGGCCGCCATGCAGCAAGACCGGGGGTGTTGTGTCTCTTGTGCGCGTTTCGCTGTACCGAGTCGCTCAAGCAGGGCTTGCACGCACGGAAGCAGTCAATATATCTCGAATAGTTCACAAGTCAGCCACACTTAATTTGTAAATGTCGCGCCTATCTTGTAAACATTTATATCCAATGCGAACCGTCCATACGCATGGCGGGCAGATCTCTGGCCAGATGGCCTTGCTTTGTTCCACGAAAAAAGAGCAAAAATTGGCTTTCAGTGGACTTCGTGGCGCGGTTTGATGGGCAACGCCGCGTCGCCTGAGTCTTCAGGCGATCGGCCACTCGCGCGCCCCGCCGTTTACCGTTCAGGATCGTGCCGATCCGCGTGCCTTGCCGGCTTGTTGCGTTTTTGCTGCTGTGACCGTTCTTTGATTCGTGCTTTTTCGTGATCGACAACGGCTTTCAGATCATCGTCCTTGACGCGAATGCCCAATCTGGTGGCCATGCGGGCGGCTTGTTCCCGGAATTGCCGGGTTCCGGTGATGCTGACCTGGTTGCTGTACCGCTGGGCAGCCAAGCGTAACGCGGCTTCCAGGGTGTCGCCAGTTGGCGCTCGATCCTTGAGGACGATGCGCGGCCCGGTGTCCACAAAGCGGGCCGCACCATCGGCGCTGCGGTAGATGATTGACTGGTTCCGCCGATCCACTTCGGCCTTGAATTTGGCCAGGGTGTGAATGCGCTGCTGCTCGGCTTCTTCGCCGATGAGCGTATTGGCCTGAATTTTCTTCTTGCGCTGTTCGGCGTAGCGGATGCCGCGCAACGCAGCTTGCGCGACTTCATCGCCCTGCTGCGCTTGCTGCTCAACCCACGCCCGCCAGACGGCTGCGGGTTTCGGGAAAGATTGCGTCAGGGCTTTTCGTTCCTCGGCTTGCCGAATTTGCAATGCTTCAAGCTGCATGGCGCGCTCGCGCGCGTGCAGTGCCAATTCAATTTGAGTGACGAATCGGCCTTGCCGCTTGGCATCGCGGAACAATTGCCGGCGTTGCCCGGCCAGCGCGGCTTTCAGCTGCGTGCGCTCCTGCTGATGCCGATCGCGCCGCGCGTCACGCCGCGCTTTTTGTTCCTGCCGGCGTACCTGTTTTGCTTCTTTTTGCTGTTGCTCGAAGCGCGCGGCAAGCGCTTGGCGTGCTGCCGCGCGAGCGGCGTTTCGCGCTTGGCGGTCGGAATCGCGTAAAGAATTCTGCTGTTCCTGATCCGTCGGCTGATCGGCCACGCGCTGCGCGTGAATGGCTTGCTGATAGGTTATTTGCGCTTGGGCTGTTGGAATTTCGGGCGGTTGTTGATATGGGCCGAGGATTTTTTCCAGGGCAGCTTTGCTGGCCCACTTGCCCAATTGGGAGGCTTTCGCCGCCAGAATTCGACCATCGTCCAAAGTAGTTGCGACGATCAGGCCCGAGCCTTTTTGTTCGATGCGCGCACCGAATTTCGCCAGAATTTCATGGGCCTGCACCCAAGTCGAGCCGGGTTGCGCGATGGCTTCGCGCAGCGCGTGCGCGGGTTCTTGGCTGATCCACGCCTGAAAACTGTCGCCGCCGAGATTGAATTGCGCCCGACCGGCATTGCGGGTCAATTGCTGCTGCTGTTCCCAATCTTCATGCCAAAGATTGCGCGCCGCGGCTTCCTTCATGGTCATGATTTGCTTGCCGCCCGGTTGCAATTCGACGGCAACGAAGTAGCCCGGCGCATGCTCCCAGCCCTGGGCAATTTCGACTTCCCGCGCAAGACGCGCAAGCTCGCGGTAGTCAAAGCGGGGCTTTTCAATAACGGTCGGCTTGCCGGATTCATCGCGGTGAACGGCCCAAAAGGTCTGGCACTGGCCGAAACCCAAACCGTCAACAAAGTGCCGGGCGGCCAGTTCAAATTGTTCGCGCGACGGGTGTTCGCCTGCCATCCATGACACGTCGAAGTGATAAAGGGGACGCCCACGGTAACGCGCTGCTTGCGCGGCATCGCATTCCATGAGTTGCCAGATCAATTCACGATATTCGGATGTGCCGCAATCAGCTTCCATGTTGAAGACGCCGCAATCCGCATCGGTCAGCGGGGCCATCTTTTTTGCCTTGGCTTCGGCATCATCGCGGCCAACGTATTCAATGACATTCCGAAAGCTTTTTGTGGCATTGAGGGCTGTCGGGATCACGATTGCGCTACTGATTTCGCGCTGGTCCTGGTTTTTTTGCCAGTAATCGTTTGAGTTGCCTGGCGGGCGAATTTCAGGAGTTCATCGCGGGTCTGCCAATACTTTTGCTTTTCTTGAGTTGTCCAATTCTGGGAGGCTTTCACTTGTGGATAGCGATGCCTGAGCAGGCCGCCGATGCGGCGCAATTCACCAATCCACAGCAGATCAACTCGCTGGACGATCTGTTTTTGCAGTGCGGCGTGCCGGATGTAGCTGCTGACAGTCATGTCAACTGCTTTGGCCCGCTGGGCGATTTCGGCGTACTCATCGACCGTCCAGCGCACCTTGCCGAAGCGGGTGCGATGAGTTTCAGTGTTGGCGCTGACGCCAGTGGCTTTGGGTGCCGGCATGTCCGTCCTTTCGACAAGAATTTCAGTCCCGGCGAAGCCGTGACGTACTTGTTATTTGCGGAGAGCTATGCAGGCCGAAGGCCGGGTTTATTTTGGGAATTTCGGCGGAATTTCCGGGGAATTTCGGAAAAATGCACTCGTGCGTTTTTCCGTCAAGATAGGGCGTGTGGCCACACGGCTGCAAAAATCCAGCCTATGCCACACGCCCACTTGCTCAGGCTGCGCCCGAGACCCGGCATCTCCGCGCTGCGCTTGTCGATGCTTGAAGGCGCTGCAAGCGCCATGGACAACTGAATTCCTGCCGAAAAATTTCTGAAAATTTTTCTGTAATTCAGCCGAAATTCCGATCGAAATTTGTCCCCCGGCGACGCGCTGAGGCGGGGCAAGTGCCCAAGCCATTTCTGCAAAGCGCCGTCCTATGCATAGCCTTTGGGAAACAGGGGAAAGAGCCGCGCTTCGCGTGGCCTGCAGGGAACCAGACATGACCGACACCCCAATTGACACCGCCGCCGGCACTGAGCCGACGCTCGACCGCGAAGCCTTGCTCGAAGGCACCATGCGCGCGCTGGCGCGCCTAGAAAAGATGTACGACGCGGCTCGCCGCAAGCTCAGAACGGCAAAAACCGCCGAAGAATTGGTGCAGCAAATCCTGGAGCCCAAGCGCACCCAGCTGCAAAGAATGTTCGCCATCGGCCTCATGCCCGAGGACATTGCTGACCTGTTTGTTCAGGAATTGGCTGCCAAGAACGTGGCGCTTTCATCCACGAAATTATTGAAGGCACTGCGCAAATTCAGCGAGTCGCCAGCCGAAAATTCCAGCGTCCAAGCAGCAGGAAAGAAGCGCGACCGTAAGTCCAATGCCGAGAAGGCCGCCGCTCAGGCCGAAGTGGTCACGGATGAGAAATTTCCTGAAAATTCCACGCCGCCGGCACCAAAAAATTCCAAAAAAATTCCGCGATATTTCCCGCGAAACCAGCCACTGTCGTTGGCAAATTTGTAGGATGCCACCGTGGCGCTCGGACGCCTTGGCTTGGGTGATCCCATTCAATTAGGGGGCCAACACCAAGCCTGTTATCTTTTCCAGCAGGTCTTTGGTGACTTGTTTAGTGCTAACTCTCTGATTTTTCGATTCAATGCCAAGTCGATGCCTGCTCGCAGACTGTCTTTCGATCGCTCTGATGTAGTTGCCGGGTTCAGCTCCCGCAAGTTGTTTGAAGCTTTCGCGAATCGCCCTCGTGCTCAAGGGCATGTTGTCGTCCAGAGCTTGTGCTGCTATCCAAGCCCTTAACAAGCTCCAAACCGCCGAAGCGGTCACGGGCGTTCTCGACTTCAACTTGACGATCAGTGCAGCGTTCGATGTCAAAGGGCCCGAGCGCGCTACTTGCAGAGCCTCATAGTGTTTGAGTTGCTGCACCATGATCGGCGGCAGCGCCGAGCCTTCAGTGCGCCAAACGGGGTGGAGCATTGCATAGCCGTTCGCAGCAGGTACCAAATCGTTTCTGCGAAGTTCAGCGATTTCTTTGGGTCGGAACCCACCCCAGAAGGCCAAGCCAACGACACATCTTGAACGGCTGGTCGTCTCGTTGTCGAACTTGCCTGAATCGAGCAGGAAAGCCAGCAAGCCATCTGGCATCCGGAATGACGGCGTAGTTTCGGTTCGGTTACACCGTTGATTGCCTATTCCCGGCACCCAGTCCAGCCAGCGCTGTATCCAACAGTGTCGCAGAAATGAACGCGTGATCCTCGCCGCCTGAAGTGCACTGGAAGTTTTCAGCGCAGCCGTGCGCTTTGAGCTGACCATCGGTCGGGCTTCGGTCAGGCTGCCGAGGTAGGCCATCCAGGCATCTTCCGTTATGACTTGGGCATGTAAAACGCCTGCTTCTCCCAGATGCTCCCGGAAGCGCTTGATCTCCCCTGCATATGACGTGCGGGTCGTCTCGCTGACGTGTGCGCACGCCGCGAGCCAGCTGCGCTCTGCTTGGCCAATCGAGACAAGAATTTTGTTCATTTAGAAATTATGTACATAATTTCTAAATTATGATACAATAGTTTAATTTTACAATCGACGCTGACCATGCGCAATCCACCCGAGCGCTACCTCCAGACCCTGCGAGAGCATTTCGCGCAAACGCCACAGTGGTTCAGTTCGGGCTCAAGCCAGTCGTCAGTGGCGTTTACGCCGGCGACTGGTGTTGCGCTGACGACCTACCAGGGCGGAAAGGACACGGCGTTTCAGCGCTGGTTCCACTTCAAGGAGGCCTTCTCCCCGGAGTTTGTGAGCGCGGCTATCGCATCATTGGGCTACCGTCCTACCCATGTGATCGATCCATTCGGAGGGGTGGGTACAAGTGCCATAACCTCGCAGTTGCTATCTATCAACGCTACGACGGTGGAGGTCAACCCGTTTCTCGCCGATGTGATTAGGGCCAAGTTGAGTCCCTTGACTGGCGAGAAGCTACTGTCGGCAGCTGCCGACTTTCAGGCGCGACTGCAAGATACTCCTGCCGACTTGTCCCGGCTCGCCCATCTGCCAACGACGTTCATCGAGGATGAATGCAAGGAACGGTGGATCTTCCCGCGTGACGTCGCCTGCAGGCTCGCGCAGTACCTGACGTGCATTGACGCAGTTGAAGACATCGACATTCAGCGCTTCTTCCGAGTGGTGCTCGGGGCAGTGCTGGTCGACTGCAGCAATGTCTATATCAACGGCAAGGGGCGCAGATACCGTGGCGCTTGGCGCTTGAGTCAGCCGACGCCCGAGAAGCTAGATCGGCACTTCGGGCAGCAGTTCAATACGTCTTTCGAAGATGTCCTGCGGTTCGAACACCGGCCGCGCTCACGGGTCACCGTCATCAATGGGGACTCGCGCACGGCACTGCAGCAAGTACAAGAGAAGGCGGATTTGATCGTTTTTTCGCCGCCGTATCCAAACTCATTCGACTACACCGACATCTACAACGTTGAGTTGTGGGTACTTGGTTACATAGGCTCCTCTACCGACAATTTGAGCCTGCGGAATCAGACCCTGCGCTCCCATGTGCAGATCAGGCGCAGCTTTGAAGGTCCCAAAGGAAAGTCGAAAAGACTCAGCAGCGTGTTGGACGCCCTTGGAGGCCGCCGCGAGATGCTGTGGGATTCGACCATCCCCGAAATGGTCGGGGCCTACTTCCGCGATTTGGAGCTCGTACTGGAGCAGAGCCAGCGACTGCTTGAGAGCACAGGTCGGACTATGATGGTCGTCGGCGACTCACGGTACGCCAGTGTGCGCGTCGAGGTCGCGGCGATACTCGCAGAGCTCGCCGTGAGCATGGGCTTTGGTTGCGTTACGACACGTGAGGTGCGCCAGATGCGCGCAAGCGCTCAACAGGGTGGAGACTTCCAACTCGCTGAAAGCATAGTGGAACTTAGACTCTGACAGTGACCGGTGGGTCAGGCGGGTAGCTCAGGATACCGGTCCTGTCGATGCTCTTGGTTCGAGGCGGTGATCCAATAGTGCTTCGCGATCACGTTGTACGGGGTAGCAGCTTCCTCAATGGCGCTGCTGATTTCGTTGCGGTTATCTGCGCAGAAGTTGTAGACGCACAAGTACGCCGCGTCCAAGAACTCGTCGTCTCGGTATGCAGCAGTCTGGGAAACGCCTGATCTGGCCCAGTTGATGTTGTCCTGCAGACTGATACGAGTGGGGGTTACCGTCTCGGATCCAGGCGTATGAAAGTCCCGTGTCACTTTGAGTTCAAGCACGGCGCTTGTAATGTTGATTTTTCTCGGCGTCAGCGTGATGTCGGCTCGGCCATTGCCGATCACCAACTCGGTTTTGACCGTGGCCACATTGGAAAATTTTCCGAGAAGGAAGACCCAAAGATCGTTCTGCACTACACCCTCAGGTCTGTCAACCGTGATGCGCCTCGTGCGGTCTTTCCACCATTTGCGCGACTGGCGCGCTACTCCCTCGTAGAACTGCTGCAGTGCTTGGTCCAACACCGCCAAGTCCAACACGATAGGCGCATCGTCGAGCTGGCGTTGGATTTGAGGGGACGTGTTTGAATCTACCCCTTCGGGCCAAATGACTAGAAGGGATGCGCTGAGCAAAGCAACCGTAAGGGAGTTGCCAAGACCCGCAGCACGGATAGCATCCGTCATCGCGTCGGTGTCCTGATGTTGCCCAGGCTTCACGTAAGCGCCAATCTCCGCATTGCCGACGGCAAGTGTCCCCGCAAAAGGATCTGTCGGTGCGCCGCCAAGCATCGGCCTCCGTGTCCAACCCAGTCTTTCGCCGACATCAGCGCTGCTCTCAGCGTGCACAAGCACTACGGGGGCAGAGAGGCTCTTACCCAGGGAACGGAGGTGTCTGGCGTGTTCGGTAAGAATTCGCGCCCAAGCGTCGAGGAACGCCGTTCGCGTGCCCGCATCCGCTACCGAAAGGTTAGCTGCGCCCTTCTCAACGACAGCCTCGACAGCAGCCTGCACGACGCCGCCCAGTTCCATGGTTTTCGTGCCGCTGATCTTCATGCTTCTGCCATCGCCCGATCTAGGTAATCGCAGTACAAGCGCACGCCGTCACGCTGTGCGTCGGGTCGAAGCTTGCGCAGGCGGTCCATGATGTGGCGGGCTACCTCAAGGTTCTTGTTGTCCGCGCTCCACTCTGAGAAGTCGACAATCTCACCCGGCGCAACTGCAGCATTCCCGTAGTTTGCGTCAACAGCGCCGATGTCGACGCGCGCACTCAGGAAGCGCCCAAAGCACGCTGACACCAACTCGCGCAGTAGTCGCGCGGTCCGCTGAGCTTCCGGAGAATGGGCGAGCATCGCCTTGCAGATCGCGGCACCTTGCGGCCCGAGCCCGTATTGAGCAGCCATATGCCCCTTGGCGCCGAATTCCACGTGCTCGATGACCAGCACGCCAGAGAAAGCCAAGCGATCAATTTCTCGCTGCACATCAGGGAAGAACGGAAAGTCTCCTCGCTTCAACACTCGTCCACGCACCCGGGTTACGCCGAACAAGTCTGCCAGGGTGTTTGCTAAATAGAGGATGACATGCAATTGTGAGGTCGCCACTGGCGTCAGGCCCATGCGGCGAGCTTCTGAGATGCAGAGGACTACCCAAGCTTTCCACATGCCGGCGTTGTTGAGACGTGGCGAAACGGTCGACATTCTCATTCCTGCGGGGCGTCCAGTCGACCGTCGGGATAGATCGCCTTGTCACGTTCTTCCTCATACGGGGCACGGAAACGCTCTAGCGCCCGGGTAGGGACGGCGATAGTCAGCAGATCCAAGACATGCGATGCTCGCTCCTCGATGGGGATCATCGGGGGCATTTCGCTCGGGGCTTCGTCGACGACTTGGCCATAGAAGCGCGTATCGGGATAGGCACCGAACAAGGCCGGGATCATCTGCTCGCGATTGACGTTGGACGACGCGATCAACCGAGTCTCGTGAGCGCCGTTCGATTGGGTCGCAAAACGTCGCAGGAGGTCGGCAGCGCGGGGCACAAAGACCGAATCAAGACTGGCTTCAGGCGTTTCGAGTACCAGCATTGTGGGCGCGTTCGGCGCTGCTAGGTCTAGGAGCGCCATGCGGAACGCGAGGTCGATAAACTCCTTCTGAGACTCGGACACTGATGGGCCAGCTTCGCGCACGGTTGCGATGTTCCGATGGATGCCAGAGGTCAGTGTCGGAATGAAGAGAGGGAAAACGAACAGGTCCGTATTTGTACGCTGCCCCAACCGCTTCTCCCTTGGCGTGAACTTGATCTCGCATTGCTCAGCCAAGAAACCGCGGATGTATTTGGTGAAAGCTTGCTCGATCGGGCCGGAGACCGCCCGGACTTCTTGAACGATCGCGTCGGTCAGCTCACGGAACTGCCCAGCCAGTTCGATGCGCTCCACCTCCAACTGGTTAAGGGTAGCCTCGAACGCCATAAGCGTCTTGTTGAGTTCATCTCGCCGCTTGATCACATCCGGCAAGTTGTCCCCCAGTGTCTTGAGTTGTCCTTCCAAGGATGCCACCTGTGACGTAATTAATACGAGCTTGGCCGTCGTCGACGAGTAGTCGTTCTCGGCGTCCCGCAAGGGCTGCTCCATCGCCGCCAAGTCGGTTTCTGCGGTCGCAATGTCCGCACGCTGCTGCTCGATCCTCTCGCTGGCGTGCGGATCGTTGGCAGGTCGATGACCCTCCTCGATGGGACTGCCGCACACAGGGCAGGTGTTCATGTAGAGCTTGGCCGTGACCTGTTCCATCGCTTCGGTGGTCTGCTTGCCGCAGACCAAGCAGCCGGCGCCAGCCTCGAAATGAGCCAGAAGATACCTAGCAGGGTTGTCCAGTTGCGGGAAGAAGGATTCGTAGAAATTGTTGAGTTGCGCGGCTAGGGCCGTGCGGCGGTCGTGGATCTCCTGTCGGCGATTCTCCATTTGTTCGCGCAATTGGTCGCGCGTCCGGGACAATTCATTCTTGTGGACCACGAGAGCCTTTAAATCCTTGCGGCGCTCCTCCAGAGATTGAATCAGCCTTTCGATCTGACCACCTTCGATCGTGCTGGTCTGCTTGTCAAACGCCCTACGCTGCTTGGAGACGACCGCATGGACGTTCCGGTATTCGCTGTCCTTGCTGAGCAGCTCGTTAAACAGTTCGACGTACTGACCACGGCGTTCGTCCTGGTTGTCAACCAAGATGTTGAGGATCTCGCCTTGCGCAGCCGTGTCCCAAACGAGGCTGCGTCGGTCTTCGAGATAGAACACGACGTACCGCAGCAGGAACACGAAATCTTCAAACGAGGACAAGCCCGAAGCGATCACCACCTGCTCGCGATAGGTGGCTTCCATTTCAGCACCGCGTGCGGTCGGGAAGGGTTGCTGATCGACCGAGAGTTCCACGACGTCAAGGTTTGCCAGTGATCGGGCCACCTCAAATTCGCGTTCGCCGAGGGTGAACCAGACCGTGACCTTCGCATTGACCGCATCATCCGGCGCCCGCTTGCGAAACCAGAATCTGTCCGCCGGCACGATTCGGCGCCGCTTGTCGCCCAAGTCGTCGTCGCCAGGCACGTCCGCCGCCCCCGCCAAGGCACGCAGTAGCATGGTCAGCAATGTGGTCTTGCCTAGGCCATTGATACCGACGATGACGTTGACGCCTGGGACAAGGAGTGATCCAACCCCGGCTTGGCGTCGGTGCCAGCATACATGGCAAAGTTTGAAACCTTGACACGTTTAAGGACGGGGAAGTTGATCATTGAGATACACCTATAGATGCGCCTAGATCAAGTTCAACATCACACCAGTGCAAAGTGCGCATGACTCGTGTCAGAAAACCGAACCAACCCGAGGCCGCCGCCAGTTGCCGCGTCCACGTTTAACTTCGCATGTCTCTAAATTTGTTGACAGCGAATTCGGATATGGTGACTCGCTTGGTCTGTATTTTACTAACCTGATGGACTTGGGACACAAACTTGAATTGCCTTGGCTGGTACGTACTGGATGCAAATTTCCAAGGTAGCGATTTCGGTTCAGATGGTGGCGTACTGCTACTTGGGCACGCGTGTCCGCGCTAAAGCAATTTTGAGCCATGTGCTAACTGAATATTGAGCCAAGGGTGAAAGCCGGCACTTGGGGCGCCGACTAAGAATAAGTGTACTTTCTGCCGGGTTGATTGACCTCCTGGCCGTGATAGTAAGCGCTCGTGGCAAGCCGCGCAGGGCGTATTTGCCGCGCGCGGCGCAGGTCATCGGGTACCTGCGTTTGAGGCTTGTCCGCGCCCTTGCGGGCCTGCTCCCTGGCCTTGATGCGTTTTTTGGCCGTGGACGGCACATCGACCTGAGTTGTGCGACCGCCTTGATGCGCAATACTCCGCGCGATCAGGAACCGCCTTCGCGATCAGCTTGCGCAATGCATCTACGGACTGTGCTGAGACGACAAAGACCTCAACGACCACGATATGTTGCGCTCGAACTTGCGAATGCAGCACTCGTCTCTGGCAGCACAAGCGCCCGTGATCATTGGCAAGCGCGTCGTGCGTGACACGCAATCTCTCGTGCATACGCTGCTCAAAGCGCAGCAGCCCGGCCCAGCAGATCGCTGTTTCGATCAGGCGGACGCCAAAGGCAATAGGAGAAAAATGCCCCCATTGCAGCGCCCATTCTTGGGCCGATTCGCGGTATGCTATCCATGGGAATCTACGGCGATTCATGGTGAACCGCAAGGCAAAGCAGGGCAATCTACCAAACGCGGTTTGATAGTTGCGCTGCAAGTTGAGCCAAGGGAAAGTCCCTCAGAACCAGCGTTTTACGGGCCTTTGCGCGATTTGTCGGCGGAGCTTCGCTC
>Ga0123357_10012191_pt1 | contig 11080 bp, 16 predicted proteins | sample TergutEmb28metaG_FD_89873 | JGI IMG/M metagenome (GOLD analysis project Ga0123357, IMG submission 89873) | Embiratermes neotenicus P4 segment gut microbial communities from Petit-Saut dam, French Guiana - Emb289 P4 | ecosystem: Host-associated > Arthropoda: Insects > Digestive system > Gut ... | reverse complement strand
TCCTGCAGCGCGGCGGTGAGGTTGCCGCCGTTCCGGTTCATAATATCGCGCAGGTAGTGCGCGGCGCCGAAGATCGAACTGACGGGATCGCCGACGTTGACGCCGTACTTCTCGGCGGTCGAGGGGATGAACTGCATGATGCCGCGCGCGTCCGCGGAGCTTGGCCCGATGTTCGGGTTCTGGTGGCTCTCGACCTGGGCGATGGCGCGCAGGATGCCGGGGTCGATGCCGTATTGCTGGCCGGCGGCCTGGTAGATCTGGTTGAGGTTCTGGTAGCGCCCGAGATCGGGGGCGGCGGCGCGGGGATAGGTGGGCGGCTGGTTCTGTGAAACGAGGCGCCCGTCGGGGGTGTACTGAAAGCCGGCGGGCGGCCCGGTGAAGCCCTGGCTCCGGTCCCACGCCCGGTCGGATTTCTGCCACGGATAGGGGCCGCCATAGGGCGCGGGGCCCTGTGGCGTGCTACCGGGCGACGAGGGCGGGGTAGAGGCGGGCCCACTGGACGTGCCGCCAGGCTGAATGCGCGGCGGTTGGCCGGGGGGCTGGTAGACCAGCGGGTGGTTCGGGTCCGGGGTGAAGCGGTAGTTCGGATCGGGATCGCCGTTCGGAAGAAAGCCCGGCGGCGGGGTCTGCTTCGTCGGCGGTTGGCCGGGGGGCGTCAGGTTGAGGGGCGTCCATGCCGGTCCTGTCGTGGAGAGCGCGTCGGGCATCAGCAGAACGTCCCGTTGTCAACGAAACCGCCGCCGCTCCCGCTGCCGCCCAGGAATTGGCTGATCAGGCCGCCGAAGCCCGAGCCGGACGTGCTGCCCGCGCCGGATGTGCCGCCGCCCGCGCCGCCGAGGCCCGAGGCGAGCGAGGTCAGCGCGCCCGCCTTGTTGGTCTGGTCCTGGTTGTAGATGCTGCCGGCGCCGCCGAGATTGCCCGACCCGGCATTGAGGAAACTAAGCCCCTCGCCGAGTGCCTGGAGGCCCAACTGTTCGCTCTGCGTCTCGAGGCCCGCCTGCTGGGCGAGCGATGAGAGGCGGTTGGCGTTGAGATCCTGCTGCTCCATCGTCGAGCCGCCTAAGCCGAGGTTGGCGTAGTTGGCCTGGGTGCCGAGGTTCATGTTGCCGAGCGCCTGCGTCACCAGCGCCTGCTGCGCGGGGGTGAGCTGGCCGGTCGCGCCTGCGGCGTATTGCTGATAGCCGGGGCCCATGATGTTCATCCCGGTCCCGGTCTCGAGGCCGGCGAGGTTTTGCAGTTCGCCCGCGATCTGGTCGGTGCTGCCGCTTGAACTGCCGGACGAGCCGCCCTTGCCGCCGCCGCCTAGTGCGCTGCCCATCGCTTGTGCCTCAAAAGAGAGTGCTCAGGTAATTGCCGGCCAGCCCCGAGAGGATGCCGCCGCCGCCCGATGACTGGCCCTGGTAGGGGTCGAGGTAACTGCCGTGAACCTGGCCGCCCATGTAGGCCGCGGGGAGGCCCTTGGAGCCGCCGCCCTGACCTTTGCCGGGGCCGCCCAACAGTTGCGGCTCGAGGAAATTGTTCCAGAAGCCGGAAACCCCCCGCCCCTGGAACAAGCCGCCGAGGTTGGTTTCGTTGGAGGCTTGCGAGCCGGTTGCCGCGCCCGCGGCGTCGCCGGTTGCAAAGAGGTTGCCGACCATGTCGCCGATCTGGCTGCCGGCCATGCCGCCGATCGGGCCCCAGATGTCGCCGATGGCGCGGCCGACTTTCGGCATGACCTGCTGCGCGGTGGTATCGCCCTGGAGGGCGGCTTGCGAGGTCTGTGCCATCAGGGAGCCGCCATTGTTGACTGAATAGCACTGGCATCCCACACTTGGGCGCAGCACCGCCTTGTTGATGCAAGGCGGTGCCACTTCCCACCCGAGGCCGCGTAGGAGGCGACCTTAGAATGAGCGATATTGATGATTCGGCCGACGCGCGAGCCGCGCAAGCGAAACGCGCGAGAAAGGCGGCCTATCACGCCGCTTATTATGCCGCCAATCGCGACAAAATCGCGGCGGTCGGAGCCGCTTACCGCGCGGCTAACCGAGAGAAAATAGCCGCTTATCGGGCTGCCAATCGCGAGAGACGCTTGGCGAACACCGCTGCTTGGCGCGCTGCTAATCGCGATAAAAATGCGGCTGCCAAGGCTGCGTGGTATGCTGCCAATCGCGAGAGACAAGCGGCTACCGGTGCCGCTTGGTACGCTGCCAATCGCGAGCAACGCGCGGCTTGGCATGCTGCTTGGTACGCTGCCAATCGCGAGAGAATGGCGGCTTACAGGGCCGCTAACCGCGCGATACGCTCGGCTGACAATGCTGCCCGGCGGGCGGTGCTCGCCAATCCTGCTTGGGCCGATCAGGCGGAAATCACCAGGATCTATAAGGAATGTCCGCCAGGCCATCACGTTGACCACATTGTTCCATTGCGCGGGAAACTCGTATGCGGCCTGCACGTTCCGTGGAACCTACAGTATCTACCCGCAGAGGCGAATTTGAAGAAGGGAAACCGACTCACTTCGGGCATTAGCCAGCGTCCGTGAGCCTGAGCTTGTAGCGCGTGACCCACGGTTCGGCTCCGAGGCGCCGGGCAAGCGGCTCTATATCGTACTCTGTCTCTGAAGAAACATGCCAACTTACGCAGCCTTGGCCCCTCGCCCAATCGACCGACTGCCGCAATAGCGTGCAAGCCTGCCAGTGATAACCGTCTCCAGCACATACGAAAAGGACATGTGCTTCCTTTTCGTTCGGGTGCCAAGCCGGGACCGCAATCGAGGCGATCAGGAACGCGCGTTCGGCGCGGAGCATGAGCGAGAGCGGGTTCTGCAGCGTCTGCGCGAGCCAGATGAGCGTGCGGCCGGGATCGAACGCGCGGTAGCGCTCATAGGCCAGGCTAAGAATGAACGGCAGGTCGTCGATGCCGCAGCGGCGCAGTTCTTCGGCCTGGAAGTTGTTGGCGTCCGGCATCACGGTATCCCGTAGGCGGTAATGCGCTGATCGAGCGTCGCGATGGCGTTGGTGTTGGCGGCAACCTCGCCCTCGAGAGTTGCGACCTGGCTCTGCAGGGTTGCGATCTGGCCCGCTTGCGTGTTCACGAGCGTTTGCAAGGCGGTGAGCTGGGCCTGCAACGCGACGACGTTGTTGGTCGAGTCGAGAACCTGCAGCGCATCGACCAGCCGGAAATACCGCGCCCCTGGTTGCAGGAGCGTGGTGTTGGCCGGCAGTAGGGCGCGGCTAGTCCCTGACACGGCTCCGCGTGCGGTCGCGTGCGATCAGCCGCGAAACCGGCGTCCCCGGTGATTCGGGATATTTCTGACCGATCGAGTCAAATGCCCGCGGGCTAACGCGGTCCATGCCGAAGTCGGTTGGCGCGATGTCTGGTGCGCCGCGCGGACCTACGCCGGCCGCGGTTCCCAGTCGCAAAGGCCCTACGAGTGGTCGCGCGGAGTTCAGCAAACCATCGGGACTTAGCGTCAGCGCCGGAGGACTGTCGGCCGGTCTCGGCCATGTCCGCCGTCGGTTCGGCATTTAGTACCGCCGACGACGCCGACTGCGGGCCCTGCGGAGATTACGCCGCGCTGCGGCTCTTTGGCGCCTCGTAGCCATTGCTATGTTTTCCCTTGCTCTGTTGACGGTAGATCTGCTCACAAGTCAGGCAGAGCTTGTAGCCCTTCTTGTGTACCCTGACATTCCATGCCTCGTAAGGATGGCCGTGCGGGCAGTGCGTTTTTGCCGCTCTCGGCTTGGCAGGCTTCGGCTTCCGCTTCGCCGCTTCTCTGAGGCGATGGCAGGTAAGACACGCTCTTTTCCCGCGCCTCACGTCAGCGCGCAGATTCCACGGCTCGTATGGATGTCCTTTTGGACAATGCGTCTTGAGCCGCTGATGAAGAGTGCCATTGCCTCGCGTGAAATTTTCCGCGCCTGTGACCGGCTCGAGGTGCGCCGGATTTACGCAGCATCGGACACGGCATAGATGGTCCAGTTGCAGGTCATCGGGGATTGGCCCGATAAAATGCTTGTATGATTCTCGGTGGGCCGATCGCTGCGTGGGCTGGTGCCCCTCAGCATCCGATGCGTGGAAACGCCCGTACCCGTTAGTATCTAGGCCGCGCATCCATATCCAGCAGCCCGACCACGGCACAGGTATCGTGCTCGCTTCCAACCGCTCCGCAAACGGCGTCGCGGCTTTTATTCCACCAGTGTAACCCAAGGCCGGGAGCCTCCCCAAGTCACGCGGCGATCCTAGCAGAAAGCATCGGGATTTCCCAAGCGGTTAGCGCGGCCAGCACGTCATCGACCGAGCGGCAGACCGCGATTTCCATGCCGGCGCCCCGAAGCCTCGCATGCTGCATTCGCTGCGCCGGACTGACACGGCCATGCTGCGTCTTTAGTTCGATGCCGAACGTCGAGCCTTTGTGCAAAAGGATCAGATCGGGCCATCCGGCCGCAAGCCCAAGCCGTGACAACCGCGCCTGCGCCGCCCGTGTCAGCCGGTAGCCGCCCGCGGGAAAATGTGTCCACGGCACCGGCTGGCCGGCGAGGACGATGCGCAGGATCTGCGCGACCGCCGCGTGCAGTCCATCCTCTGACGCCGGGCGCGGCTTTTTCCGCTTCGCGCCCAGCGCCGCGCCGTTCACCGCCTGCGTCGCCGCACCCGCGCCGCGCGACGCGACGCCGGCACAAGCACAAACCGGCGACGACGCCTCAATCGTGCCATGTCCGCTACCTCCGCCGCCTGCGTTCCCGCATCCTGCGGGCCCGCCTCGTCTGCTTCAGCCTGCGTAGTCGTGCCATGTTACCTTCTCCCTGCTCTGATAGGGCCCGTTCTGCCGCCGCGCAGAGGACTGCCGCGGCCTCGCCGCCGTCCTCTGAACGCCGGCCACGCGGGCGGACATCCGGTGTAGATGCTCGCCCGTCGTCTCCTTCTTCCTCGCATCACCGTCTCCTTGGCCGCGGAAAGTGAACGCGCGTGATTCGTTGTTTGCGCATCGGCAGCGTGCGAATGCCGGTGCCGTATGAGAGCGTCAGTCGCGGCTTGCGAACCATCCTGAGCCGTCTTGCCAAAATCCCCTCCGTCGAGGTAAGATGGCTGCGTAGAACTTTGGTGTTTCCTTAACCTCAGACTCTGGGCCGGCGACGGCGCGCCGGCCTTTTTATTTTAGCGCACCACCGCCCGCGCGCCAAACATTTAGGCACCAAAACGCACCCGTTCCTCGTAGTCGAAGTAGATTCTCTCCATCACGAAATCCGGTGACAGGCTCTCGAGATCGAGCGCCGCCGACAAGCCGAATCCCTCCGTCGGATGGGGCAGCGTGTCCCACGTACCGGGCGGTAACTGGTAAGACACGGACTGTGCGCCGTTGGGCACATTGCCGCCGTTGGTGTGCAGTTTGCCGATGACGGTCACACCTTCGGGGCCGTGCGTTTCGTCGTGCATCTCACAGAACACCCGCTTCCAGTTGTTGATCATCAACAGGTGCGGACTGCGGTAGGCTTTGGTGAGGATATGCTTTTTGAGATTGGAGTCAGGCTGTGCGAATAGCCGGTAGAGCGACTGCCCGTCGGTGCCGTAGGGAATGATGCAGGAGTTCTGCTCCCAGGCGCCGATATGCGTGAGGTTGAGGTTCTGCGAGGCGACGGTCCAGATCTTTCCGTTCCAGCAGAGCAGCATCGAGCGCGAGACGCCCCACGGGTCTTTGAAGGTGCCGTTGAACAGCATCCAGCGCTGACCGAATACGTCACAAGCGGTCGTGGTCGGCTCGAACGGCGCGGTGTCGAGGGTAGCGAGCAGGTTGATGATCTTCTCGGAAATGACCTGCATCGGCGATTGCCCGGCGAGCAGGAAAATCCCCGCCCCGTTCCAGGTCGCGAGCGCGATCGACCAGACGCCGACGTGACGGAAAAACCTCTGCCCGTTCTGCGGATCGACGTTGGAGTAGAGGAACGTCGTCGTGTAGGGCGCCGTCACGGTCCCCTGCCCCGAGAGGGTGAGGTAGCTGATGACCTGGACGCATGAATCGCCGAACACGTAGAGAAAGCCGCCGACCGCCTTGAGGTCGGTGTAGGAGACGGTGAGCTGATCGCCGTGATAGGGGAACGAGCCGCCGCCGCCGGCCGTCGAGAAATCGGCGCCGTTCGAGGGGGCGGAGAAACTGATGACGGTCTGGCCCATGACCCAGAGCCGTTCCTGGTAGACCTCGAGCGCGTAGATGCCGGGCAGGCCGGACGGCATGGGAATGCCGGCGTTGTCGTCGGTGAGCCACAAGGGCGCGGTCTGGCCGGGCGCGGTGACGGTATCGTTGCCATCGACCGCGTAGAGGCCCTGCGGGCTGCCGATGACGACGCCACCGACCTGGCCCGCGGTGTTGCCGAACTGGTTGGGGGTCCAAAGTTTGAGGGCCGCCCAGAAATGCGGGGCGACGGGTTGCCAGATCTGCCCGAGATGAGCGACGGCGCCCGAGTTGAGATCGACGCGGTCAACCGTGCCGTCGGAGAGGAACATGAAGCCCGACGGGTTGGAGCCGGTTATGTTGGTGAAGAAGATGCGAAGGATCTGTGTCGTGCCGGGCGCGGTGTAGATCGGCGCGGACGGGCCCCAGGCGGTGCGCAGATGGCCGGGGGCGGTCGGGATCATATTCTCTAGCCAGTATAGCTCCTGATCCTCGATCAGACCGCGCGTGGCGGACTGGTTGATGCCCTCCCATTGAAAGAGGGTGATGGTCTCGGATTGGTTGGAACTCTGAGCCGGCACCTATACCGACCTCTGAATCGCGCCATAGGGCGACTGGATCATTTGCGGGCTCACGACCGACGCCGCGAACGGCATCTCCGCCTGGAACAACTGGATCATCGTCTGCGCGTCCTGCAGCCGCTGTTGCTGCATCAGGCAAAGCGTTGCCGCGTAGTAGGCGACCGCGTCGGTCCAGGGATAGACGATCGCTTCGGGGTCATCGTCCTTCTGCAGCGGGAACGGCATGCAACTGCAGTCCATTTCCATCGGCTCGCGCTGGCTCGGGATCGGTGCGAGGAACAGCGAACCGTTCACGCCGAACGAATACTGCGCATAGTAACCGGGATAGCTGATCGTGCCGGTCCAGGCGTGATTCCAGATGCCGAAGCGCGCCTGCCAGTCGGTCCAGGGGATGCGATTCCAGAGCGGCTTCCAGGCACCCGGCCCCCAGCCGATCGAGACGGCGAGCGAGCGCACCACAAGGATCTCGCGCACGCCTGGCGTTGCCTGCACCAGCGCGGTCCAGTCGTGGAACTTGTATTCCTGCTGCCCGCCCACGGTCTGCGCGCCCGCGGGGATGATCCTGACGCAACCCGATTGCGCGGCGATCTTGCGGCGCGCGCGGTTGATGTGATTGGTCAGCGTTTCGGGGCGGAAGAACTGGCCGCCCGCGTCATTGAGCAGGTTCTGGGTGTCAGCCTGGTATTGCTGCAGCATCGCTCACAGGATGTTAAGCGGCCAAGGCTCCGGCCAAGGCCAGACGACCTCCTTGCCGGCGCCGAGCGGCACCGCGTTGCCGGTCGCGGTGACGGAGAAACCGTCGGATAGGCAGTACCCGGCCTCGCACTCGTGCGTGTCGCCGTCGTTGTCGGTGATGGTGAACGTCGAGTCGATGTAGTAGGCGCCGGGGGGCACCACGCCATCGACGGCAATCGCATCGCCGAACTTGCCGAGCAGGCCGGGCGGGACCGTGGTGCCGCCGACCGTGCTGCCGAGTGTATAAACAACGCCGCCGCTCATGTTCGCCTCCGCTTAGAAGGTTGCGCCGCCCTGTAAGTTGTTAATGATGAGGCCCGTGGCTGGCTTGCTGCACACCAGATTGAGCGCGGTTAGTGTAAGCCCGACGCTGGCGACCTGCCCCTGCGGTATCGTACTATACCAACCCGTCCAACTGAAGTTACAATCTTCGTGAACGACCAGGGTGATATATTTGCTATTAAACAGATAGGCCGTGCCCTTCGGGCATTGCAGATCAAAGAAAATCGGCGTGTCGCCGAGAAGAAGGCCGCGGAAGCCACTGTTGACGGGATCTTCGCGGCCCCAACGTGACGAGGGGTCGTTGTTGTAGCGCTCGACGCTCATAAAACTCGCCATGAGGGTGGTCCAATCTTCGATGGACATAACCCCGAAGTCAGGCGCTTCGCCGCCGGCATTCCTGGCGCACCGCAGCAGGTACTGAATAAACATTTCCCGCGTCAGGCCGTTGCCATCGCTATCGACGAGCGTGGTCGCGTCCACGATCTTGCCGGCCCATGCGGGATACGTCGCGCGGTTGAGGCCGCCGTAGATCGGCGTGTTCGTACCGTCGTCATAGGCATCGTTGAGACCGAACATCTGCAGCGGATTGCCGCCGCTCGATGAGAAGAGCGACGTGCAGAGCTGGTCGAGCGCGCTGTTCTTCATGTCGTTGAGTTTCAACATGAGCCTCGACGTGACCGCGACCGCGTCCTGCGTGACCAGTTGCTCCAGGCCGAACGAAGTGACCGGAGTCGCCAGCGCACACATATTAAATTCCGCATTAACCGTCGCCGCCACGTCCGGCGGAATATCAAAGTTTCCGGCCGGTCCCATCCAGGACGAGTTGACATAGCGGCCGGTCTGAACGGGTTGCGTGTACGGGCTGACGCCGCCGGAGGCGCGGATCGCGTTGCGCAACAGGAGCGCGAGCAGCGGGTTCTGCTTGTAGATGAGCGAAACCACATACATCGCGAAAACGCGGCGGACTGTGGCCTGTAACTCGAACCCTATGGGTCCATTCGGAATCAGGCCAGCACCTAATTGCGCCACCGTAACTAATCCTTATACTGAGGCGTTGAACTGATACGCTGGAATCATACCGCTCCAGATATCCTGTTCGTTCGCACGTTGTCCCCTGCCGTGTCTGCCCGACCACAATTCGAGGTTTTCGGGTCGGTTATCGTGGCGTAGGCCGTTCTTGTGATGAACGGTTTCTGTGGGCAGCAATTTTCGCCCGAGAACCCGCTCCATCACGGCGCGGTGCTCCGGCTGGTGATAACTGCTCCGTTTGCCGCCTGGGATCAGAACATAGCCGTTTTTATCGGTATATCTGCCTGTGCGCTTTTTGAATTGTGTCTCGTGCGCTGCCATGCCGGTGCAACTGAGCGAGCAGAAGACCTTGGGCATATAGTAGCCCTTCACCCCTCCGTCTGGTCGTCGGTTGACGCGAATCTCTATCTTCTTGCCGCATTGCTGGCAGAAGCGTTCCTCTGGAAAGACTGTACGCTTTCTACCCACTATCTTATACCGCGCTGTTGGGCGTCGGCGACGACGGCACGGCGGATCTGCTCAAAGCCCCACTGCTCGGGGTCTTTGGCGACCTCTTTCCATTCTTCCTGCTTGTCGTGGTTCCAGAAGTGGCCGGAATTGCCGATCTCGTCGGCGGGCCTGGGCTCGCGAGCGGCCATCAGGTCCATCGCGTCGTCGTAGTCGCGGATGCCCTTCTCGACCATCATCTTTTCCATCCGCTCGACCGCCTCGGCGGTGAAGCCGCGTTGCTTCGCGCGGTCGCGGCCCGTTGCGATCTGCTTGTCGTAATCGGCCTGGCGTTCCTTCTCGCGTTCTTCCTCGCGCGTTTTGCGTTCCTGCTCGAAGCGCGCGTTGACCCGCTGCTCGAGGTCGTAGTCGGTGATCGGTTCCTCGGGATACGCCTCTTTCCACAGCGCCTTGGCGCGGTCGGACCAGCGCGGGTCGTTCCAGATATTCGTCGCGCGGTCGGCGATCGCGGCTTTGCGTTGCCAGACCTCGGTCTGTGCGCGGATCGCGGCAACCTGTTCGTCGGTGAGGGTGACGGGCATCAGTTTTCCACCACGTTGAACGACGCTTTGGGCAACAGCTCGGCCATGATTTCGCGAACCTCTTTGATCGCTTCCTCGACGGTAATCCCGCGCGCCTCGGCGTAGCGCACGCCGTCAAAGTGCATTTCGTCGCCCTTGAGCCGGATGAAAGAATCGAGGTCTGGCTCCATCAGCGGTCGGGCCCGTCGGAGCGGCCGACGATCGTGCGCTGCAACGGCACGCCCCCCTTCGGGCGCGGCACCACGCGGCGGATCGCCCCCCAGTCGCTGACCTCGGTCTGGGTGTCCACCTGGCTGATCGTGCGCGGCGGCACGTCGGGCGGGGACGAAATCGGCGGGTCGTAGCTTCGATTCTGAGCCATAACGATCGCACTCCATTTGCATTTGCCGGAGCAGTTCTTTGTTGCGGCACCACGGGTGAAGCGGGTGGCCGGGTTCGTTGGTCATCACATCGTCATGCGCCTGGAACGGGCGTGCTCGGAGAGGGTGCGCCGCCGCCCTGGCCCTGGCTTGCCATGACCCGCTGCAGCATGGCGTTGCGGGCGGTGTTGCGTAGGAGGTTCTGCAGGAGCGTCTGCTGCAGTCCCGCCGTCGGCGTGCCCTGCGGCATGTGGCGGGAAAGCCGGTTCACGGCATTGAGAGCATCGCGGTGCATCTCGGAGCCGGTCTGCAGGCCAGGCAGCGCCGACTGGATCATATCGAGCGCGGTCTTGATCTGCATGATGGCCTGCGCCTGGCTCCCCGCACCCGGCGTCGCGGGAGCCGCAGCGCCGCGCGCCCTGGCTAACGCAGCGAGGATCGGCGCCGGGGCCGCGTCGGCCATGCCGGGGCCGCCCTGCCCTGGGGGGGAAGGAGGCGGCTGGTCCGGCGGTTGTGCGGCTGGCGTGGGAGCGAGCGTGTCGGACATCGTTTCGCCCTAGGCGTGTCAACCCAAGGATTAACAGTGCCAGCCTAGCAACTGATTTCGCGGAATTGCAACCTCCACGGCGGGATAATCTAGTGGTGCTGGCTGTTGCCGGCGCGTCGGCCGGCGGCGGGCGGATGGGTGCCGGGCGGCGGCTGGCCTTGCGCGGCGGCCATCTGCGCAGCCCGCGCGGCCTCGGCCTGACGCTGGCGGAAGCGGGCGAGCAGGAGTTCGGAATTGGGCGGATGCACCATCTCGATCAGATCCTCGCCCGAGAGCACGCCGGCTCGCGCGAGCGCGATCGCGATCTGGCGTGAATCCTCCGCAAACGCGGGCGAGGCCGAGTGGCTGTCAACCTCCATCTGGAAGCGGTCGGG
>Ga0123357_10012190_pt1 | contig 11082 bp, 8 predicted proteins | sample TergutEmb28metaG_FD_89873 | JGI IMG/M metagenome (GOLD analysis project Ga0123357, IMG submission 89873) | Embiratermes neotenicus P4 segment gut microbial communities from Petit-Saut dam, French Guiana - Emb289 P4 | ecosystem: Host-associated > Arthropoda: Insects > Digestive system > Gut ... | reverse complement strand
TAATAAAATATTGACAAATAGAATTTTCCAACTCCGACAAATCCATTGTTATGATTCGCCTTCCTTTCTTGTCTTGTAATGCTTCTACAACTATTTCTACTAAATTTTTTACATCATCCATATATAAGATTAATGATATAATTTGCAAAGATAGTTTGTTTTTTTGTTTATTCAAATTTATGTGTTATAAAACATACGCACATTTTTTTTATAACAAATATTTATGTTTATTTTTGTGAAAATTTTTAATTCAGTACAGCATAGTACAGCACAGTTAAATTGTTTGAAATATATGGCAATACAAACAAATTACCAACTTTTTGATTTTCTCGATTTCACGCCCGAACTGAATGAAGGCGAGTCGCTGTGGAGGGCATGCGCGCCTCAGAAAATAGAAGCGGAAAATGGAGAAATTTTCTTGTCTGTCCCATTCCAAAAACAAAATAATTCCAACGAAATAACTCCGGACTTGTCTGTAAACCGTAAAAATTTTACTTTACGAATAAAAGCGTATAGCAACCGGATTTTGCGTATTTCTATGGCTTTAGAGGGACAGATTCAGGAAAATTCGCCAATGTTGGATTTGTCGCCCGATTTACGGATACATCCGCTTTCTTTTGAAAAGCAAAAAGACGAATGGATTGTAAAAGATGAAAATGACGGCAAGAAAGCGCTCGTCAGCTTTCGTCAGCCGGAAATTGACCGGTGGAGCGATTTGCAACAGGGACCGCAGGAGAGCATAGACATTCGTTTTTTCCCCGCCGGAAAAAAAGCGGTTCACCTTGCTCCTTACGATATGTTTTCACCGGCGCGGCACGATGCTTTTGCGCTGGCTTTTGTAGAAAAAAACGGGCAACCGCAACGGGCGACCTGTTCTTTCCATTCGCAACCCGGCGGATGTTTTATGGGCACGGGCGAACGTTTTGCCAAAATAGACCTGTCGGGTCGAACCGTGCAATTGCGTAATCAGGATGGACAAGGGGTAAACAACCGCCGAACCTATAAAAATATCCCTTTCTATCTTTCGAGCGAAGGTTACGGTTTGTTTTTACATACGACCGCTTTCGCCAAGTTTTCGCTGGCAGACCATTCTTCCCGTTCGGTTCAGTTGTTAGTAGAAGAACCGCTGCTTGATTTCTTCCTTATCGGCGGCGATACGCCTGCTGATATTTTATTTGGTTACAGGCAATTGACCGGTTTCCCCAACATGCCTCCTTTATGGAGCTTCGGCGTTTGGATGAGCCGGATGACTTATTTCTCCGCCGGTGAAGTCAATGAAATTTGCGATCGCCTGCGGAACGAAAATTACCCCTGCGACGTTATCCATTTGGATACCGGCTGGTTTGAAACCGATTGGCTGTGCGAATGGAAATTCAACACGAAACGTTTTCCCAATCCTGAGCGCTTCATTCAAAACCTGAAAGAAAAAGGCTTTCGCGTAAGTCTTTGGCAATTGCCTTATATTGCTTATGAAGCGGAACAATATAAAGAAGCTTCCGAAAATAATTACATCAGCCGGAGCGAGCGGAAAATGCAAGGCGCATCCAATTTTAGCGTACAGGATTATGCCGGAACCATTGATTTCACTTACGATAAAGCGACAGAATGGTATAAAGGCTTATTGAAAAGCCTGCTGGACATGGGCGTAGCCTGCATCAAAACGGATTTTGGCGAAGACATTCATTTAGATGCAGAATATCGCGCAATGACGCCGGATAAATTGCATAATCTGTATCCATTGCTCTACCAAAAAGCGGCTTACGAAATCACCAAAGAAACCGCCGGCGATGGAATTATCTGGGCAAGAGCCGCTTGGGCAGGCTGTCAACGCTATCCGCTGCATTGGGGAGGCGATGCTGCATCTTCATGGGATGGACTTGCCGGTTCGCTGAAAGGAGGCTTGCATCTCGGACTTTCCGGTTTTGCTTTCTGGAGCCACGATGTACCCGGTTTTCATGGCGTTCCCGATTTTATGAATTCCGTTATCGACGATACGCTTTACGTTCGCTGGACGCAGTTTGGCGTTTTTTCTTCGCATATTCGCTATCACGGTTCGCACAAGCGGGAACCGTGGCATTACCCGCGAATTGCAGACATCATCCGGAAGTGGTGGCAATTACGCTATCAATTGATTCCGTATCTGCTGGAACAGAGCGAATCATCCATCCATAGCGGCTATCCTGTCTTGCGGGCGTTATACTTGCATCATCCCGACGACAAAACCTGTTTGCACATAGACGATCAATATTATTTCGGCGAAAATATGCTGGTAGCGCCGGTAATGAATCCGGAAGGAAAACGCGATATTTACTTGCCGGAAGGAAAATGGACGCACTTTTTTACAGGTGAAATTTTCGATGGCAAGCAATGGCTGAAAAACGTGCAAACGCCTTTGGATGAAATGCCGGTGTTCGTAAAATACGGGGCACGGATTCCGCTTTATCCGGAAACGGTGAGTTGCACGGATGAGATGGATTTGGATAAAACGGAATATGTCGTTTTTGATGGGAAAGGGCGCTAATAAGTTGCCGACTGCTTGTAAATGTGATTTTCCTTTGGCTTTTCTAACAGTGGATAGAAGTATGCACTTAGCCGATAATTGACTTTCATACGATTTAAAATAAAACGACCCGCGCATTTGAGCATTGTTAAGAGGCTTCGCGGGTACTCACGGCAAAAAAATACAACATTATTTTTATACTGCAAAATGTTTCTGCATTTTTTACCCATTTGCTAAACAAAAAATTACGCAAAAACATACAATTTATCAAATATTTTAGTAATTTTGCTGCAAATATCTATTTTATTATGGCAATTGGTAATACTATCAGAAAATTAAGAATCGCAAAAAATCTGTCGCAGCAAGTTGTGGCTGATAATTTAAATGTTGACCGGCGAACGTATGCGGCATGGGAAACGGGGGCGCAAGATATAAAAAGCAGCTTTGTTCCAAAAATAGCGGATTTTTTCGGCGTTGAGGTAGCTGATTTGTTTAGTAATGAAACAATCATTAATATTAAACAATCATTTAAGGATAGCTCTGTTAACAATATTACCACAGCCATTTTGATTCTTACCGATAAAGAAGCTGTTAATAGGGTGTTGGATGCTATGAGGTTGCAAGAGAATAAATAACACCCGCTGAATGGATGCTCAATCATTCAATTCCTCAGTTGTGCAGTTATTCAATCCTTAAAGTGATATTCATTCATTTCAACCGTCCGTTTCTTATTTGGATCATCATTTTCATAATAATAACTTTCCTTCAGGCGTCCCCAACCATCATAACTGTAATATGTTGTCCTATTTGCCGGATCGGTCATCGAAGTAATTTTCGCCCAAGCTCCATAAGTATAGGTAGTAATCTGGGTATTACTGAGAATGGCATTTTTTCTCAAATTCTTCAATTTATTTACATCAGGGATAATACCTGTTAAAGATTCAATATTCATGCCAAATTCACTCTGAACAGCGCTATTGACTTGATCAAGCGTTGCATTTTTTATTTCAGCTATCAGGTAGCGGTCGCCATATCCCCAAAGATAAACAGTATGCATACTATCCTTTGTCACAACTTCTTGAGGATTTCCACCACTTGTATAACTGAGCGCTTGCGTTTTTAATACATAGTTTGCATTTTCAAGGTCATATTGTTTTTCAGGCATTATTATGGAAGTATTGCCGGTATTAAATTCTTTATAGTCAATTTTATAACCTGATATTTCCTTTCCATTGGGAGAAGAAGACGCAACTGTGGTTATTTTATTGACCACCGGCGAAAGGATATGTTTCTCTACCATTTTTTGGATAACATCAGGGGTTGTTCCGTTTGAATTGAGTTCAGGGTAATAATAATTATTTACTATTGTTTGTCCATTACTATTAACTATAGTTTTACTTCCTAACAGAAAGTTATTTCTATACTCGTAGAATTCGGATAGAGTAGTACTGTCGTCCCGTAGGCTGTAGGCTGTTGCAGCATGTGAAACCAAGAAAGCGGTGCCGTAATAATTGCTTTTTACTTGGAAAAATAGATATATGGGAATCCAGAGACACCTTGGATAATTCTTATCCATCCACTTGATTTGCAAAGGACAAAGATTTATATATTGATAATTAGTTACTGCCATTCCATTAACATTATATCTCCATTTATTGACTTCTTTATTTACTAATTTATAACTTTCGCCGTCAAAACGGTAATCATCTTTCTCTTTCAAGATGTTGTAGCGATAACTTTTAGGTTCATACGATAATGAATTGTAGTAGTAGTTAAGATGCTCAAAAAAAGCAGTATCCAAAACAAGAATATCATAAATATCATATTTATATACCGTTTTCCCGTTTGTTTTTTCCGGCGTATAAAAGCCATTTTCATCAATATCGCCAGAATATACCGTTACTTCCGGATAGATAACAGGAGGTCTGCCGTTCACCAATTTTCTAAAATTAGCTGCGCTGAATGTACACTCCCAATACCAATCATTATTGAGTTCTGCTGTATCCAGAGTGACTTCTCTAAACGGATTTAAAAAGGAAATATGTTGTCCGGATTCATTTAGACCCAATATCATATTCCGGATTGGCAATGTATCCATTTTATTAATCCACAAAGAAGAGTAATCCATATAAGTCAATATAGTGGGGTCAACCACTGCCTCGCCCACTCCTGTATGGAGATTGGGGGTGTTTAGCGCAGGCAAAGTAAAATTGACATTGTCATCTTTGGCTTCTGCGTAGGTTTTTCCATACCTGAAATTTTTCACGTCAGCAGTTTTGCCGTCAGCAGTGTAATTAGTTATTTTTTTTATACGAAAACCGCCGGCACGGGTATCCCTTTTTTGCTTAGGATCATAAATATAATTTCCATCATAGTCGGTTGAACTTAAAAAACGATGATTTTCAAATTCAAAATCGGTATAGCCACCGGTTGGAAATTGCAGGCGGGAAAGCAATCCGTGAGAATCTGGAGGGGCGGGCTGACGATTGTCATAATTTTGATCATCAATTGATAATTTGATTTTATCGTAGGGACATACATCTTGCGGCGACTTGCTGATAGGCGTTATTCCATTAAGATACATTTTGTAAGCATTAACATCAAATTCTACAAATAGATTAAAATTCGCTACTTTATATTGAACATTTCCCCAATTTAAAAAACCCCAATGATCGATACCAGGGAAACTAGCGTATCTATTTGTATAAGTGCATCTATAAATTTGAGGCTCATCGGAAGCCAACGGATTTTTTATTGTTATACTGTCTAATTGAGCCAATGGTATGCTATAAGTTCCCCCTGCAAAGTTTAATAATTCTTTTTCGCTCATTTCCAGATTAACTTCTACTGAAGCGGCGGCATCGTTAATCTGGATTTTTTTTACATAGTTATGGTTTGTCTTATTCGGATTTTGATAGGTCAACACAATATTGCCGCCTCCATAATTAATGGATGTCAGGAGCTTCATTTTGTAATTATTTAATTGACCTGTAAATACGAATTTACTTTGAATGGTATGTTCATTTTTATAGGGGACAATAGGACCAAATTGTGGGTTGGGATTACAATCTTTGTAATGAAGAATTTTTACTGCTGCATCTTCGATCTGATAATTGAATTCACTCTCAATAGAAAGTCCATAGTTGAAAGTAAAAGATCCAGCAGCGTTTGGCAAATCAATGCGGGTAAGTTGCCATGAAACATTACTGGCATTGAAGCGGCTGAATGCTCCGGTTCCAGAAAAGGGCGTATCACCATCCGAAAAAGTATAGGCAACGCCACTTTCATCAACAACGATAAAGGATTGGATGTTCGAGGAGTTATAATTACAGGATATTTTCACTGCATGTGTCCCTGAAATATTGTAAGAGAGTGCATTGTTTACTTTTTGAATAGCAAAATCAAATTCGGTACCATTGGGCAATATGGCATGGAAGTTATCATATCCCAGGTTGTAATATGTAAAGCAAGTGTAATCAGGCTGATATTGCTCAATATAGTCCTGAAAAATATTGGTTTGTAGTTTAAAATCACTCCATTCATCCGGAATATATTCAATGGTTCTTGAAATGCAACTATTAACGGAGAGTCCCCAGCCATGCCCGAATACATCGTAATTATAGCCCGGCTTGAGCGGTTGTGGATAATATTTTAAGACAATCGGCAGCTTATAGCCCCGGTAGTTGACCTCATACAGAGGAACAGAAATATCTGGAATGCCTGTCATATAATTAATCGAATACTCGCCATACTTTTGAAATGCCTCCGCTTGCGGCGATGTAGGAATTGAAGGAATTATTGATCGGGCGTCTTCTGTTGCCTGTCCGAACATTGCAATTGCGATATTTATTAAAATAAATACCAACATGCTGTTTATTATTATTTTCCGTATCATAATGTTAATATTTTTATTGTTTTTTAGATAACAAAGGCTAAAAACAGATTTTTTTACCTGTTCTTCCTTTGATGTAAAATATTGTTTATTAACCAATTAAATAAATCATTCAATCGGTGATAGAATGCGGCTTCACTTTCATCGTTTTATTTAATTCTACTTTAACATATTAAAATCATGTTTACATGATGTCCTTTTTCAAACACATGTATAATCCACACCCACTCAACCCCGTAGTGGGTTGAACTCCTACGGAGTTCAGGGTTGAGAGAGTGCATCCTTTGCCCCGAGCTGCGCTACGCTTGCACGGGGTTACCCACATTTTACGCCTTTCGGCGTATTTTACCATAACTTTTGAGCTATCTAATAACATGTTTATTTAATCTGTTAAAGTAGAATTAATCATTCATTCTTTTTTTAACTGTCCTATTTATAAAGCTGTAGCTTTATTATTAACCCGACGTAGCCAGAAGGTTGCACTAAACGCGGAAGGGCGCTCGAAACATAAACTTGCTGATTTACCAAAATTCATTCTACGACCTCTTTTAAATCATCGCTTAGTACTTCTATTTTATATAATGGAACCCTTCTACTAAGATAATTAAAAGAATAACAATCATATACCGTGTAAATTTTATTCAAATAAAAGTAGTAAGCAACACTTAATTTTTCATCATTACTAAGAGTTGGATTTATGATGTAATTCTTATATTCTTCATTGTATGTTGCGTACTCTTTTGCAAATTCATCAATCTTTTTCATTTTATAATTATCCATAATGGTCGGAGAAAGAGTAAAACATTCTACCAAATCTCCACAAGATAAGATTATTTTACCCAACATAATATCTTTGAAGAATGATTGAATATCTGTTCCTTTGAATTTAGAAGAATAATTGAGTTCACTTTGTATATAATATGCTTCTCTATATGCAATTTTATTTTTAGTTCCAGTCGGAAAAAATAAAAAATATCCTAATTTTGGACTATCTTTATCCAAAACAAGCTCTTTCATATTTTTATACGCCTGATATTTGTAGTTGTAAGTGACGCATCCATACTGAGAACATATCAGAAGAATAAAAATAATCAGGACGCTTTCTCTTAATATTATTTTCTGTTTCATTTCATTATTAATATATTTTCCTTTGTTTTAAATCTTCTTTCTCCCTGGCTTTTTCTTCGTTTTTCATAGCCCTTTGTTCAGCTGGGCTCTTCTGTCCTTGAATGTGATTTCCATTTTTATCGAAATCATCTTTCATATTTCCTTGATCATAATCATATTGATGTTGAACCTCATGTGCTACAGTTGTATAATTGGTTTTTCCAACATCACTATTCTCAAGTTCCTTTTTTGAGAGGTCTCCATATGTAGTAGTTGTTCCGACGCCTTCTCCTTTTTTTGCTTTACTCTCGGCTTCGCTAATTGAAGTGGTTCCTGAACCTGCAACTACTTCGCTGTGACCATCGTAAAATACAGTAACATCAATTTCATGAACATTTTTACTCTTTATCAAAGTAGTAACTTGATTAACATAATTTTTGTCTCCACTATTCAGCATTTTAGTATAACCATCAATAACTCTGCCCGCATTTCCTCCAACACTACTTCCGGAATATACTTTTCCAGTACTAACACTCTTAAGATTTCCATCCGCCATATACTGATAACGACCTGTTCCATTAATTGTTTTAATAAGGAAAATTATCTCTTTTCCAGTTGGATCCACATTGTTCACCGGATTATTCGCACACCACGCATACGGCGAAACCGGATAATCCTTCTCACACAGCGGATCCATAGTTATCGGTCGTCCAACTGCAGGGTCATAAAACCGAGCCGAATAGTCATAAAGATTCAGCCCGTTCATCAAATCCAACTCTTTCCCACCAAATTTGTAAGGCTGTTTGCCTTGCTCAGTAGCAGAAGTTTCTGCAAATGCCATACCGAAAGGATAATAATTATTCTTTTGCACTACAGAGCCGCCCGGATTGATGAGCAAGCGATTATTTCCCAGATGGTCGGTCACGAAATAATAATACACTCCGCTTTCGATATAGCCGCCATCTATCAATATACGTTTCAATCCTCCGTCTTCGTAAATCATATTACCAACATAATCAGTTGTCTTGCTCCTTAGTAAAGAACCGGAGCTTACTGTCGATCCAATTACCGGCGCTGTGGAATAATACGGATTCCACTTTTGCGCCACCTTTAGCTTTTGCCCCGATGCCGAATAAGTATATTCATTCCTTGCTTCTGCAACCGGACTTTTAATATCAATTAATCGAGGCAAATTTAATAAATTATATTGAATATCCGATATGCCTTCGTTTAAATCTTGAGTCATTGCTCCATTGGTATTATATTCGTATTCCACAGCTTTATTTGCATAATTTTTGAAATCCGCCGATTCGGCAATAAGGACGTCGGGCGCAGCATCTTCCACTTTAGTCAATTGGTTGCCTGTGTATGCCATTGTCAGGTTATCTATTATTCCGTAAGTCGAAGCTGATGTTTTGCCAAAACGAAATAAAGTCAGCATATTTCCTTGTTTATCGTAAGTATAATTTGAATAATAGCAAGGATTTCCATAGGTTTCCACTTCGTTTAAATAATAACAGGCGATGCCTAATTGGGAGAGAGCATCGTAATGAAACGTATAACCGTGAGTGTTGGCGTCTCCCGACATTTTCCAACTGATAGCCGAAATATTGCCATTATACGTTTTGTTGTTATACGCATAAGGTTCATTATAATACAGGTTTTCCGTAAATGACGGATTTGTAATTGACTTTACCCACGAACGAATATTGTAGGCATACGTAGCGTTTGTGTTAGCCAGCCCGCCTTTTTTGTTGGTTTTCAGTCTGCCTAATTCATCATAAGTATTTTCGGCAATAGTAGTTATCGGTCCTGCGTTGAGTTGGTGCGTTTCTTTCATCAAGCGTTCGGCGTGATCGTATTGGTAAACATAGACTTCCGTTTGAGAGTCCTTGCCGATAACAGAATGAATATGCTTCTTTCCGGTTGGTTGCCCAGCGAAATCGTAAGTAATATATTCCTTTTCCAATCCTCCTAACAACAGATTATTGTTTTTGGTCTGTATTAACCTGCCCTTGTAATCATAGTACTTAATCGAGTACAGGTAAGTAGAAGGTACGGTTCCATTTGGCGCTAACTGGGCGGTTACCGTACCGGTAAGCATTCCATTGTAGCTTCCGGTATAACGGTCGTTATGTCCGTCTTCTGCGTTATATTGCGTATTGGAATTATTTGGCGCTTCCATTATTCCCATAAAATTGTAGTTATCGTAGAAATTGGCGATAAGAATAACAGGAGTTGAAAGCGTTATACCTGAAATTGTATAGCTGTTTCCAAGATTAGTGCGGGATGTGTTATATACGCCTTTGACTACCGTCGTACCCAATGGGTTAGCTGTGTAGTCAAAAGTATTACTGCAAGTTCCGGTAAGCGCCATGCGTCCGAATAGATCGGGAATAGAAAATCGCCATAAGCCTGCCTTGCGGTTTTCACCGTCTTGCGTAAAAATTAGGCGGTCGGCATTGTCATAAACATAATAAATCGGCTCACATCCGGGCAATTTCTTCCAGATACAACGATTGCGGTTATCATACTTGTAAATATAAGCATATTGTTTAATCGTACCGTATGTTTCATTATAAGAAGTATTATTATTAGCTATTGCAAGTTCTCTCGAAGCCATAGGAGGAATAACAAAACACAGGTTGCCAAAATCGTCATAAACATAATAAGTATCACAATCCAGTCCGTGTCGAGTCAAAACTACTCGACCGAGTTTGTCCTTGAATTGATAGTTGTATTTACCGTCTTCGTCGGTCGTTTTTGTAACATAGAGTTGTCCATTGTCATAAAATTTAATTTTGTTTACGTTTATGTTTACTCCCGTTCCTGTCACCGTGAACAAGGCGCATGATAAAGCTCCAGAAAACCCGCTGTTGGTCTGATAGTCGGTTGATACGCTTTTGCTGTTCAGATGCCAGTCTTGTCCGGGACCGTACTGTTCAAGCGCTCGATTCAGCGGTGAGGCTTCATAAACGGGATAGGCATAAGGCGAAACGTCAGCGCTAACATTGTTACTGGTATTGTTATAGGTATCCGCAGACTTGGACATAAACGTTTCGAAAGGAATGAAAGCGACGTTGTTGCCTGAAGCTACGGCGGGAAGCCATGAGTTGCTTTCCCGTCCAAAAGCGTCATACTCCTGATAAGTCACGAGATCATTATGATTGGGCGTAATGCCTGACTGCACTTGTTCAACCGGGCGTCCCAATCCATCGTAATATTGAATGGTGATATTAGAGTTGGTATTGTCTAAAGAGCCCCCGCTAACAGCTTTGTAAGGAGTTGCAGTAATGATATAGTTTTGATCTTGCGATATATTTCCGGTAACAATACTGACCGGCAAATTATTGGAATTACCAGAACTACCGGAGCCGCCGTTTGTCCATGAATCATCGGGATCGCCGTACCAGTCGAGCATGCCGTAGGGCCAACAAGCATCGACTTTGACAGATAAAGACAGCAGCAATACTATCAACCCGCCTATTTTTAGAATATTTTTCATATAATTTTTAAAGTTACTAACCACTAATCACTAACCACTAACCACTAACCACTATTTTATACGTTCCAATACTGCAAT
>Ga0123357_10012189_pt1 | contig 11082 bp, 3 predicted proteins | sample TergutEmb28metaG_FD_89873 | JGI IMG/M metagenome (GOLD analysis project Ga0123357, IMG submission 89873) | Embiratermes neotenicus P4 segment gut microbial communities from Petit-Saut dam, French Guiana - Emb289 P4 | ecosystem: Host-associated > Arthropoda: Insects > Digestive system > Gut ... | reverse complement strand
TGATCAAATCAAGAAGAATGAGATTGGCAGGGCATGTAGCACAAATGGGGGGGGGGAGGGGGGGCATATACAGGGTTTTGGTGGGGAAACCTGAGGGGAAGAGACCACTTGGAAGACAAAGGCATAGATGGGAGGATAATATTAAGATGGATCTTCAGGAATTGGAATGTGGGGGCATGGACTGGCTCAGGATAGGAATAGGTGTCAGGCAATTGTAAATGCAGTAATGAGCCTTCCGGTTCCACAAAATGCAAGGAATTTCTTGAATAGATGAGTAACGGTTAGCTTCTCAAAAAGGACTCTGCTCCATGGAGTAAGTATGTAATATCCTCTCCAAGACTTGTAAAAATATCCCAGAATCATTACAGCAAATATGAAGAATGAAATAACATAAAACATCAGACTTATGCACAGGTACCATGCCATAAAAGTGTGTAAGTGGTTGGGCACAACACTTGAGGAAGTGGAAGTAAAGGGAAAGAAGAAAGGTGAAGATTGCACATATAATATTAGTGGTGGCAACATGTACCTACCCTAAGTCCTGATTTTAGTTTGAAGGTTTTTCCACAGACAAGACACTTATAGGGACGTGCGCTGCTGTGACTTCGCATGTGGTCAAGCATGGTCTGTTTGTGATGGAACACCTTGTCACAGTGGGGACATCTAAACAGCCGACCACTGTGGCACCTCATGTGAACCCGCAAGGTGAGATCACTCTTCAGCCATTTGCCACACTCCTGGCACTGCTTTTTTTCACTTTTTGCCACGTGTGAATATAAGTGTCCTTTCAGTGTTCCTTGGGTTGGAAATACTTTGGCACATATATGACACATATATTCACACACTCTCTCATGTACATGTCGCTGATGAGCAGTTACACCTCCTTGGCTGGCAAACCTATGAACAAAAGTTTATCAAAGGAAGGTAAAAAATATTTTTATCCATTTTTTTTATAAGCATGAAGTACACTTAAAAATTAAGTAAAGGTCCATCATTCTAGATGTTAGCTGCTTGCTGTGGGTTGCATTACTCACAAGATGAAAGAGCTTCATGTACACACACTAAAGGTTAGCAGATCCTGTGGATGACGTGGAGGAGACACAAGGCCAAAAACTGTCATTAAGTGGATACTGATCATCCTGTTGTCAGTCACTTGACTCTTTCAGGTTCATGGTCACATAATATACTTTGGTGAGGCAAAGGAGTTCCACTAGAACTCACAGGCCTACCTTACTGTTGCAGACATTTCTAGTAAAACAGACCTATCAAACCATCTAGTTGTTTGACTGTGTGGGTAGTGCCACTGCCAGTGCCAGAAATCATATAACATCAGACTTGAAGGATGATACAGAGTTCATATGGGGGAACATTGAATGTAAATGACATAAAGACTGACACCAACAGTTTGTTAGTAAAAAAGGTGGTTCAAAGCAGCTTAGGACTGTTAGTGTTACTTTTTGTGTACAGTGGTGTTGAACCTTTTGGCTGTAGCAGAAGAGAATTGGTTATTAATAAGGTAAAATACATCTGCATTCCCTAGCAATTTTAGATAATGTGGAAAAAAGTGCTACACTTACTGAACTGAACTGAAAATGTGTAGCATTATACTTCACTCACTGAAATACTTCTGAGGTATTAGCTAATTTATGTTTATTAAGCAAATAATGCTGAGATGGTTCCCAAGATTCCAAGTTGCCACTACATGCTTCTCATGTAGCCCTCCCGACTTAAATTTGGTAGTAACCAATTTCATATTTTGTATACATGTAAAATAACCATTGCCACCGAGTAACAACCCAATTGCAGTAAATAATAATAATAATTAGGGTTAGTTATTCAGAAACATGTTACCATGTGAACTGTCCTCAGATGACAGATGATCAAGTCTTGTGAAATCAACATAAGCATAAGCAAATGTAGGCCAACTGGGCCATCGTACTTTTCTACTGTGACCATAACTGTACTTGTGCTAACTTCTTAGGTGGATATGCACTAGTCCTATTTACTATAATGTCCTGAAAAGTACAATGATGAATCTCTGGAAAATATAAAACGTATTAAAACTTATTTTAAAATAATGCAAGCCTACAGTATGGCAACTGCACAAGATGTTTTGGTTTCATGATGGTAACTGATGAGGCAGCAGGTATATGATATAGGTGAATTTATGTTTTATTGAGATTTGCTATGCTCAAGTACATGGAAAATCCTGAAATACTGGAACAATGACATGAAATATAATTCCTTAGTGTCATCACACCATGATTCAAAGTAGGTACGAAGATTTTGAGAAAACATTATGGAGTAATAACAAGGCAATTATAAATGTTTTAATTATGATATAATGTTAAAGCCTTTGGACTAATATCACTGTTAGTGTTTTTAACAGTTACCCTCTAGTATCCAAGCTGTGTCACTGGTACTGAGTTGAGGGTTGTTAGTGCATCCTGTATTAGTATAACTTACTTCTTTCCACAAGCATTACAGGCAAAAGCATATTTCTCAGTGTCTGGCAGATGACTTCGTAGGTGAGCCTTAAGACTTTCTTTATATACAAATCCCCTAAGACAATGTTCACATTTGAATGGTCGCTTGTCCTCAGGTAGGTGATGTATAATGTGTTTCTCATATGTCAGTTCACTGGCCAGTTCCTTCCCACATTCATGGCACCTGAAAGTCCAAATTATGTTTGAAAGAAATGATATAATCAAAATTGAACAAAGCCTAACTGTCAAGTTAGTATGATGCCTAAAATTTTCATTGCCTTAGTATTTTCTGGAATATTATTCTGTTACCTCCTTACATTAAAGCATGAAATAGTAAAGCGCTGCACCTTGTAGTTCCAATCATACCATGCAGATTTTGGCTTTAACAGATGGTGAACAGGAAGATTTTCCATTAAAAATACATCATCAGTAAGCAGAAAGGCAAGGAAAAGTGACTGGCATACGAAGGCATATAACTTGCTATTAGTACCAGGAATAGCAAACAGTACAGCTTCCCACCTGTAGGTACCACACTACAGCTATCTCCTGAGCAATATCTAGTGAGGTCTGCAGCCAAAACCCCCCATGTTGCTTTTCAATGGGTGTTTATTGTTAGAGGCGGTAACTATGATCATTGATTTTCAAATGGCTGATTCAAAGTAACAAAGCATTTATATTAAACTGGAAAATGCAATAATTCATTACAGGGATCAGGACAGCAAAGAACATGACATACCAGGGTGTGGAAATGCTTGGTGCCTGGTTCCCTGTGTGACTGAATTTCATACCATGGTGCCTAACATTTTCAGCATATTCACTGCACGTTTTGCCCCTTGCATACTAACACGTTTTGTTCAAATGCATTCACCAGAGAGCACCAGATAACATTGAGGTTCATAGGTCAGTGCAGAATTTTGGATACTCTGTATGAAATGTCCTTCAAGTCACCCTTCTGGCACCTAGAATTTGGAGTTTGCTCCTAAATTTATTGGAAGATTTGTGGAACAATTCATTTTTGATTGAAAACAGAAAGTCTGGGAACTCAAGAAAAATACCAAGTACCACATGGAGAATTACAGTGTCATGGCACTCAGAGACATGGGATTTGATGAATAACTTTAAAACAAATTTCTACATATTTCATTACAAACAGGGCGAATGCGCAACTTCTCTCCAACAGCTTCATTCTGAAATGCTGTAACTAAACATATTAAAAAAAACTACTACTTACTTGTAAATGCCTGGTTGAAGATGCTGTAGCATATGCGTCACCACCAGATGTTTTGACATCAACTTACGCCCACAACAAATCACATAGCCTTTTGTGTTGTGTTCTGACCTGAAAAAGCAACATATGTGCAACTAATTCATGTACTCTTCATAAAAAACAAAAACCCCTAAGCTAAGAAAACTGATGTATCATTTAGAATAGGAAATATACAAATACTCCTGTTCAGTAATGGAAATTATTTCTTATTACATCAAACATTAAAACTTCTATCCACGCCGAAAAAGTCAGAATAAGTTAATTTAAAAAAATCAGGATATGCCATCGTGGTGTTAATGCCATCTGCAGGTAAGTATAGAAATCTGCTTCACACACTGACCACACACCTTAAATGGAATGTTGACTGAGTGAATACAAATATATATTCTGGGTGTTTTGTATAGTTTTGCAGTTTGTTGAACTCTTCTCTACACAGTTATACAAATAAATGGGCCAAGTGATTGCAACATAAAGAATTCATTATGCCTCCTTCCCCTTGTTTTATCTAGTACTACAGAACCATCTGCTGCTCCTAATATAGTAGAATGCACCACTCATTAGGGTTTTAAAAGGAATGGAGTGACCCATATCTGTGCTTATTTTCCACCTGTAAATTCTGAGGTATAAAATATGTCATGTATAATCACAAGGTACTACACCATCCACAGGTATGTAGGAAGTTAATATATGAACAAGTGTTTTGAAGACATATTGCCTTACTGAGTTCATGAGAAAACTTAAATAGGGACTGCGCATGGCAGCAAACTTTATTTTACACTGTACACAACTACCATTTAACAGATGAAACTGCATACATTTCAAGGATCTACCAATACACACAATTTCAGGAGTCAGTTGCTTCAAATTACAGCACACTGCTTAGACAGACTGAGGACTAGGTTACCTAACTATTCCATATCCTCAGTACAGCATCAAATGTTGTTCTTTCCATAAATAATCCCTGACAAAATACACCGCCCTGTGCCTGAAAATGGAAACTATTGCTCCCCCACCTTACAATTTCCCATACCACAGAAGTGATCATCAGTGATGTCAAGTGATTAAGAAAACATAAAAATGGAGTGGCATCTAGTAACATGATGTTCAGACAAAGCTTCACGAGAACTTGTCAATTGGTTAATGGTTACTGGTAACAAAAAGATTTCTTTCAACACACCTGTAATGTTTACAGAGAAGGAAAAAGCTGGAGAAAGTAGCAGTCTTAGGTTCACATATCTTGCAACTATAATTATAGAACCTGGACAATTGAGTATACATAGAGAGCTCACTTGGGTGGATGTGGACATTACTTTCAGATTCTTCTGAATCATTTCTTCTTTCTGAAGGCAAACTGCAGCCAGAATCACTGAAATAAATTAGGAGAAGAAATCAACCACGTATTACACAAAATGTTCAAGTTCAGCCATTTGTGTGTACTGAAACACATTTCAGCAAGGCTGTACATAATAACCATGGCTCACCCTCTAAGAGTACAAAATTACCAACCTGTTCACCATCAACGATTATACTACTGGATGTATCACGTGGTGACAAAGTTTTTCAGAATGTATGTCACGTTTAGTAATTGATCACATGACCCAGTTTGACTGTAAAACTAACTACAAACACAGCTGTTGAGAAGAGTCACATATTTGTCACACAATGCAAACATTGTTAAATCTGTCACCTCCAAAATGTTGCTGTAGCTACCTACTTTGACTGAATCATATCAGCAAGGAAAGAAGCAACAAGGTGGAAAACAGCTATAAGATTGTGGTTCAAAACTGGACACTGGTAAGCTTCAATGTAGAGTAAAAGTCTTCTGCTCACACCTGTAAAGGGGTTATAAAAAATGGTACAACTTTATACTGTAGTGAATACATAATTGGAAAACAGTAATATCAACGTATTTTGTTTGTTGGACAAATGTAAATAAATGTTCACAGAAGCATAAAATAGAAAAGAAGCTTATGCATAATATCTTTATCCACATAACAACAAAAACATACCTTTGACTTCCCGGTTCACTGCTTGCTGTATTTTTTGTACCACCCTGAAACTTTGTAGCTATACTGTCTTGTATCTCTTCTGTATCATTTTCCCCTTGTTTTGATACAGAAGTTTTGTTACATTTAATTCTCAAATTATCTCTGGGTAATATTGTTCTATCTGCAGCTTTCTCATTATTTCTGTACTGAATAGTTTGACTGGGAGTATCACTAGCAGTAGAAACAGCATTTGCTTGTGTAGTATATTCACATTTTGTATGACTTGACAACAGGTCGGACACTATTTCACTGGTGAGAGGTTCACATTTAATACTATCAGAAAACGCTTGCACAGCATCAACAGCGGAACTGGTATCATCATTTTCAATTTGTAGTGGATCTGCTTCAACTTTAATATACTCAACATTCACCTGATTAATGTTTTCAGATTGTGTATCAGATGCAGCAAAACACTGTTCCTGTAAATGTGACAAATTATTATATGAACTGTCCCTTACGCGTACTTGTGATGGATTTTTTGGGGTTTTAATTTCACTGTCATTTCTGAGACCAGGAATATAAAAGTCAGCATCTTGGGGGATTTCTGATTTATTCATAGTTTCATTCACATCAGCTTCCTTAGATGGGTCACCATTCTGATCATTTTGAACATCTCTATGGGCCAGAAAGTGAGACACATCGTTTGTGGTAGAACAGCTTTGTGAACAAACCATTTCATGAATATTCTGTTGAACCTCTTCTACTTTCAGGACGAATGAATGAAATTCTTCCAGTCGGTTACAACATAACTGGCATATGGCTGTAGGTAAAGTATCCTCAATACAGACCTGGAAAAAAATTAATATATTAATTTCGCTACAAACAGTTGAAAAGTACATTACATATATGGGGCATAAGAAAATATTTTTTCAGCTAATTTCCAGGCATCTGGTTGTCCAGGGGAATGACAGGCTGCAACTCAATGCGTTACATAGGTCAAAAAGAATAAACGCGACAAGGACACCTTAATTTTTCTTCCACGTAACAATAAAAACTTATTTTCATATCTGCAGTAATTATCTATTGTGTTTTTGTTCATATATCACTACGGCGCTACATAACCTTACAATTGCAACCTACATTTTCTTAACTGTACAGCCAGAGATGGAGAATATGTCATCGATTAAAACGTAACTCAAGTGAATACAGTACGCTTTTCAATGACGCTTGTCAGAAATAATGTGATATTATGAATAAGAAAGTGGTGCAATAACGTTCAGTAAATATTACTGTCATACTTACCCATAGTGAGAAGTGTTTCCAGATTTTTTCCTGAAACCTTTGCCTTCGTCCTTCTTCACCAAGTATGTCAACATTGTTAGAACCGCTGAATAAACACAATCGACATGAATTTCTTAATCGTAAACAACTCCTATCCGACATCATTACAGTACGGCTCATATCTTCTACGCGCGCTTGTCAGTGTCAAACGTGGCATGTAGGTACATTTGAGACTTCACGCGAATGGAGGGAAATAAAAATCGATAATTGGTACGTTGGTCACCCTTCCATGGGCGGTCAATGGCACAAATTATGCAATTCAGCAGGTAGAAATGTGTTCGGCAAATGCTGCAGATGAACTGTGTGAATCAGTTCATAGTGCTGTAGATATTTATCACTTCGTTTTTGTGCCCCAAAAGTAGTTTTTCACCTCACTCCTTATAGGACTTTTTGGTAATTATAATGTTTTTATTCAAGTACATAAATACTACTTTAAAGTGTTTTCAATAGTTGGTTTGTCAGGAATGCTGGCAGAATCGTAGGATATGTGATACCATGATTCCCAACGAAGGCACAAGTTGAATGGAGCAACAAAATTTACATTCCATACGCCTTTCTTTGGACTGCCAAAGGCGGAAAACATGCCATAACGGAACTGAAAAACAATTTCACATAAACTAGCGTAAATATAAGTAAATGTACAGTTGAACAGCTTATTTGCAAACTTTGTATAACACGACAGTCCAGTATAAATGTTGTACACGTAAAATACATTTGTCCTTGTGTAAGCCATTAAGGCATTTAGTGGGAGCAGCAGTATTGCTCCTTTCCTTAACTCAGGACCAGATGCAGGTGAGTGGTCAGCTTCATACCCTGGCTGCTTTTACCTTGAAAAAGAGCCCCTTCCCATGCCCACTGAGTAGGAGACTGATGGGCCCCACAGCCTGTCTGGAGATTTTGGAGAAGAGGAAAAACTCATTCCTGTAATGACAACATCAAGAGTAGACACAGTATTACAGGAATCAATGTATGTGCTAACCCAAGAAAAGTGTCCAGTTTTTGGTTGGGGAAAATGTATCATGAGAATGACAGAAGTAAAAGATCCTGTTTTTAATGCTGGCTTAAATACGTATGCTTCATGATTCACAATTTAAACTGTAAATAGGAAATAACTTGATAACCTGTAATATACTCTTTTTCATATTTAATGAGGGTAGTATCAGGGTATATTGAGGTGATCTTTATATCTTTTGTTTAAAACTCTGTACATTGGAATTTATTTGCAATTTTTTAAAGTTTTCCACAAAGAAGTACAGTAACCAGCACACAAATTCACTTGCAAGCTGATGTATTTACACATACATACACATGTATACATTTCATTGATCTAACATTTGTCCATTGATGGAAGAAAAAGAAACATGTCAGGTATTACAGGTAGTTCAATGCAACTTGGTTAAAGAAACATATTAAATAAAATTATAGTGCCCTGCCTAAATAGTTTTCTACAAAGGTTTCTTCTTTTAATGCATGATATCGTTCTCATAATTTTCTTTTGGATGTTAAATAATTATTATTGTCTGTTGAATTTCCCCAGAAGATTAACCCATTAACATTATGGAGCTGAAATAAGCAAGGTAAACTGATTTTAAAACAAGTACTTGTACAAGCATTTTGTTCAAAACACAATCATAACTCTGTAACTGTATATATTCTGACAGTAGTATTTTCTCCCTCTGTTCTAATTCCCTTGGCTCTTTAAGTCCTCCTTAAGAGATAATCAGAGTTTGCTTGATATACATAGCCTTTTTCAACCACAGTCAGTTCAAACCTGGCAGAAACTGCACAAATGGGCTACATTCCTGGCAAGTGGAGCAGCCATTGGCATTCTCCCTCTGAGTGCAATACTGTGGCAGAAATAAAGAGGTTCAAGCAGCATAGCAGAATGAAGTATGATGTTGAGACTGTATAGTGTCTTCCAAGCATCGTGTAGTTTGAAGTTGAAAAGAGTCCAGATGTTAAAATATGATATGTGTTCAATTAGATGACAGCCATACTCCCCCAGCAGAAATTCACTCGATTTATTGGCACATTAAGATCTGCTGGTACAGTTTTTCTTTAAAAGTGTCTCTTAATAGTAGGTACCTGCATGTCTAATTCCATACACAGGAAACATTTGTGAATTGAATATTACCTATCTTGATTTCCTTCTAAGTGAAACCACTCAGGTTAGATTGCGTAACTTCTCGTTAACATGCATTCTCTTCTTGTGGGAATAATAGTTGCCACTGTTGGCAAATGTACGGGGGCAATGTGGGCACTGGTAAGGCTTCTCACCTGTGTGCTGTACTGCATGACTCTGCAAAAAATAGATACATGTGTTAATGATAACTTTCACCATGTTCCTTACTGCCAGCTGTATTTGCTTACATTAGCAATAAAACAGTGATATTAAAATTTTGATTTATAAAATAATTAGTAAGAAGTATGCTTGACAATAAAGCAACAGCATGCATTAATTGTAATACATTTTGGAGGTGTAATAAGCCCACATGGATCTGATGCGAAAAGCACATGGCATGCATTTAACTGAAAGACTCAGGAGTTCAGGAGTACACACTTCAAATTATACAAAACAATGGCTAAACCACTGGTAAAATACTGTTACTGAGTGCAGACATAGTGTAAATGAACAGAAGTTTCAGAATTGAGAACATCTTAAGACATATATGATTGGGATGTCTGAAGCATATGAGAAACTTAAGAACAACAGTATAATAGAGCATATTATTATAAACAAGAACAATAATGCAGATAAAATGGGTGAGTAAAGAGGACTGAGTATATTATGACATTTACAGAACTTAAATAATAAAGGTAAAGGATGCTGAGGAGAGGATTTTGAGGTAAACTACCCCACAAGTAAAAATGCTACAGAGCCAAATACCAAATTGGTATTAGACCCCATTCATCATAAGATGTACTGGATGTCCCTGCCTTGTATGTCATAATGTTAATCCATTTTCATGGAAAGCGGTTGTTGCTAAAATAGCCACTGACAAGATGAAAAATGACAGCAAACCTAATAAAAACCCATGTCATTTCATAATTTTACATTAACAAACTACAGCAAATAATAACATAAAAGTCACATAAGATTTGTGCATGTGTCCTTTTAACACACCACAGAGTGCCTTGATCATACTCTGAAGCACTGCAGCTTTATTGCATGGGAAGTCTGCATGTGCCAGGGGATCCCCTGTTAGCTGAGGCAATGAGGAAAAGGGAACACTCTGCCATATGATACACAAAAATATCACATTTCAAGTTACAGTGATTCATTATTTATTGCCATCAAACTGAACATTTAACATCAACATTTTCCTAAAAATTATCCTTACTGGATATTTTTTAAAGACCTGTCACCACTACACAAATAACAGGTATACATAAAAATTGGCTGTTGCTCTCAACATGTCACAAGTTCAAACATACACGAAGGTTATAATTTCTATGACAGGCAGTTCCCAAATTATCTCAATGGAAATCACTTCCATACTCACAACTCACAGATTACACACAGCATAAAAAAGTAATGCAGTGCACACTCTAAGATTTATATGAAAGGTCCAAAAATCATTACAGCAGACACACAATATACCCCTTAATATAGGCACCATGCCATCAAGTGTTATAACAGCAGGGCACCAAACATGGAAGAGGTGGAAGAGAGAGAAGAAAAGGGGAAGAAGGTAAATGAAGACTGCAGATGGACCTATATAAACATCAATTATTTTTGGTGCTGGCAAGTACTTACTTACCCTAAGTCCTGATCTCAGTTTGAAGGTTTTCCCACAAACAAGGCACTTATATGGACGTGCACTGCTGTGACTCCGCATGTGGTCACGCATATTCTGTTTGCATTTGAATGCCTTAGTACAGTGGGGACATCTGAACACCCGACCACTATGGCTCCTCATATGGACCCGCAACGTAAGATCACTTTTCAACCACTTGCCACACTCCTGGCATTGCTTTCGTTCACTTTTTGCCACATGTG
>Ga0123357_10012188_pt1 | contig 11082 bp, 8 predicted proteins | sample TergutEmb28metaG_FD_89873 | JGI IMG/M metagenome (GOLD analysis project Ga0123357, IMG submission 89873) | Embiratermes neotenicus P4 segment gut microbial communities from Petit-Saut dam, French Guiana - Emb289 P4 | ecosystem: Host-associated > Arthropoda: Insects > Digestive system > Gut ... | reverse complement strand
ATAGGTAAATCAAAACACTTTTTCATTGTTCTTAGGTTATTTTATACGGATAAAAATTTTATACATATTGAGAGATTTTATAATTTTAACTGCGAAAAATATGAACTCTGCTATATATGTCTGCCGTGAAAACGGCGGTATATAGCGGGCTTTATATTTTTCGCAGTTTTTTTATTTGTGTCGTAAATAAAACGGGGGACTGTGAAGGAAAAGGAAAACAAATTATACCGCTTTCGCAGCTGTTATTCTGCTGCATATTGCGTAAATATAGAAGTACAAAAAGCTTTCAGCCAAAACAGAGTTTTATCGTTCGGAATAAGCAAGCGTATTTCAGAACGAATCGCAGTTGTCAGGATTAGAGGACCACCCCGAATCTCATTTTCATCATAAAAACAAAAATTTTAGTGAAATGAAAGTGAGATTTATATGAAATATACAGATAAATTGGGCGGTTCTGGCAACTGTCCTGAACCCGAAAAGATTATCAAATGTAACTATTCTGTGAATTTTTGTGAAAATGGGTGCAAAAACAAGCCCCATTTTGTTTTGTTATTTATAGAGACACATTCACAGGGGCTATATGAATGCGACCGGTTTTGCCAAAGATGTAAACAGTTTGTGAATTTTCGCGGAAACAGGTGCAAAAAACAGAGCCGTTTTGTTTTGTTATTTATAGAGACAAAAAATCACTCAGGAAAATTTAATACGGCGGGAGGTGAAAATCACCATGGCTGCACCTCTCTCTGAAAAGCAAAAGCTGGAAGTTATGCAAATGTTCGACAGCTACTGTAAGACGGTCATATGTAACGCCATTCGCAATTTCCTCAAGGAAAAACGGGAACGGGCGGAACGCGAAACGCTTATGTCGGACATACCTGAAGATATGTACCCGGCGTATGTGATTGATACATATTTTACACAGGATATACTGTTCAAAGTATTGGGCGAAGATGTAATCGTCGAAGACTGCTACGGCGTTGCCGAGAGCATAAAAAGGATGAAAAAAAGCGAACGCGAAATAATTCTGCTATATTACGTTATAGGCATGACAGACAGCAGCATAGGCAAAAAGATGAATTTGTCTCATCAGGAAGTCAACAGAAAACGCCACGAGGCGGAAGAAAAACTAAAAGGAATGGTAAAAAGGGAGATAGGAAAAAATGAAAAAAGTTGAAACGAAAACCAGCAATGTCTACGGTAAATACGATTATGACGAGAACCGGGGTTATCAGAATCTTGTTCCGTACGAAGTGCTTGATGCGGCGATATCCGGCGACACAGCGGCAATATATGAGATAGTGCGGCATTTCGGCGGATATATCGTAACAGTTCTGACGAACGAGAAGATAAAAGCGAATGAGAAGTTGAGCTGTATATACGGAAGGGTATATTTTGACCCGGATGATGAGGACTGTATGGAAGTAGCGAAAATAGCGGTCATACAGAGCTTCCCGAAGTTCAGAAAAAAGTATTAATCGTAGGGTTACAGCAAGCGCCGCGTTTACCCTGGGTGAGCCAGGGTAAACGGCGGCGGCTGCCGTTCTGTAAAAACGCATTGGCAATGTCTGTGCGTTTTTACAGGCTGGCAACAGTCTGAGGCACCACCTCCTACGTGCGGGATTCGACTGCGGGGAAACAGCAGATTTATATATATACTTATACTGCATTTCTCCGCAGTCGCACATCTCGAATTTACGCTGAATTTGTTAAAAAATGCTGATACTTACGGAAAAAGGTTGGATTTCTGCGCCAGCAGAAATTAACCATATCAAGTTCAGACTGGAGGCGTACACACAACTGAATAGCATATCGTCGGAAGTTATACAATTGTTGCAGCAAAGGAAACGCCCAAATAAATCGGATATAAATTTTGTCAAGTTTGTTTGGAGCAATTCCTGAAGTATGCCATGAAAACACAGATTTATCTTTGTTGTTAGCGTGCCTGCAAATTGAACGTACACAGTACGGATTGAAATGTATATTGCTTGAACCATAATTCAAGTAATATACATTGGAAATACGCGGTTAAGAAAAAAGCGCAGGAAATGGGCTGGCGTTATATGTGTTATTAGTATTAGGATAATATCTATAATAAAAATAGATATAAATATTGTTGCGGGGGCGGAATATTATTCGCCAGCATGAATCATATCGCAGCGGAAAATTCTCCGCTCCCGCAAAATCAATTCAACGGTTCAGATGTCTGTTTATGATAACATACTATATTCAAGTCTGAATCTCAGGAAGTCCAAAATCATTTATGTCAAAAGAAAGGACGATAATAACGTATGTTCAATAGTTATCCAGACATCGTCACAGTGAACCAACTGCAGAAAATGTTAGGAGTGGGACGCAACACTGCGTATAAACTTTTATCGGAACAAAAAATTCAATCTAAAAAAATAGGACGCATTTATATAATTCCCAAGAACAGCATAATTAAATTCTTATCAGGAAATTAAAATTTATTACTTTACTTAAAAGTCCATTAGTGATATAATATAATTGATATTGATTAATGAGCTTTTCTGTAAACCAAGGAGGAGTAAAATAACATGACTACAGGAAGCTTACACAAAAAATATAATAAATGGTATATAGTAATTTGTTTTAATAACGACGGAAAGCAAACACAAAAATGGATTAATACCGGACTGCCGATTCCGGGAAACAAAAAAAAAGCCGAAGTTATTCTCAATGAAAAAATAACTGAGTATGAGTCAAGAAAAAGCATACAGAAACATAAAAACGAAAATAATGAATTGTTTTGCGATTTTCTATCGGATTGGCTCGAAATACACAAAATGAATATTGAGAGTATAACATATGCGGGTTATAAACGCATACTAAAACAGGTTTATCCGTATTTCAAAAAATTAGACGTCTCACTCTCCGTTCTTTCGCCGATTCATATTCAAAAATACTATTCCGTAAAATTGAAAACTATCGGTCCAAATACTGTGCTGAAACATCACGCTTTCATTAGGAGTGCGCTCGCTTACGCGAGAAAGATGAATTTAGTTAAAGAGAATGTTGCGGATTTAGTGGAAAAGCCAAAGAAACAGAAATTCATAGGCAGTTTCTACAATCAGGAAGATATAAGCAGACTTCTGAAATTAATCAAGGACTCTCCGATTGAAACGCCTGTGATGCTCGCTGCGTATTTCGGTCTGAGACGCTCTGAGATACTCGGCATAAAATGGGATTCGATAGACCTGGTAAACAGGACGCTTACGGTAAATCACAAAATCGTGCCTGTCAACGATACTGGCAAATACCGCCTCGAAATATCCGATACGCTCAAAACCAGTTCGAGCTACAGAACTCTGCCCCTGAATACGAGCCTCTATAAATACCTGTCCGAGCTGAAGAAGAAACAGGATGAAAACAAAAAGTTCTGCGGCAAAAGTTATAATCATGCCTATGAAAACTACGTATGCGTCAATGAACTGGGAAACATTATGCTGCCAAATTATATCACCAAAAATTTCAAAAGACTGTTGGAGCGGAATGACATGAGAGTAATACGTTTCCACGACCTCAGACACTCGTGTGCCTCGCTGTTACTGCGTTTAGGATACAACATGAAGCAAATTCAGGAATGGCTCGGACACGGGTCGATTAACACGACGATGAACATTTATGCACACATTGAAGCGGAGAGCAAAAAGGATATGATAGATGGCATAGAAAAAGCGATCAATGATAGTGTAGATAATGAATTGCCTGCTGAAACGGCATCTTGCATTCCGAAAAATCAACAGCGGTTGGTTCAAAGAGGCGAAAAAAGTAAATCTGCCGAGTTAAATTCCGTTCAATAGGCTGACACACGAATTAATGAAAATCCCATTATACGAAAAATATAATTTCGGATAAATCGAGATTATTTGAGTTGTGATTTACAAGGGGTTTTTACGTTTATTAGATACTTATTAGATATTTATTAGATGAAGATGATTTTCATGCAAATTCTGCCAAAAAGACGTTCCCCCGCAAAACCCGAAACATCAGGTAATACGAGGGAAAAGTCCATTTAACACATGGCTGGGATGGCTGGACTCGAACCAGCGGAATGCAGGAGTCAAAGTCCTGTGCCTTACCAACTTGGCGACATCCCAATAATTTAATAATATTCAGATATTTTATTATTATATATTATATTTTTATGTTTGTCAATATATATCGTTGAAATTTTATAAAATATTTAAATCAGCTAAAGTAATCAAGTCACGGCAATTTAATATCGTACAAAAATCAACATCGAATAAACATGAACGCATAACGCCGAAACAGGTTTTTTAGAATTAGCCTCTCTCTTGAATTCGCTGATTAGATTGAGAGCAATTTTTATGATATTATTCAAGTTTTTCCGCCTTTTGTACGGCACGGTGGAGAAAAGTACGGCAAAATCGAGATTTTGCCGTACTTGATTTTTTGCTCCCAATCTCGAAACCACAAGATTGGGAGCATAGGAAGCATGTTGAAATTACCCATTTTATACTATCATAAAAAATTAACAAAAATTATATGACAGATATAAATTTTTGCAATATACTGTAATATGTATTACAAAAACAATTTTCAAGGTGTTTTATGGAAAAAATTGAATGGCTGATGTTAAACTTTACTCTGCCTAAAGAACCTTCGCGCGTGAGGGTGAGCGCATGGAGAAAACTGAAAAAATCCGGGTCAGTGAATATAGGGCAATCCATGTGGGTTCTTCCTATGACTGACGGGCATATAGATGTGTTTACTGAGATATCCGATGATATATTACAAAACGGCGGCGAGGCATATATCTTGAAAGCCGATTTTATTAATATCGGTAATGCGAAAGATATAACGGAATTCTTTAATACAGCAAGGGACGAAGAATATAAAGAGTTCTTGAAAAAATGCAACGATTTCTTTCACAAGATAGAAAAAAAGATAAATCGAATCAATTATACATTTGCCAAAGTGGAGGAAAACGAGCACGAGTTGGAGAAACTTGGAATTTGGATAGCAAAAATTACAGCAAGAGACTTTTTTGAGGCTCCATTGAAAGTGAAAGCGCAGAAAATGCTTACAGATTGCAGAAATACAGTTAAAACATTGTCTGTGCATCAGTGGGAGCCGCCGCGATGAAAAAAATTGATAACGCATGGAAGATATATGAAAACGGAGATTTATATGCGAAATAAAAGAAGAATATGCATGCTGCTTATATTTATTATTTTAGCAATGTCGTCTTTTTTAATTGCATGCTCAAAAACCGCAAATGCATCCGCAACTGAAGCGGAATCGCAATCGGAAACTATACCGGAACCGCCCAACGGTACTGCTATTGCAATAAGCTACATATCAAGCGATTATACCTGCGGAACAATAACCGGCACTTTGAATCAGACAATCGAATACGGTATTTCGACAACGACAGCCGTCACAGCCGTTCCGAATCTCGGTTATAAATTTACCGGCTGGAGCGACGGGAATACAAATATTACCAGAAGCGGGGATTCATCCAGGGAAGATACGACAGTATCCGCAATATTCGACTACGACTGTTATAAAATGCCTGTCGTGATTATCAATACTGGCGGCGTGGACATAACGACAAAAGATTTTTATATACCCGGTAAAATTTCAATTATAAATACAGACCCGGAGCATACGCTCGATGGTTTCAATATGGAAATAAGACTGCGCGGAAATCATTCGTCGACATATGTGGATAACCCCTATCCTTACAATAAAATATCATACAGGGTCAATTTGTATAAAGACCTGAATTTATTAGGGCAGGGCAAAGGTCCCGCGAAAACGTGGACGCTTCTCGCAAACCTTGAAGACCAGACGCTGATTCGCGAAGCGATGGGATACGGGTTTGCCGCGCAGCTTGACAATATCCCGTATGTTTCGTCACTATCGTACGTTGAGGTATATTATAACGGCGAATACGAAGGAGTGTATTTGCTCTGCGAACAGGAAGAAGTAAATCAATACAGAAACAATATAGACGATACAAGCGACGAGCCGGATAAAGGATATTTATTAGAAATGCAGGAGAAACAATCGGGCGGCAATTACTACTTCGATATGAGCGGAAGAACATACGCAGTATTGAGCAAAATCACAACCCCGGAGCAAGAGGATTTTATAGAAAAATATATGCAAAACTGCTGGGACGCAGTGACGAGCGGGGATAAAGACAGGGTTGACGCGTTTATGGATTTGCCGTCGGTAGTGGACACTTACATTGCGGAAGAGACTGTCAAAAATCTTGATGTTGGTTACGAAAACTTTTATATGAGCAAATCTGCGGGCGGCAAATTATATTTCGCGTCGATCTGGGACGTTAAATTCGGCGGAGGCAATGGAAATCAATCTGGAACCGATAAATGGGAAGGTTTATATGTAGGCGTAGAACTCGGGGCTTTTCAGGAGCATCCGTGGTTTATTGAATTTATGAAACATAACTGGTTCAGGCAGATGGTGAAAGACAGATGGAACGCTCTGACAAATCAACTCGCATGGATTGTTCCGTTTATACAGAACACAGCCGCAACATACCATGATTCGTTTGAGAGAAATTTTGTCAGGTGGCCCATTATGGGAACGGCAGTCAACCGTGAACCGCCCCCTGTTGTGAAACTCAAAACATATGACGAGCATGTGAATTATCTTGTTAACTGGATGCAGAACAGAATACAGTGGCTAAACGATTACATAAATTCAGACAGCTTCGTTGAGCAATAACTTGAATACTATATCCGCAAAATAAATATAGATAAATATAGAAAAGAGTTGTATTATGAAACCCAAAATAAACAAAAATATAAAATATATTTTATTGGTTTTATGTGCTTTGGTATTACTTGCACTCGGCTTTTTTGCTCTTTCATCGTGTTCGGCAGCAGATAAAGGCGCATTGAATTCCGTGCAGACGCTGAATCTCAAAATCCCCAGTAATTCCGTGCTGACCGTGAGCAATATACGGGTGAAAGGATTCACGCTGTCCTGGACTAATCTGTCAGGCGGAGATTATGAGTACGCAATCGCGGCAAGTTATAACGGAAATATCGACGATTACTCTACGGCTTTGACAAACGGAAATATAGTTCTCGACTTTACATCGGGCAAAATCCTCAACGGCACATATAAAGTCACAAAGCAAATGCCCGGCAAAGATTATATGATAAAATTGTTCGCGCGCAAAAAAAATACGCAGGCGGCGGAATATCTCACTGGAACCGCAACTCTGCCGTATATAGACGACGCGGAACTGCTCGGCGTCTCTTTTGACGGGCAGACCGGAATATATGACGACGGCAACGACGCTTATACGGAAACTTATATACCCGGAACGCAGCCGGACGGCTACGAATATACCGTTACATATCAGCTTGCGCGTCAATGCGCTCTATACATAAACGGCGTAAAAACCGAAGACGCCGAATTGAAAATAAAACCCGGCGAAACGCTCGAGGTAACCGCTGTAAACGAATCGACGAATGCGGCAAGGGATTATGAGATAATTGTAAAAACGCTCGACAACGGCATACCGATAGTAGTCGTAAACACGGAAAACAACAAAAAGATTACAAGCAAAAGCACATATCTCAATGGGACTTTACAAATACTAGACAGCGCAGTAAATCCATATGGCGAGGGGCTTTACGACGGTGCAATACAGATAAAAGGGCAGGGAAGTTTATCGTCGGATACGCCGAAAACGAGTTTCAGCTTCTCAATCAACGATAAAACGCAGATTTTGGATATGGCTCCGTCACGATCCTGGATACTTACCGCCAACTACGCGGATAAAACGCTTATGCGAAGCTATACGGCTTACGAGTTGTACAGAGATATGGGGGCAGCATTTTCACCCAAACTTCAGTTTGTCGATTTAGTCCTGAACGGAGAATACATTGGCACATACAATATCGGAGAACGGGTTAAAATAGACCCGGGCAGGCTTGATTTACCTAAGATAAAGGGTAGTAATACCCAAAAAATCACACAAAAAGGCAAACAGATGATAATTCCCGCAAGTACCGACGATAAGCTTACCGGAAGTTATGTGCTTAGAGTAAGTTCCATAGATAACTACTCAAAAACCGATATAATATTTGAAACAAAGAAAATAAATTGGATAGGCGGGAATTTTTTTGCCATAAAACAGCCCGGAACCGCAAACCTGTCAGAAGACGCGTATAATTATATTTCTGATTATGTGAACAAAGCAGAGAACTCGCTTTTCAGCGACGATTTTTCAGACCCAAAAACCGGTTACAGATCATATATCGATACGTCTACTTTTATCGACTGGTATATAGTGGAAGAACTTTTCAAACAATCCGACGCAAATTTCACCGCAAACGTTTATTTATACAAACCGAGAAACGGAAAATTATGTATGGGACCGGTATGGGATTTCGATAACGGCGGCGGAAATGTCAGCTTAAACGGATGCGACGACCCTGCAGGCTGGTATGTCAGAAACAGCGCATGGTTTACAAGGCTTTTCGAAGACCCGGCGTTTGTACAGGAGGTCAAGGACAGGTGGAACTATGTGAAAGCTAATTATTTTGACAAAATGTTCGCGGGAATGGATTCGACCGCTGCGCTTCTCGTCCAATCGCAAGCGATGAACTTTGCGAAGTGGCAGATATTGGGTGATAAAACTTATCAGGATGAAGTGGATTCTCTCAAAAGTTGGCTCACGGCGAGGATAGACTGGATGGATCAGGAGATAAACAAGTAAACCGTGTATCGTGAAAAGTCTGCACGGCGAACGCATGAAAAAAGATAGTATATTTGAAATTTTATAAAATATAAATATTTTATAAAATTTAGTTAAATCTATTGAAATTTGGTTTTTTTTGTGATATAATATTTTATCCCAATAATATTTATAAAATTTTCACGCAGAACTTCTGCAAGTTAAAAAATTATGCAGCCGCTCTAAGGTGGGAGTATTCTTTTAAAAGGGCGTATAAATTCTGCGACAGATAACCTAAACCTAAAGGAGGAAAATTAAGTGTCTGTAATATCAATGAAACAGCTTCTTGAAGCGGGAGTCCACTTCGGACACCACACAAGAAAATGGAACCCTAAAATGGCGGAATATATATTTACCGAAAGAAACGGAATATATGTTATCGACCTGCAGAAAACAGTAAAAAAAGTCGAGGAAGCCTACGCGTATATCCGCGAACTGTCCGAGACAAAAGGCGCTATCCTGTTCATCGGAACAAAAAAACAGGCGCAGGAGTCAATTAAAGAAGAAGCAACCAGAAGCGGCATGTTCTATGTAAATCAACGCTGGCCCGGCGGTATGCTCACAAACTTCAAAACAATCAAGAAAAGCATAAACCGTCTGCATAACTTATATAAAATGCAGGAAGACGGGACGTTTGATATGTTGCCTAAAAAAGAAGTTATCGCACTGTTAAAAGAAATGAACGATTTGGAACACAACTACGGCGGTATAAAAGAAATGACGGAACTTCCGTCGGCACTGTTTATAGTTGACCCGAGAAAAGAAAGAAACGCAGTTCTTGAAGCGAGAAAACTCGGTATACCGATAGTGGCAATAGTCGATACAAACTGCGACCCGGATGAAATAGATTATCCGATTCCCGGAAATGACGACGCTATCAGGGCTATAAAACTAATCGCGTCCGTGGTGTCCGACGCTCTTATAGAAGGCAGGCAGGGAGAATCGTTTGCCGCGCCGGTTGAATCGACTGAATCAACTGAGTCAAGCGAAGCAGAAGAACCCGAAGAAAAATATGATGCGGGCGATGAAACAGTTTCCACTGTATTTGGCGAGGAAGCAACCGCTGCACAGGAATAAATTAAAAATGATATAAATAACTAAATATAAACTTAACGGAGGTATTGTTAAGATGGCAATCAGTGCAAGCGATGTAAAAGTGCTAAGAGAAAAAACCGGCGCAGGGATGATGGATTGTAAAAAAGCGTTGGAGGATACAAACGGGAATTTCGAAGAATCTGTAAAATTAATAAAAGAAAGAGGTCTTGCGGTTGTGGCTAAAAAAGCCGAAAGAATAGCCGCAGAAGGTCTCGTCGATATATTATACGATGAAAATTCAAAGACAGCGGTCATGGTGGAAGTCAATACTGAAACGGATTTCGTCGCGAGAAATGAAAGCTTTCAAAATTTTGTCAAAGGCTGTCTGAAAGTTATATTAAAAGAAAAGCCAACAAACATCGAAGACCTCATGGGTAGACCGTTCGGCGAAAGTTTGACTGTGGACGACGCGTTAAAAGAATTGGCTATACAAATCAAAGAAAATATGACAGTCAGAAGATTTGCAATAGCCGAAGGAAATTTGTGCACATATATTCACAACAAAGGCGCAATTGGTGTCATAGTCAAAGTCGACGGAGACAAAAAAGTTCTTGCGGACGGCGGATTTGCGGAGTTCAAAAAAAATCTTGCATTGCAAATCGCGTCCATGAATCCTGATTATATTTCAAAAGAAGATGTTCCCGCTTCGGTCATAGAAAGTGAGAAAGAACAAATTCTGGCGGAGATCAAAGAAGATGCGGCAAATGCCAAAAAGCCTGAGAATGTCATCGAAAAGATGGTCGACGGTAAAATCCGTAAATATTACGACACCAAATGTCTCTTACAACAAGATTATGTAAAAGAAGATAAATCAACCGTAGCCGAATATATTGAAAGCTATAAGAAGCAAGTCGGCGGCGAAGTGAAAGTTGCGGAGTTTTACAGGTTTGAAAAAGGCGAGGGGATCCAGAAGAAAGAAGAGAACTTTGCCGAAGAAATCGCCAAGCTCACGGGCAATAAATAGATCAATTATAATTATTTGAACAGACAGAATAAAAATATAAATAAAATGACAGCATTATACTGGAAAAATGATTTTTTCAGTCGCTCATGGGCAGGAGTTTTTACCTGCCCTTGAATTTATATTATGTGTATTTCGAATCATATTTCGAAAAATTAATTTATTTGCGGAGGGAAATTAAATTAATGGGCAATTACAAAATTAAATCGCTGTATTCCGGCGCGGGGATTATAGTTACATATAAATGTTCCGCTTCGTGTAT
>Ga0123357_10012187_pt1 | contig 11082 bp, 6 predicted proteins | sample TergutEmb28metaG_FD_89873 | JGI IMG/M metagenome (GOLD analysis project Ga0123357, IMG submission 89873) | Embiratermes neotenicus P4 segment gut microbial communities from Petit-Saut dam, French Guiana - Emb289 P4 | ecosystem: Host-associated > Arthropoda: Insects > Digestive system > Gut ... | reverse complement strand
GTTTTTTTTTGGGGGGGGGGGGGGGGGGGGGGGGGGGGGTGGGGAAGGTTAATGAAAATTTTCTCATTTTTTAAAAATAAAAAAACAAGGAAAAGAAATATGTTAGTTCACAAATTAGGCATTTTAACCAGCCTTCCAAAACATGGCATACATATTTAAGTTGCCCAATATTTTACACAATTAGGACGAGATGAAGCGTATAGAAGTAACTGAAGGACTCAGGAATCTCTCTACAGGTCGAGGCGAGGGGGAATTCGTGAAAGGTGCACGAGCCAACTTGCCTCCCGGGCGGGCGGGCTGTGACGGTAACCGACTGCGACTTGGTGTGGCAGCAATTTCTGACTCTTGGAGACTCCGAAATCATAGCGAGAAGACCGCTGTGTTCCCCGGAGACATGAGGACGTTGTAACATGAGCGGCAGGTGTACGGTCCAGTGCCTGCAGCCCAGTGATGGCAGTAACCTAGCGCTACGTAATAAAAGGCAAAGCTGAACGGAGGGAACAGCTGATAGTGACGGAAAAGAGGAATAAGGAATAAGAAAGGAGAGAAACGTAGAGAAGGAAAGAAGGGACAAAAAATAGAGTTCTGACAATAAAATAAATGGGAAAATAAAAGCGGACTGTAATCTTGAGGTTATTGTGTTTACAGTAACGTAGCTTTGTTCTCACAGATTAAAACATTTCGGCTACGCAGGCAGCCATCATCAGATTGTGTATAAAGAAAATAAAAAGAAGAATATTTACAGCTGCAATTACTGGTTTGAGATCTGAAATTTACAGCAAGAAAATGATGTAATATACATATGAAAACAAGTATAAAATTATACACGGCTTCAAGAATAAATGGTTGTAAAGTTTGAAGTTGATTCATTTGGTGGCTGATTGTTGCTGTGAATTGAAATAAAGCACGTTGTCTCAAATAAATGAAAGGCGAGGCAGTATCGGCAATGTTTTAGACCCACGGCTTGATATGCGCTCTTTTGGATGACGTCTTGCTTATTCTGGCAGCCCGTTGGAGCGCTTGTTAAATGGAAAGCCCTCAGCTGCGTATGTAAATCCTGAAAAGATGTATTCCAGTAGCGAATTTAAGTGCGTTAATTTGATGTTAATAAGTTAGAATTGTTTTGTAACAATGTATGTTTTTACAGTACGGAGTTGTTAACACCATGCCCCACCACAAAGCTGGAGGACCACCCCTTGCCGGCTGTCGGCAATTACTTTTTTTTTTTTTAAATATTTGCAGCTACCCTCCGTATTGGAGGCCGTTACTCCATCCGCAAACCAGCGAACCCGCCACGCCGTGGTGACAGGGAACCACGTGTAATGGGCACTTGTGAATGCGGTAATGAACCTTCGGTTTCCATAAAATGCGGGGAGCTTCTTGACTGAGAACCGTTTACCTTCTCAAGAAGGACTCTGTTCCGTGGAGTTGGTAAGTAAGTAAGCAAGTAATTAAGTAATTAAGTAAGTAAGTAAATAAGTAAATAAGTAAGTAAGTAAGTATGTATGTATGTATGTAAGTAAGTAGGTATGTATGTATGTATGTAATTATGTATGTTTGTAAGTAAGTAATTAAAAAAATAAGTAAATAAATAAGTAAGTAAAAAATAAGTAAGTAACAAATTAGTAAATAAATAAGTAAATAAATAAATAAATAATAAATAAGATTGAAACTTAAATTAAAAAGTAAATTAAACTTATTTGTTTTTCCAATCTCTAACGGTTCATTTTGTGTCTCCATGTTGCCCTGATTGAAGCACCGCTGTGTGCCTGTAATAAATCGTTGCCGGAGTGCCGGGGGTGTGGTTTGGGGGGTGAATGGGGTGTACCTTACATCTTAAGTGCCCTATACACTCTCAGTTAAACTGAGTGATTTTATTGTGTGACGTCATACCTGACGGAAAAACTGAGTAAACTGCGTAGTTTTGACAGGCAATAACGCAGGCCTCAGAACTGTCCTTTCCAATCATCTTTCACACAGAGAACTGCGCATTTCACTCAGGGAATTCCACAGTTTCCTCAGTTTACCTGCCGACACCAGGATGGCATCATCTCAAGGCACATCCGTTTCTACCAATTCATGCAACAGATGAGCATCGCATGATATATTCCTTTTCAAATACCATTTCTTACTGCACATTTTACGCTTTCTTTTCTTCTTTTTCGGATAACATTATGACCGATGTGGTTAGCAAACAGCAAACGATAGCCTTGTTTTTATTCACCATAGTCACACGCACAAGAAGATTCACAGAACTGACAAACCTGATTGCAAACCTGTGCTGTGCCAGAGAACATTCATTTCAGCTTTGTGTGCAAATTTTTTATACAGTTAAACTGCACAGTTTAACACAGGGTGTATGGGGCCCTTTGAAGGGTATTCTGTCCTGAAACCGACACTTCAACATTTTTGTTTCTATAATGTTTGTATAATGAACCAACAAATGCACAATTGATCCTCAATTTATTATAGTGCTCCTTATTACACCAACCCTACATTTTCGACGCTATTGCATCATCTTCAGGGAGCACGTAGTCAGTACCTGCTAAGTTCCATAAGTATGTAAATGCAGTATTAGTGATACATTTGAAAACTTTACATATGTTTTGTTGTCAAGATTTAAAATCATTAAAAATGTTAAAATTTTTCTATCTATAATAAACAATCCTTCATTTGTATCTCACTGAATATTCTGTCCGTACCGTTACTACTTCTCTCGCATATGATATGGCAACACAAAATCCGTAATTTTTCCATTTTATTATATGCGTACGGAGTAGAAGCAGAACAATATTCTACAGAATGCACAGTGCAACGGTAAAAATAATGCCCAACAAGCAAAAGTCAACAACAACTACAAGAACACCAAGCTAAAGTTATTAAAGACGAATGCAGCAATATGGTTTAACGATAGTCTAAAGAATGTAAGGTGAAACGACAAAAATAGTTAGTGCCCAACAAGCAAAACTCCAACAACATTTAAATAGAAGCAACATGTCAAGATTATATCAGAACATGTTCCAGTGTTTGCCCGCCTAACTTTTGGCCACTGTTAATGTTACTATCATTGGAAACTGTACAACGTACCTGTAAGAAGTAAGTTGGAACGAATTCGACGGTTGAAAGTAGGCTTTTGCATTTTACAAGTGCGTCAGGTGTGATTCCTGGGTAAAGGTAAAGGTAAAGCAATCCCTGTACTGCGCTGGACAGGCCTTGAGTGTTCCAGGTGTTTGAGGCTCTCAGATCTCATGACAATCGGCACTTACCTCCCAACGGATGTTATTCATTTCTGTTAGAGGTTGATTCGAACTCAGGGCCATAGTATGACCGGAAGGATGATGTAAATTAAAATTTCCACTGACATAATAGGAGATCGAACCCGCTACCTTCCGGCTTGTGGCGCGGTGCCTTAGGTATGATTTCCACGTTTATTTAATGTTCACGCCTCTCTATGACCTATAATATTAGGGTTCCTTGCCTTGGTTCAAAACTGTCCAACACAACTCATTTCCAGTGTCGGTTCCTGTGAACGAGATGTCATTCTCGATAACAGTGTTGGTCAACTCACCTGTCACGGTAGCTTTATCGCACAAAAATCCTGCATCCCCGAGATTCCCGCTGAAATATATGCTTCTTAGGAACAAAACGATACTGATAATTTGCTTGTTTATGCATAAATTGTGGTCAAAATAGGCAGTAATTTTTGTATACTCTTCCGTAGGTCTCCAAAACTCCAAATTACCAAAAAATATTTCAGCTGATTAGATTCGATAGATTCAATGTGGTTTTTGGGCTCTTGCGCAAAACTGAGAAAAGCGAATATTAGTTGCGCCATGTCTGTCTGTCCGTCTCTCTGTCGGCATAGAACAACTCGGCTCCCGCAGGACGGATTTTCATGAAAATTGATATTCAACTATTTTTTTTTAATTCTGTCGAGAAAATTCAAATTTCACTAAAATCTGACAAGAATAACAGGCACTTTACATGCAGCCCGATATACATTTTTAATCATATCTCGTTCAATTCTTCATAGAATAGGAAATGTTACAGACAGAATTTTACAGAAATCAAAACACAGTTTATGTTTAAAAACGTCTTTTCGAAAATCGTGCCTTTTATGAGACAATGTGGAAAACTATTGTAGAAGCGGGTAGGCCACAGATGACAATATGGCGCATGCGCATTGCACGCTGGACACCTAATGCTACTGACACACACTCAGAATATGTAGTAATTATTATTTTTCACCGCAACAATGGTTGTACCGAAGGCGCTTCGATATTATTTATCATTGCCTGACTTTTTGCTTGATAAAATTGATCTGTGAAATAATCACGAATCAAGAAAATGTCACCAATTTCCACTTTTCTTTAGTTCTTCTTCTGATATCATAACTTTATGCTTGTACGTTTATTTAACAAAAATGTAACCAACGGTTTGTTTATTTTTTAACTTTTTATTGCAACCAACAAATGCACAATTATATTACGAAATATTAAAATAATGTACCAACGGTGTTGATCTGAAATTGTGCTTACGTTGTAATTATTTTGACTCGCCTAGAAGCTGCAGAGGTGCGTTTTCTAAGAAGTGTTACAGGATACACAAGACTGGATAAAATAAGAAGCGAAGTCATAAGGAAAGAACTAGAGACCCCTGGAACACAAGACGTGAGACTCAAATACAAACAAAACTGAATCAACCACCTCGAAAGAATGGAAAACACCAGACTCCCGAAACACGCCCTCAACTTCAAACCTCGAGGAAGAAGAGATCGTGGACGCCCCAGGAAACGATGGCAATGCTTCGATGCCGGAACAGGTCAAACGACCTAAACCATGGAGGAAGATGATGATGATGGCGATGATGACGTAATTATTGTTACAGTCTTCAGATTTGTTACTTATGTTATTTTATGTTATTTATGGTAGAGTAAGTGGAAAGGGAAAGAGTGATCATTCGTAATAATGGAGTATGCAGTGTGGAAATGTTGAGCGGTACACGTGCAATTGCACATGAGTTTATATAAAGTGTGTCAGACTAAAAATTCTCTTCTTAATAAATTAAATGAAGAAATAAATAGGGAAATGAATAAATGAAGAACATAAGATTTACGGGGGCACTGCGCTACAGTCCGGGAGATCGCGTGTTCGATTCTTGATGGTTTCATTAGAATTATTCTTTGACATAATCCCTTCGGCTACAATGTGGCCCCTGGGATCGATTCAGCTTCTAACAAAAATGTGTACCTGGAATATTTCCTAGGGGTAAAGGCGGCCGGTTCGTAGCGCTGACAACTTTACCACCTTCATGTGACGACTGTCTTGAAATTTGGGAACCTCAACCTCCTGGAACTCTCAGGACCTGTCCAGGCTTGTGAGGGATTTCCTTAAAACATCTATTTTTTACTCGTTTTTGGGAAGCAAAAAAGCGAGATTTTACAAGGCCCTCCGTCTGTCTGCCCCTCGATCTGCTCTCTGTTGCCCAATATCAGGCATTAAACTCCGTTTTTTAAATTTTCATGAAATTCGGAATAGAACATGTTTTGTAAAAATCTTACAGGAAGCGTGATTTTCGTGAAACTGGCTCAATAATAGAAACACGTTACAGATGGATGCAAGTGAATTTCTACCTGTAAGTTACATATTGCCCTACTGTCTGACAATCTTGAGGTCTTTGTATACATTAAATGAACAGCTGCATTGAAAGCATTAGTGAATATAAGAATGATGTTTTCTGTGATACGGCCATATATAACTGTTACATTTCGGAGGGCCCTGCTACCTAGAAATTCAGGGTGCATGATTGAGCGATCCTAATTGTTAAATTCACACCAACAATTGCACACACTTAAAAGGTAAAAAGGTAAAGCAATCCCATTACAGGCCTGGATAGGCCCTGAGTGTTCCAGGAGGTTGAGGCTCCCAGATTTCAAGACAATCGGCACATGAAGGTGGTAAGATTGTCAGCCCTATGCACCGGCTGCCTTTACCCCTCAGGAAATATTTCTGGTACTCATTTCTGTTAGAGGCTGAGTTACCCCCAGGGCCATAGTGTGGCCGGAAGGATTATTTCAATTAAAAATTCCAATGATACAATCAAGAATCGACCCCGCGACCTTCAGAATGTGTACACACTTTCTAATTTTTTAATTTACAAAACCCCTGCGATTTTAGAGCCTCTCTGGTCCATCTTCAGGGAAAGTAGTCGTACAAAAGCAGTCACCAGACTTTACTTTCATCACCAATGTAAGAAAATGTAGTGAGGGGAGATCACCAGACTATGTTATACAGAGACGAATATACCCACAATAACTGGAGCAGCCTCTAGGATGTTGGTAGAATTTGTAACAATTATATCACAAGACACTGAGTGAATAAGGTAAAATTCTAAATAATATTGTTTACAATTTGACAACTAAGAGGCCACATTGACTGCAAAACAAGAAGTCGGCTGAGCAAACTGGCTACGTAGTACACACTTCACTTATTTCCAGCGTAATAGCCGCCTGGCACGGAATAGTCCCCCCCCCTGCATTATAAGTTAAACAACAGTGTTACAAATTAGACCAAACAAAATGCACAATTTTAATGTTTTAATTTACAATACTGCTACATGTTTCGGCCCTCAATGGTCCATCATCAGGGAGTGAAGCTGTGCAAAAGCGATCACCACATTCTACTATCATCTCCAGTATACGAAAATGTGTTGCGATCATCAATGTGTGTTATACAGAGGCGAATACGCACACAATAATTGTAGCAGGCTGTAGGTTCGTATGTGCGCACGGTGCACAGTTTATTTTGAAATGAAATGCGTCGTGTACTGCTCACACCACTTAACGATCTTAATTGAATTTCTGTCCCTCACGGACGGTGTCATAAGTTTTTATTTGAGCTGCGGCCCAACACGGGCCATGGCCTCCTCATTCTTGAGGTTACTAGATCACACACAACGACGCACCACAGTCGGTAGACTCCTCTGGACGTGTGATCAGCTCGTCGCAGAGACCTCTACCTGACAACACACAACATTCACAACAGACAAACATCCATGCTCCCGGTGGGATTCGAACCCATGATCTTAGCAGGCGAGCGGCCGCAGACCGAGGCCTCAGACCGCGCGGCCACTGGGACCGGCGGCGTCATAACAGTTTTTAAGCATAAACGTGTGTCCACAAACCGACCGAACGTCTTTTCCCAGAAGACGCTACACGTCGCATTAAAATCAGGTTTTATTTCAAAATTTTACCAAAAAAGCAATGAACAGTCCCCATAAATTCTTCTGTACAATTCTTGAAGTCTCACCTTAGTAACGTTATTACCTTTCGTTACGGTATGCCGTGTTAGTGACGTCAACTGCGCCGCCGGTACATTTACTGTGACGTCACGCTGTAAGATGTCCAAACCCTTTCGTTCCACGTCCAGAATCCACAGAGACAAACAAAAGAAACTAGAGGTACAATTACCGTGGCAAATTCTGTAGACTCTAGCTGCTACACCGGGTGATCCACAAGCCAAGACATGTCTCATAATTACAAGCTGCCTGTTGCTACTCAGTGACGCAGCTCTGAAGAACTCTTCATTTGGTACACAGCAGCAGCAGCAGGTTTCGGGCCTCCTATACGTGCAGCTTTTGACAACCGTTTTTCCAGTCGGTGGATTTGGCGTCGCAACACAAAGTGAAGATGTCTGCGAATTCCCGACCTTACTGCGTTTGATTCATTTTGATGATGTGGGCCAAAGGAATAACCAAAGAGGCGTCCAAAGAGGTATCCAAAGAGGTAATCCAAAGAAGTATCCAAAGAGGTAATCCACGGAAGTATCCAAAGAAGTATCCAAGGAGGTAATCCAATGAAGTATCCAAAGAGGTAATCCCAAGGAAGTATCCAAAGAGGTATCGAAAAAGGTATTCAGAGAGATATCCAAAGGGGTAATACAAGAAGGTATCCAAACAGTTATCCAAAGAGGTATTCAAGGAGGTATCCAAAGAGTTATCGAAAGAGGTATCCAAAGAGGTAATTCAAAGAGCTATCCAAACAGGTATCCAAAGAGGTAATCAAGGAGGTATCCAAAGATTTATCGAAAGAGATATCCAAAGAGATATCCAAAGATGTATCCAAAGACGTATCCAAAGAGGTATTCAAGGAGGTATCCAAAGAGGTAATCCAAAGAAGTATCCAAAGAGGTAATCCAAGGAAGTATCCAAAGAGGTATCCAAAAATGCATTCAAAGGGATATCCAAAGAGGTATCCAAAGAGGTAAATCAAATAGGTATCCAAAGAGGTAATTCAAAGAGCTATCCAAAGAGGTAATCAAAGAGGTATTCAAGGAGGTATCCAAAGAGTTATCGAAAGAGATATCCTAAGAGGTATCCAAAGAGATATTCAAAGAGGTATCCAAAGAGGTGTCCAAAGAGGTATCTAAATAAGTATCCAAAGAAATGTCCAAAGACCTATCCATACAGCTATTCCAAGAGGTATGCAAAGAGATAATCCACCGAACAAACCCAAGAACAATTTCTAAATTGTAACAACCAGTTTGAAGTATTTCTTCCGCGGATCACCATGACTACTTAAAGAAGACTACTGAGTCTAGGCCCTTCAGGTTGCGTATGTCTGTACAAAAACTGGTTAGTGTTTTGAAGTCTGACGCCAAATTGCAGTGTGTAGGTTATAACGTGACGCAATATTTTTATTACTCGTAACATGACATTACTTTTCGGATATTCAGCCACTTAGCTTTGTGCATTTATTGCCGAACACCCTGTAGGTTAGGACGGCAAGTAAAGAAAGGCCATTATAACAGCCTACGAACAATTTATTTCATTAGTATGACATGCGCATCCACTATATTTAGCTCTTAATTTCAATATATTGCTACGAATTCACAGATCGTAATCTAGACCCACAGAGTTTGTTCTATCGTTTGTTATTGTCATTAAGATGCGTGTGCGTGCGTGTATATTTGTGTGTGTATGTGCGTGTGTGTGTGCGTGTGTGTGTGCGTGTGCGTGTGTTTGTAGTCAAATAATCTCTTGTGGCCAAAAGCAAATTTGGTTGAGTATGTTATGAACTGTAGATTGTTAAGTTACAAATTACTAATTTCAAGCTTGGGGCCTTATGAACCTCCTATGGTATGTAACATAAAACGAACATTTGTGTAATTTCGGTGTTTGGGAAGGAGGTGAAGTGAAAGGAACTGGAGTGGTGATTACATATCACAAATGGTGATCCTTTGACTTTAGACCGTTGGTCTACAGTGATACTTTTCAGCCAGTTGAAGACCAAACTCGGCACTGATATCTAGCTCCTGCAACACATTCGGGGCTTCCCCCCTCCCCCCGAATGCTGCAGGTTTTCTGAATAAAAACAAAAATTCTGTCCTCATTTGAAACTTAAATATTTGTGTTTGTATTAAGAAGACTAAACTTGTACCTATACAACACAAACCAAAGAAATGCACAAATTTCTACGTTGATATTTAATTTCTCTTGTCTCCTACATGTTTCGAACCTTGTGGGTTCATCCTCAGGGAGACAGTTGTATATGCAGTAAGGTATGTTTTACCTGCGTCGGTTCGAAACGTGTAGCAGACAACAGAAATTAAATATTAATTTAGAAAATTGTGTATTTTGTTTGTTTGTATTGTATAACTATTCTTGGAGACGAAAGTGTCATGTACAATGGTGTAACCTTATACGGAGGGTACTTGATTATATTGTTACTTTCTAATTGGGTGTGTAGCTTGTACTTTGGTTGTTTTAAATTGTTTTGCAATGAGTGGCTGTGAGTATTTGTGAGTTTTGTAATGCGTGGTTGTTCTGACAGTTGTGTGGGTGTTATGGTAATATGTGTACTTGTATTTACTGTGTTTTGTATTTTTGTGCTGTGTTGCACCCTATACTATATACAGCTGAGTTGTGGACGAAATAATGAATAATCCATTGGAAAGATTTTAGAGTAAACGACTGTGGTGTAATTTATGTAGGTCTGACAATAAAATAATGACATTATTTTTCTCCTAGCTGTACTAGCAATATTGAAATTGGCTAATACAGTCTTTGACCTTGGTCCTTCCGCCATCCCCAATTGTATTGGCATGACTTTGCAATACCCCAGTGTGGAGTAGGTGCGTGACATATCAGGACGTGTTTGTGAACCTTGTCATGAAAATGGAAGCACCGACCGTCGCGCAGCATTATGCCATCTTTTTATGTTAAACTCGGTGACAGTGCCATCACAACACATGGAAAACTACAACAGGCCTTTGGAAATGTTGCAGTGTCAAGAGCCAAGCGTTTTGTTGTCACAAAATATTTTCTGACGGCACAGCCCTTGTTGAAAATGAGCAGCGCAGCGGACGACCATCAGCAACACGGACAGGTGACAACACTTCACACGTAAGAGAACTTGCTCGATCCGATCGAAGATTAACAGTCAGAGTGATTGCTGATGAAGTGAACATGAACCGGGAAAATGTTCGTTTGATACTGACTGAAGAATTGAGGATGAGAAAAATTTGTGCCAAAATGGTGCCCAGGAATCTCACAGAGCAACAGCGGGATGCAAGTTTGAGCGCAGTTCTTGACATTCAAATGCATTACGGTGATGCTGCAGCCTCCTTACTCAACTGAGTTCACACCTTGCAACTTCTTTTTATTTCAAAAAGTAAAATCGGCAGTTAAAGGACACCATTTTGGGTTAACAGAAGACATCCAGTGGGCTGTAACGCAGGCCTTAAGGGGCATCCCACAAACTGCGTTCCAGGAATGCTACAAACAATGGCAGCACTGCTGGAAAACGTGTGTGCAGGTACACGGGATGTACTTTGAAGGTGACCACATTGTAGTTGATGAATAAATGAAATAAAACTTTTTTTTGGAAACAGTCTCATTACTTTATTATCAGACCTGATATATATAAAACAATCCAGGTGCTTATCCGGAGGAAAGGAGAAGAATCGCGAAATTTTCTTAAAATAATTCTACATTTTCTTCCAGATTTGACCCTGCCCCCCCCCCCCCCCCCCTCCCCCCCCCCCCCCCCACGCACAAGGAAATATATATTATACCACCTATTTG
>Ga0123357_10012186_pt1 | contig 11083 bp, 9 predicted proteins | sample TergutEmb28metaG_FD_89873 | JGI IMG/M metagenome (GOLD analysis project Ga0123357, IMG submission 89873) | Embiratermes neotenicus P4 segment gut microbial communities from Petit-Saut dam, French Guiana - Emb289 P4 | ecosystem: Host-associated > Arthropoda: Insects > Digestive system > Gut ... | reverse complement strand
GTACGGCGTTTCTCGGACCTGCGGCGTACGTACAGTACGCCTCGGTCCTGCGATACGGCGTGCGCCCTTTTCGCTGCGGTCTCGGCCGTCTGCAGAAATCGCGTCATGAATTATCCGGGCTAGTAAGGTTCCACCCATGAAACGCGGAGTCGTCATCGGTTCGCTCTCTCTCTTCGTCGTCGCATGCGGTCCCGGCAGGGAACCACGGCAGGTCTCTGTCCCCGATCCCATCACGGATGACTTGGCGGCAGGCTCGCCGTCGTCGCCCAACGGCGGCAGCAACGTCACGGCTGCACCCGGCGGCGGGCCGATCAGCGGCGGCGCAGCCCGTGCTGCGAAAAACGGCAAAGGCACAGCCGCGCAAGTCGCGAGCCTCGCGAGCTTCCAAGACGGGCTCAGGTGGGGCATGAGCCACGACGAGATCATCAGGCGTTACACGCAAACGAACGGCATCATCTGGAGGGACTACGACGAGAGACTCTCCAGAGCGCGCGTTGGTCCGGAAATGATCGCGCTCGAAGCGGAGCGCGATCGAGAGAGAGCCGCCTTCGTCCGCAGCTACATCGAGTTCAACGAGACACCCACGGGCTACGACGCCACGGGCATCAAAGGCGAGTACACGTACAAGAATCACGAAGCGTTGATGTCGATCGAGCGTCAGGGCAAAAAACGATTCTTCTTCTTCATCAACGATCGTCTCTGGAAGATCTACGACGAGGTTCCACTCTCGGAGTCGGGGAACCTGGGCAATAGCTTCCAGGAAGCCGTCCTCGCCATGAACGCGAAGCTCGGCGCAAAAGGCCACGTCTTGGGCGCGGACCCGTCGAAGGGAGCCCCGGCGATGGCTCTCTGGAGAGACAACACGAGCCAACTACGGCTGGTCGATCGTTCCGGCAGTCAGGTCGTCGGTGTCGTCGTCGAAGACAGCGCCACACGAAATAACCTCGATGCGCTGCGCGCGAACAAGGTCGAGGACGTGACAGCCGTCGATCCGGCAGTGACAGCCGTAACGAAGGGTGGACTGTCGGATCCGAACGCGGCACAGCAAACCGGAACCGCGAACCCCACGAAGAAGGCACCACCCAAGAAGAAATAAACACGCTCTCAGAGCGGGCGGACGCGCCACGCACCTTCGGGAACACGCCAGCCGGTCGTCACCCTCACGATTGCATTCGGACAGATGTCGCGCACAGCGGGTTCGAGAAGCTGCTCGCGCGTCATGGTTGCGCCCGGGCAGCCGGAACAACGTCCGCCAAGATGGATGTGGACGTCGTCCGGCGTGACACGAACGAGGTAGAGTTCTCCGCCATCCATCTTCACGAGCCTGGCGACGTACCCCGAAAACGCCTCCGCCAGCTGCCCAAGCAGCCCCCGTTCCGTTGCGGTTACAGCGGTGCCACTCTCCACGCTGGTGTTCTCTGCGTCCTCGTGGTCGTGCGTGCTCGCCGTCGAGTCAAGCCGAACTTCATCCGCGGTACCCACGCCCCCAAGCTTACCACAGCGCACTTGTCCGCGATCGCACAACGAACCCTTGGCGTGACGTGCGCGAGGTACGATAAACAAAACCTGTGGCGGAGCGCGGGGCACTGTGCCTAGACACGCCGCATCTGCCCGATCGTCGTCTTCGAATTTGTCGAGACGAAGAAGAAAAGGCTATCATGCCGTCATCAACGGCAGGTGGGGTTGCGGAGAATTACTGGTGGCACGCTACCGGCTGCGGTTTCTGCTTCAGGAGTTCGACCTTCCGAAGGGGGTTACCATCCTCGGGCGAAGTTCGGACTGCCAAGTCACCATCGAGGATCCGCTGGTCTCGCGGCACCACGCGCAGATCGTTCTCGAGGGTGATCGCGCGGTCGTGTCCGATCTCGGCAGCCGCAACGGCATCAAGATCAACGGCGCGCCCGCGAAGCAGCCGACCGAGCTAAAGGACGGCGATCGACTGCGCATCGGCACTCAGGAGCTCGTGTTCTGTAAGGTCGAACCCGCCGCGCACCAGTCAACGAAGACAACCGGCTTTCTGCGACATTGCGCGCGCTGCCGAATGCCCTACCCGCAAGAAGTTGGCGAATGTCCGAACTGCGGGGAAACCGAGGCGCTCGAGGAGGACACGCTCAGCGGCTCGTTCGGGGCAACGTCGCAGCACACGTGGAGCGTGCAACTTTTCGTCGAGGTTCTCGACCGCGCGCTGTCGCTCAATCGACACGAAGACATTCAGCGCATCTTGCGTCGAGCCACCATCACCATCGAAGAGCCCCTTCATCGCGGCGACGAGATCGACAGAGAGCAGCTCGCGAAGCTCGCCTTGGGGGCTTTGCGTGCAGCCATCACAATGCATGATCTCACGTGGGGGCTCTGGGTCGTGCAGGTCTATCGCCGCGTGCCGTTCATGATGCCCGAGGACGTCGCAATCAAGCTCGGCGAAATTTTTGAGAGCTTCCCGAGCGATCTCGCAGAACCCGTCGAGCAGCTTGCATTATACATCGCGACCTTGTCCGCGGAGACGGGGGACGGGCCCGCTCGCGCGGCCTTCGAACGCGTGCATGCTTCCGCGCAGCCCTTCATCGAAGACACAACGAAGCCAGGTTGACAGTGCGTTTCCGGCTCCGTTACCTGCAGCACGATCTCGAACTGAACGAGGGGATTTTTGCGGTTGGCAGGAACGCGAGCTGCCAACTCGCCTTGGACGATCCGCTCGTCTCGCGGCGCCACGCCATCCTCGAGGTCACGAAGACCGGCGTAACCATCGAAGATCTGGCGAGTCGTAACGGCGTCGTCGTCAACGGGAACCGCATTCGAGGGAAGGTCGCCCTTGCCGTGGGCGACAAGATCATCATCGGCGAGCAGGAGCTGACGATCCTTGCGGCGCACGATCCGGAGAAGGTGGCAGCCGCCATTGCCGCGGGAAAAATGACGCTGCCACAGGTTCCCCCGGACACACCGAACGCGCCGTCGAACGCGTCGTGGCAAGAGCGGACGCAGGGCCCGGGGGGCGAGCCGGACCAAGAAGTGTCGGTGATCCGGCGCGCCGATCAGTTCAAGCTTCTCTCCGCCGTGGCGGAGAAAGCGCTCGCCATGGGCAAGGCAGGAGAGGCGGAACGGCTCCTCGCCTCCACGCTCGCCGACATCATCGAGGCAACGCGCGCGGGCCGTTCAACACCTGCAACGCTCATCGATCAGGCTGCGAAGTTCAGCGCCAAGCTCGCCACGGCAACAGGCAAAGGCGGCTGGGCCGACTACGTCATCGAACTCTACGCCGCGCAGAAGCGCCCCTGCCCTGCCCAAGTCATCGATGAACTCTACAAGGCAATGTTCAAGATCACAGCGATCGATCTCCATCGGCTGCACGACTACGTGGCGATGCTGAGGCAGAGCGTCCAGCACTACGGTCCAGCCGAGCGCTTCTTGTTTCAGCGCATCGAAGGGCTCGAGCGCCTCGCAACCTTAAGGTAGCTCCCATCGCATTTGTAGGGGCGCAGCATGCTGCGCCCTACCCGGGTTCACCGCCTGATTGGTTTTCGCCACGAGAGGCTCGCGCGGGCGGCGAGTTCGATCGCAGAACGGAGCTCGTCGTCAGCGACGTTGGCAACGAGTGCGCGGAGCTCTGGTGCGAGCGCTGCCGGAGGTGGAACCTTGCGCATGCGACGTCGTTCTGGCGGACGTTCTGCGATGTCGAGCTGCCCAACGCGAAACTTCAGCGCGCTCAAAGTGAAACCCCTCTGCGCGAGTCGGGCCAGAAGCTCGGGGGCGAGCATCTGAAGCTCATTCGCCCACACGCTCGTTGCCACCTTCACGAGGAGCACACCGCGTTCGATCGAAATCGGCTGCGCGCGATCGGCAATGCGCGGACCCACCGCAGCTCGCCATTCTCTCTGCGGGATGGGAGCTCGCTTCTGCGCAAAACGGTCTTCGCCAGCGCGATCGAGCACCTTCTCGATCGTCTCGGGAGCGTCGAGATTTCTGCGTTGGCGTCGCTTCGCTGCGCGGCTCATCGCTCATCGCCCCGGCATGCGACGCAGGGTAACGGTGCCTGCGGGCGCAGCCGGATCGAAAGCAGCCCCGCGCCGATCAGTGATGCCGACGCGAAGCATCCCGTCTTGGTATTCGAGCAGGTAGGGTGCGCGCGGGCGTGCCACGGCTCCCGCGTCGTCGAAGATGAAGATGGTGACCGCTTTGCGCACCTTCGAGGGCGCCTCCATTTCTTTCTTGCCCGCGACGTTGCCCTCGCAACGCGCGCCTGCATTCGCAAGCGCAACGAGCGCGTTGGTCCGCACCACAGAAGATCCGTTGGCGAGCATGGGACAGACCACGGACGCAATGAAAGATGCTTGCGATGGACCGAGGACAGCAGCGATCTTTGCGATGCCAGCCACGGCGTTGGCAGCAACTGCCGTGTCCGAAGTTTTCATGATCGACGCGAGACGCGCGACAGAGGCACGATCGCCGATCGATCCGAGCGCGAAAACTGCCTCTTGTCGCACGCGCTCGTCCGGATCGCTCGCAAGCTTATCGAGCAACGCAATCGCGGCCGCAGATCCACGATGACCACCGAGCAGCGTTGCGACCATGCGGCGATCATCGACGTCATCGCTCTTTGCAACGGCCGCAAGACCGCGCAGCGCCGCGGGCAGCCGCGCACGACCTGCGGCTTCGAGCACGGCGTCGCGCTCGGGGCCGGCGGCGTTCGCGAGCTCATGAAAGAGACGCGTCGTCGTGCCCTCGCTGGGGAGTCGATCGGCGATGCCTGCAAGGGCCGTGAGCACGGCGTAGCGATCGATCTCTCCGCCGCCATCGAGTTTGGCAAGAAGAGCGCTTTCCGCCTTTTTTCCGCCGCTCGCCGCAAGGGCCGTAGCGGCGTGAAGACGGATCACGGGATCTCGATCATCGAGGAGCGGGGCGAGCGCATCGTCCGCAACGCCATGGTTCGGCACCGCGCTACCAAGGGCACCGAGCGCGTCGATCGCCGCGAGACGCAATGCAGAGTCCTTTGCGGAGACCAAGCTCGCGAGCTCGGTAGCGGCTCGCGGTGCTCCCGTGCGTCCGAGCAGCGTTGCCACTGCCGCACGCTCTTCGGACGACGTCCGCGCCGATCGGAGTGTTGCCACGAGTGGCTCGACCGCGCGTCCGTCGGGCTTCGCCGGATCGAGCAGCGCAGTCGCGGCTCGAATGGCTTCCTCGCGCACGCGAGGATGCGGATCGGCGACGAACTCGAGAACAGTGGGCACTTCGGCGGCCGTGCCCGCGCCCGCGAGGGCGTGCATGGCAGCTTCGGGCGCTAGAGTTCCTTTGCGAAGCGCAGAGACGATGGCCTGCGCGCTCGAAGTCGCGCGGAGCTCACCCAAAATCCACGCGGCGCTGGTTGCGACGGCGCTCGATCCCGGCTTGTCGATGAGCGACGTCATCGCCACGAGGACGTCGCGCATCGCGCCCGCATGCGCCGCGGTCACGAGCGCATCGCGCACGGCGGTGCGTTCGAGCGAGCCGTTCGCGTCTTCCTGCGTGCCGAGCCCTTTGACGAGCGCGCGCACGGCGTCTTCGGTGGCGATGCGCCCGAGCGCGACGAGCGCTGCCTGCCTGACGCCCGCGTTTCGTTCGAGCGTGTCCGGCGCGATGGCCGCGACGGCCTCCTGTGCGCGCATGCGGCCGAGTGCGGCGAAGGCCTCCACCTTCACCTCGGTGACGTTGTCGCGCAGAGCAAGGAGCAACGCCTGGGTTGCACGCGCGTCGCCGAGCTCACCGAGTGCACGCACGACGTCACGGCGCACGTCGGGCGCGGCGTCCTGTACTTTGCTTACGAGGGGCACGACTGCGCGCGGATCGCGGATCTTCGCGAGCGCGCGCGTGACTTCGCTGCGCACGGCAGGCGCCGGATCATCGAGCTTGCCCGAGAGCGGACCGACAGCGGCCGCCGATCCTTGAGCACCGAGAGCGGACGCGCACGCGGCGCGAACTTGCGGATCGGAATCGCCGAGCGCGCGCGAAAGCGGCGCAACGGTGACCGCGGGGTTCGGCATCGCGAAGCTCACCTCGCACGCGGCAACGCGCAACCTCGCGTCGCGATCGCTGAGCCACGGGAGCGTCTCTTCGGTGGCCGCGATCATGCGAAGAGCAATGGCTTGTTTTGCAGCGGCCAGACGCACCTCGACGTCGTCGTCGGCGAGCGCGCGAAGTGCGAGCGGCGTCGCGCGTTCGAGTCCGAGCGTGCCGAGATCTTTGGCGGCCGCACGACGCTTGCCCGGATCCATCGACGCAAGACCGCTCTCGACGCGCTCGGCAACATCCGGCCACGCGAGCGCGCGCGCCGCTCCCGGTGTGAGCACCATGACGAGCGAAAGCAGCGCGAAAGCCTTTCTCAGAGCGAGTTCGACAGCCGTCGCGAGCGAATCGAGGCTAGGGCGGAGCGCGAGGAGCCCGCGTAAGCGTACTTTTCGTACGTGCGCAGGCACCGCAGCGCCCAACCGACGAATCGATTTCGCGCAGCAGGCTGTCGAACTCGCTCTCACGCGCCCTCGTTTAGCACCCGTCTTAGTGACGTGACGGTTTCAATGACCGCGACGGCGGTTACGACGCCGGATGATCCATGCCAGCGCAGCCAGCGTTGCACTGGCCGGAACGGAGGCGCCGCACGAAGTCTTTCGGTGAAGGAACGAACGTCGCAATGAAATCTCCGACGTCGAACTTCGAAAACGACTCGTCGTCACCTGTTTTGCGCGTCAGCCTGAGAGCGGTCTATCCCGCTCTTCGAACAGGTTTGATCGCTCGAAGCGATGGCCCGAGCAGAGGCGGCTGACACTTTTTGCGAACGGCCTCAGCACCTTCTCGCAAGCAGATACCAGGAATGTGGAGTCGGAGCTCGCGTGCCAACGCCCTCTTCCACAATCGCTCTGCCTCCGGCTTGCGGTGATGCACGGGGGAGCAGAAATCGTAGACCCAGTTCGATTCAACGAAGACGTGCTTCATCCAAAGAGAACCCCGGACATCACGCGTCCCTCGGAAACGGCAGGGACAAGGTGCTCGACGACGGGCTTGCGCACGGGACCCGCCTTCGGAAGCGCCGAGGGCCATGATGCGGCAAGTCTCTCCAACCAAGCACGAACAGACGACTCAAGTTCCGCGCCGCTCTTCGGCTCGGCAGACAAACCAAGAAGTTCCGTCGTGCTTGCCTCGCCCTCCAGCACGATAGAGTCCGCCGTAAAGTCCTTGTAGGTGTCGCGATAAATCCAAGTCTTCTGTGGTGTCACCAGCAAAGCGGTGGGACATCGACGGTCGAGCATGTACATCTTGAGCTGCTGCTCAGCAGCGCGCAGATCAGCGACCGACATCTTAATCTCGGCCACGAGGGTCACGTCGGGCCGATCGGGAGCCAGCACAATCACGTCGCTGTTTAACATCAGAATTTATTCTAAGGCGAGCGGGCGCTCACGTCACGGCGGTAGGATGGGCCACTCAAGACAGCCCGCTGCGCCGGCGGACGAACCAGTGCACGCCGAGCGCACACGCGGCCGCGAGCGTCCAGATCCACGGCGGCGCGAGCGGTGTGACGTGACGCTCCGCGCTGATGATCGCTGCCTTCGGGAACGGCAGTGCGAGATCGTCTCCGGCATGCCGGAACGTGCCCCCCGTGGCCGACGCGATCGCGGAAAGACGATCCGGATCGGGCCGCGAGTCTGCCCATTCGTCACCACCTGTTTCGCATGCGAAGTCACGGCGAGTCACAGGTCCCTGCCCGAGTCGCAACCGTGCCGTGTAGCCACCGGACGCAAGCGCTGGGACATTGATTTCGAGGCTGCTCGCACCTTCCGCTGGAGCCTTCAGCGGGATCTCCTCCGGCGCTTCGCGCTTATCAAGGCGACGGATTTCGAGGGAGAGCGGCGCATCGAAAGACTTCTGCGCGCTCGATCGAGGGAATCGAACGCGCAACTTCGTGGGGATACCTGCGACGCACGGAGAGACGAGCTCGATCTGTCCTGACTCGAAACGCGGATCGCGCATGAGCCAACCGAGCAAACCGTCCCAGAGCGCGCCGTAGCCGCGGCCCGACGTGCGCGCGCCGAGCTCGGAGAACTCGAGTTGCCAGAGGCCGTCGATCCCGAGCGCGATGGAACGGCCGTCCCCTTGATCGCCGATGGCGAGGATCGGCATCGGCGATCCCGAACGCGTCGTGCGCGTTGGGTGTGCCCAGAGAACGAGCGCGCCCGGATGCGCGTCGCCAAGGATGTTTGCGCCGGGCATGGGCGGCAGCTCCTCGCCGACCACGTCGCGAAGAGGCGCAAGGAGCGGCGCCGCACGTCCGTCGTCCGTCCACACGGGCACGACGTTCGCGACATCGGCGGCCGTTGCTCCCAGCGAACCATCGAGCGTGATCGGGAGCACGTCCGCGAGCGGCGTGTCCGCGTAGCCGCCGGCCACGAACGAGTTTTGACCGCCGACCATGATGAGCCCGCCACCGGCGCGAACGTAACTTGCGAGGTTGGGCAAGTGCCGCTCGAGGCCGTAGGGTTGCGCGTCGAAGTCTTGCAGGACGACGGCGTCGAACGACGGCAGGTGCTCGGTGAAGAGCTCGTCGACCGGAAAAGGGATGAGCGCGAGATCGTCTTGGCGTGCGTTCGGATCGTCGGACTGCGTGCGAAGGATGAAGAATGCAACGACGTCGACGGATGCATCGCTCTTCAGCCATTCGCGCAGCGCGCGCACGTCGTTGGTGGGACGGCCGGCCACGTGGAGCACGCGCACGCGCTCGCGCGCCACGTTGAAAGTGACGAGGCGCCGATCGTTGTCCGGGATGGTGTCGCCCGGCGGCGGCGCAACGGCGATCTCGAGGATGCACGCACCCGCGCGCTCGAGCGTGACCGCGAGATCGACTTTGCCTCTTCCATCTTTGAGGTGCGTGAGCCCCGTGGCGAGAAGCGCCGGCGGTCCATCTTCGCGCAGCTCGCGCGCCGTCACGGTGAGCTCGTCGCACGAAAGACCACCGGCGCAGCCGATCTCCACGGTGAGCGGAAACGGAACGTGGGCAACAGCGGCTCCCGCGGTCGATACACGGCGCACGCTCGCGTCGGCCGGGGTGCTCGTCGTCGTCGCGATGGCGTGAACCGGGAGATCACGCGCGAGTGCGGCCAAGGACTCTTTCGATGTGTCTTCAGGAGGATCATCGAGCCGGCCATCCGACACGACGACGATGGCGGAGGGCCGCTCCTCGGGCGACGTCGCGATCGCATGGAGGGCGGTCGTCAGATCGCTGCGCGCGGCGGCCGCGAGAGGCACTCCGCTTTTTGCCGGATCGAAGGGTACCGGCAAGCCATCGCCGAAACCGAGAACGAGCAAGCGAGCGTCTTTCGCGTGGCGCGCGATGTCTGCGATGACCTTGTCGCGCACGGCCGCGCGCGACGTGCCTTCACTCGGAAGGGCCATCGATCGCGAGACATCCGCGAGCACGAGGACTTTCGCGCCAACGACACTCTCGCGCGCAACAACACGCACCGGGCGAAGCACTGCGAGGAGCAGCGTGACCACCGCAGCAACTCCCGTGAGCATGATGAGGAGGCCGCCACGATCTCGCCTCCGGAGCTCGACGACGAAGAGCACGCCGAGACTCGTGAGTGTCAGCGCGCAAGCGAGGATCGCCGCCCACAGAGGCAAGTCACTGTTGATGGCGAGATGTGTGTGCATCATGCATCGAACGGGTTACGGGAGTCCCCCGTCAAGGGCGGAGGCGATTTTGCGGATCTTTTGGTTGCTATCATCGGCGACATAAACAACATTGGAATCCACAGACACGCCAACTGGCGTGTTGAAGGTGGCCTTGTCGGCGGGGCCGTCGGCAGCACCAACGACACCCTTGTTCGCCGCATCGCGCAGCCCTGCGAACGTCGTTACCTCTCCGGTTGGCAAGATCTTGCGCACCGCGTTGTTGCCAGTGTCACCAATATAGAGATTGCCGCTCGCGTCGATCGCCAGGCCATGCGGACCGCTAAAGGCAGCATCGGCACCCACGCCATCGGTGAACCCGGAGGAACCCGAACCCGCGAGCGTGCGCACCATACCTCCGGTGATCTTACGGATATCATGATGCTCGCTCACATATAGAATGCCTGCCGCATCCACCACGATACCGTATGGGATATTGAAAGTTGCAGTCGCCATGTCGCCGTCGCCATTACCGCCAACGCCCGTGCCCGCAAAAGTGGTAACGTCTCCGGCGGGCGTCACTTTTCGGATCTTGTTGTTGCCACTGTCAGCGACGTACACGTTGCCCGAAGCATCCACGGTCACCCCAGTCGGAGAAGAAAAGGATGCCGCCTTACCCGTGTCGTCTGCGAAGCCAGCAGTTCCACTGCCCGCCAGCGTGCTGACTTGACACGTGGTTGATGTGGATGTGATCTTGCGGATCACGTGGTTGTCACGATCGGCCACGTAGACGTTCCCGGCCCAATCCGCGGCAACACCATACGGACCGCCGAAGGTGGCTTCTTTCAAGCAGTCGCCGTTGGCCAGACCTGGAGTACTGCCCGCGTAGGTACTGACCGTATTGTCCGTTGCGATCTTACGGATCCTACGATTACTCCAGTCTGCAACGTAAAGGCTGCCATCGGGCCCAAGCGTAATCCCGATCGGACTGCTGAAGGTTGCTGCGTCACTAGGGCCGTCGACAGCACCCGCGTCGCCTGTGCCGGCCAGCGTGGTGACGACATATTGCGGACCGGCATCGGCGCCAGCGTCATCACCTGCGTCATTCGATCCAGCTTCTTGCTGATCCGATACAAAGATCCAAGGGGGCTCGCTCCCAGTGCATGCAGCAGCAAAAGCGACAGCCAGCGTGAAAAAGACAATCGCGCGAATAGGACTCATTTCAAGGCTCCAATCATCTTCATAACGCAACCGAGCGCTCGTGAACATCAACGTGAGCGGGGGCGGCAGCCGCGGGCCTTCCCCGTTCGTGCGCAGGAGGCGTGCTTTGCACGCCGACGAGCACGTGACAAGGGGAAGCAGGTGTGATTGGAGTCAAGGCCATTTTGTTCACGCGTGGGTGGGAAGGAGAGTGGGAGTCCAGGGGCGACCATCGCGCTGGATGGCGTTGACGAGGGTC
>Ga0123357_10012185_pt1 | contig 11083 bp, 9 predicted proteins | sample TergutEmb28metaG_FD_89873 | JGI IMG/M metagenome (GOLD analysis project Ga0123357, IMG submission 89873) | Embiratermes neotenicus P4 segment gut microbial communities from Petit-Saut dam, French Guiana - Emb289 P4 | ecosystem: Host-associated > Arthropoda: Insects > Digestive system > Gut ... | reverse complement strand
TAGTCAAACACAACTATGTCAATTAAGGTGTATTTAATGGCTATACTAGACAACTACATGTTTCGGCCTTTACTGGCCATCTTCAGGTTGTCTTCAAGAGAACTTAAGGTCCTACTATATACATTGTGCACGCACATGGTGCAGATATCTCTACATACGGGCCTTATTGCGTAATGTAATTTCTATATGTGGTGGTGTACTCTGACTAGAGGCCTCTAGCCAGAGCACACCACCACATATAGAAATTACATTATGCAATAAGGCCTGTATGCAGAGATCTCTGCACCATGTGCGTGCACAATGTATATAGTAGGACCTTAAGTTCTCTTGAAAACAACCTGAAGATGGCCAGTAAAGGCCGAAACATGTAGTTGTCTAGTATAGCCATTAAATACACCATAATTGACATAGTTGTGTTTGACTAGGTATCCTTTCTGACTATACAGAGTTAATGGTAGGAACACTGGTGAATGATAAATAGAAAAGGCCGTAGAAGGAAGAGGTACTAACCTAGCACTGTACTGACTGTTACTGCTACATGCCAGGCAAATAGCAAAAGTGGGAGGCACAGAAGGAGAAGAATAAGAGGGTGAGGTAGAAGTGAGAGATAATAAGAGATAATGATGGGGAAAGATGAAAACGTGGAGGTGGAGAAGACGGTGTAAACAGTAAGCTAGAAGGAAAGAGCAGCACTGAGGTCCACATGGACAAGTCCATACTTGTAGCAATACTACAAAAAGTTGACTGTCAGTTCTCATTTAAGGTTTCAGCTACTGAAACTACTGGGATTATAAGGGTAAGCTATCACATCTTGGATGAAGAACTGGTACTTATATGCTGATGCCATGGGTTTATCAATAGTAGGGATGACAGCACTTCAGACTTAATCCTTTCTCATGAAATAATGTGAAATGCCAACTTCATGCAACAAGGTAATTTTATTGACGTATTCTTAGCTCGGCATGTTTCGGGTGCATACGCCCATCGTCAGGAGCATTAGATGTTGAGTTGCAACATATGGTTTTCTGCACCAAGTTTGTGGATGGGTGGAAGTCTTGAGAGCCGCTGCGTAGGTCGTGTGTACAGTGTAGATGGTGCACGGCACCATCCGCACTGTACACACGACCTATGCAGCGGCTCTCAAGACCACCACCCATCCACAAACTTGGTGCAGAAAACCATATGCTGCAACTCAACATCTAATGCTCCTGACGATGGGCGTATGCGCCCGAAATATGCCGAGCTAAGAATACGTCAATAAAATTACCTTGTTGCATCAAGTTGGCATTTCACAATACTTCATGAGGAAGATGCACAGTCAGACAATCCTCAAGTTTCGTCCTTTCTCCCTGTTCTCATAATAGCCACTCCCCTCTGGAAACAGTCAACCAGCCCTAAGCACTATTCATCATGAGGGGTTACAATGTGATTATCACTACCAACATGAATGTGAACGGAATGACTACATGACTGGAGGGGAATAAGTTAAGTATAGTGAAGGAGATGGCATAACACCCTGAGGCAAATGTGGGACTGATTCAAGGGACTACAATCTGTGGCCAAAATACATTTATATAATTATCACAAATGTACTTACCAATTCCTTCGAACACTGCTCCCACAGTTCCTTGCACAGTCGCCTCTGTACCAGGAGGGGCCACTATGCTAGCGTATGAGGCCATTGTTGCATAAAATAGCCCAAATGTAAATCCCTGAAAGAGTTCCACCGGAAGACACCACCAGGGGTTCGTCAGGATGGAGTAGATCAAAAATCGTACACCAAATGCAAACAGGACAAGTGACATGGCATGAATATGTCCAATTTTGCGGAGAATACGACCTGCAGGAAGAAAATTATGGTACTCAGTGAAGGGAGTTTCAGCAAATTATTTCCAGCAATGTTTCCAGGTATAGCAGGTCAGCTGAAATACACGTATGAGGTATTGTGGGAGAATCAAAAGGTTCCCAGAAATCAAGAAGATAATTTGTAGCACAAACGTATATACATGAAGCCTAACCTAACCAAACCAAACCTAACCTAACCTAACTTAACCTAAGCTCTGAAGCCCTGCCCTTTCGCACACATACACCCTCACTCCAGTGGTTCAAGCACCTTTGGAAGTCCTCTTTTGGGGTGATGGTCAGATCTGTTGTAACATTCTGTTATATAATCTTCATGGCTTTTTGATTTATTTAAATTTTTTTCTATGGGCAAAATCTCAAGTCTTGGGAAGAACCAAAGTCACAAAGAGTGAGAGCTCAAAAATACAGTGGGTGGAGGATGGGAGGAATTTGTTTATCACCAAAAAATTCATCACTATGAGAGATGTGTGACAAGGTGCATGTTTCTCTTCCTTAAAAATGCTCTGAACTGATTTATACAAGCTGCCAGTTTATTAGCTATCTGTTAAATCATTACATACCAATCTGATGGCACAACCATCTGAACTGTGGCCACACTGTCACCATTCCTTGAAGATGCTGGCCTATCAAGGTGCTCCTTGTTTTTAATCACACCTGATTTTTCTAACTGTAGATAACTTTGTAGGCATTCTTTATTAAGTAAAAAAAACACTGAGCAAGGAGACCATGCCCATCCACCCATTAATGCCCTTTTAACTAAACCATCTGGCAGATTTTGATAAAATCTGGTCCAGAATTCTTTACAAAAGTTACACAGCAGACATGACTTCAGAGAAGAACAGCATAGCAAAAGGCATACTCTATGCAAAGAGATAAATAAAATTTTGCCCATATGTTTTCATCGGATTCAATTAAAATTTGGAGCACAATGTGACCATAACAAACTGCTGTGTGACTGAAAATTTTGTGGAACATGGAGCAGCGAAAGCCAATACTTTACTTAGCGGCATATATGAAATTTCATACATATTTTCCACATTTATGACCGACCTCGTGGTCTAGTGGTCAGAGTATCTGACTACTAATCTTGAGGTCCCGGGTTCGATTCCCGGCTTTACCGTGGGAATTTTCCCTGAAAGGGAGGATTCCCGCAGAGACCATGATCTGGGTAGGTTAGTAGAATTTAGGTTTAAGGGCCCTCCTGGCATTACATCATCCTATATCACCACTCACATCATTGGGACAATGTAACCGTGCCTCATGGGCATCCCAACCTCAGAAGTCAATTACACTCCTGCCATGCCCAGGAAGGAAGACCACGAAGTCCACAAGGACATGTGGGACATTGGGGGGGGGGAAATACATATATATCCACATTTATATCTTGATTTGAGAGAATTATGATATAAGGAATCTTAACACAACCCAGTTGAAAAAAATGTAAGGCTTGTGAGAATCAGCACACAGGAAAGACCATGGTCTTCTTACATGCATAATAAAATTATACTTATACACATACAGGTATCTTTCTCAGTACCTCACCCTCAACCCTCTTGCTACACCCCCACTCCTCATTTGGCCAAGGGGTGGCAATGTTTTCTAAGTAGATGACAGTTGAAATGTGATGGCACATGCGCAGAAACCAGATTTCATCTTTTGGTGAAACTGACAAGTCCATTTTAATCAGCGCGGCGTCAGTTCAGTCGACTACTGGCAGCCGAAGTGTGTGCATCAGCGGTATTAATGCTAGATACACCATGTTCCGAGGTAGTGTGAAGGGTACTGGCTACTCACTCCATTTGCCAGTTTCCTCTTCACTTCCTCTCCCATGCGTCACCGTGTGCCATCACATTTCAACTGGAGTCTACCTACATTGCTGCCTGGTCTTGTTTGGCTTACTGACGCTGTCAGGAACCTGAGCTGCGTTCTGTAGGTCTGGCTACCCACTGCATTCGCCAGTTTCCCCTTCACTTGCCCTACCATGTGTCACCATGTGCCATCACATTCTGGGTATAATGTAGGACAGGAACAACTATTCTGAATAAGTGATGGGCAATTTTTTTGGGACCAGAATAAATGAACAATACGTGCAGGAAAGAATACACATGGGAATGATGGATAAAGGTTCCACTGTAAGCCCCTACACAACATCAGCCAGGTTTATAACTGAGAAGGGGTGTATTTACTGGATGGTATGAACTGAATCTTTAATATACTGCATTATATAAAACTGAAGTTAGCCAATTTACTTATCTAGGTTGCAGTATATCTTACCAATTTTCCAATGATGTAGAATTTAAATTAGCAAAATGTTTACAATTAATAGGTACTATTATGAGAAATATTTTTAAGAAATTGAGAACGGAAACTATTTTGAAAATATACAACACACTAGTTTTACCTACATTTTTATATTGGACTCTAACAGCCTTACAAAGACGAAAAATTGAAGCGGCAGAAATGAAGTTACTAAGACCTCTGGCAGGCTACACCCTTTATGACCACAAAACAAATGACTACATACACTGCGAACTACGGATTACAGGCATACTAGATAAGATAGATGAATACAGACAGAACTGGCTTTCACACTTGCAAAGAATGCCACAAAACTGAATCCCTTTGAAATCATACCACTACAGACCGCAAGGAAGAAGAACAATTGGAAGACCGAAGAAGCGTTGGTGCGAGCAGCTGTAACTGTGGAGACGAAACGAATCAAAGGGTCCAATCCTTGATGTTTATGATGATGATGATGACAAAATTGAAGATGCACCTTTTTTTATATTTTTCTGAACTGACAATTAGAATACACCTTAAAGATTGTGGCATTATTTTTCACCCTTTTAAGTCTCAAAAATATCATTTCCCTCACAGAATAAGTGCCAAGTGGCCTCACTAAGACAGTAGTAAATTTCATGAGCAGTGCAATGTATTTGTTTGCAAACACTTTTTGTGAAAATCCCTTTTTAAAAGTGGGGTGTATCTTATATTACAGGGCATCTTTAATTCAAAGTCATACAGTAATTCAGGTTACTTTTCAATCTTAAAGAGTTAATTTAGCACTATGACATGAAGATGTAAGCAAAAAGTGGTCATGTTCAAACTGAAGCCGTTTTACCCTTGGAGGAAAACTCCTTGGTATCCACTGAATAGGAGGCTGGGTGAGGTGAAGAGCCAGGCTGTCTTCAGCAATGAAAAGAAAAAATTCCTGTCAGGAATCGAACCCTGGACGCTCAGTCTATACTTTAGTCACTACACAGAATGAGCCATCACAGTTCCTAACAGACTAAAATTATACACAGATGTTAATTTTGCCCCCACCAAGTAAAGTTATTCTTAAACACATCTAACACAACCAAAATTAAAACATTCTTATAAAACTGAGGGTTGATTTCCTACCCTAAGATTCATCAAAACTGGTCCTATAATATGGTTGCTGTCACTTTTTGACAGATGGACAGCGTGATAAAACTAGCTGGTGCTTTTCTGTGTTCCATCTTTGAAACAGAACTAAAAACGTCATTTCTAAATTGTGGGTTTTGAGATTTTCACAGCGTTTAACTGAAGAGTCCAGCCTTCCTGTGGGCTGGGTAGCTGTCAGTACAGTGACTGGCTACGGGCTGGATGGTCTGGGGATCGAATCCCGGTGGGGGTGAGATTTTCCACACCCATCCTCTTGTACAATGGGTACCGAGTCTTTCCCGGGGGTAAAGAGCGGCCGGGCAGTGACGCTGACCCCTCACCCCCTTCTAGCGCCATGGTCAAGAAAGAGTACAGCTATACCTCTACTCCCCCTATGGGCTGTACGGCCTGTACAGAGCCTCAGTGCCTGTACACCGGTGCACTTTACTTTTTTTTTTTACCAGCCTTCTCAGAGGTAATGCTGTGTCACTGGGTAAACGGTCGTGACTTTTGAAGGAACATACTGCCTTCATCTTCAAAGTGCTGAAGGCCCATTAAGAAATGTCGAAGCTGAATGAGTGACAGGGACATCCATATGCAATGTCTAATAAGTAGTGGTTGGACATAACAGATGGCAAGCCACTAGAAAAGTGTCAAGAGGCGAACGGGTGTACAAGTAGGTGAGGCCCTGGAAATGGTTGTAAGTAGATGTGAGGTGATATGTAGATCACCAACTGGTGACCCACAGGAAAGCTGGTGGGTTCAGAAAGATGGAAAGGGGAAAACAGGTAAAACCAAAAAAAGGTGCTTCAAAGCACATCATTATGCAGCACCAATGTCACATGCCATGTGGGAAGCAGCCTGGTGAAAAGAAACTCTTTCTGTATATGACCCAGGAATGCAGCATCAAATCCCGGAACATGGAAAACCTAGTTCTTAGTTGATATATTAACCATCTGACGCCTAACGACCACTATACTGGTCGTACCGCACCGCTAAACTCTTAAACGTTGCATTTTATATATTTATTCAACAAATACAGGTACTGAATATTTTAAACACAGTATATACTGTCCATTTTTTCCCTTCAAAATGCAGTTTGTTTCATAATTCTAACGTATTTGGTTCCCGTTTTATTCACATTTTATATACAGGTGTGCTAAAATTTAAAAAAATAATTCCGGCGCCAAAAGGTTAAGTACCGTGCATTTTGTAGATTTTATTACATTTGTCCAACAAATGCAAAATGTATTTGATAACATTTACCTGTTTCTTATAACACTCCTATATGTTTCGATGTTCACACATCATTGTAAGATATGAGAGTTTGCAACCCGACAAATCATATGATTTCTCATGTTTCTGCACTGTGCATTGCAATATAATCATAAAATATAAACCAACAAAAAGCACTTTTTTAAAATCAATATAAAAATTTACGATGTCTTCTACATGTTGCTGACCCAAGGGTTCAAGTATATACAGGTATGGTATAATTTACATTTTATTAAAGTGTAACTTTAGCATACAGGTTGATGCGCCAACACAGGAACATGTAGCAGTGTTACAAGAAACAGATAACTGTTAACAAACATATTGTGCATTTCTTGGAAACATACAGGGTGGTGCAAAAGGAACAAATGTTTTTTGAAATGGGTAGTAGTCGGAAGAGTTTCTTTCTTTGGGGTTACCTCAAATCAAAAGTCTACGTTCGAAAACCTCGCACAGTCGACAATCTGAAAGTTTCCATTCGCGAAGAAACTGCAAGTGTGCCACAAGAAATGTTAGTAAATGTGATGCAGAACTTTGAGAAGAGGCTCCGGACGTGTGTATGGCAAGAAGGACGCCATCTTTCCGATATAATTTTGTGTAATTGAGTAATCAATGTAAGTAATCAAAACTGCATTTATTACAGGTTGTTTTGGTGTTAGCATAATTTTTTTATATTGAAAATAAAAAAAAGTTACAATTATTTGAAAAAAATGCATTCTTTTTGCGCCATCCTGTATAATAAAACCTGGTTCTTAGTTGTTCTTACACGTGGCTGTCATGGAACGCTAACCTGACAAAAAGAAGAACGGTAGTTCCCCGCCAAAACATTGCACTCCCATCACAAGACCCTCGATGGTCTTTATCCACTGTAGCATCTCACAGCCTTGTGAAGTTGCCAGATCCTCCAAATGCCTGCAACCAACACATGCACATTATTCATCATACTACTCTGGGTGAAAAACAGATTTATAACTTCTGGTATATACCGAAGATCCCTGGTCTTCTGCAATGTAATGTGTCACTGGGCAGGTGCTTCCTGATGTTTCAAAGGGCTTCTTAATGGACACCTGAGCCCTTGGAGATGAAGGCGATGCATTCCTCTACTATGCTAGGAACCAGAACAAACTTACCAAGCAATGCAGTGTCACATCACAAAAAGACCAGAGTCATCAGTCACACCACTGTGAAAAATTTAAACTGACATCTTCCATACAGCCTTGAAACTTACACCATGCACGCAATAATCAAAACATATCGACATCAACCAACAACATACACCAGAGCTGTATAGAACTATCACATTTTGTTAAGTCACCTCCGAAATATTTTGGAATCACCAGGTTATCATCAAGGAGTTACATACGAGGGAGAATCAAAAAGTAATGGCAAAATACATTTAACGGCTTTAACAGAAGTAACTGTGAGCAATTTTACATATCATTTTTTTACATGGTCCCCTTGCAACACAATGCATTTGTTATATCATTCAACTAGTTTCTGTATTCCTGCGGAGAAGAAGCTTTTCGGCTACTCTTGTGGTCTTGTGTGCACCACTTGCTTCACTTCCTCATCGGAAGTGAATCTGTGACCATGCAACGCCTCCTTCAGAAGACCAAAGATGTGATAATCGCTTGGCGCCAAATCACATTTTGTTAATTCACCTCCAAAATATTTTGGAATCACCAGGTTATCATCAAGGAGTTACATACACGTAAAAGTGGGAGGTAACCTACGTTTTTGAATTTAAAAACGTAAAACACAGGTATACCAATTTCAAATAAATGACATAAAAGGTAAAATTTTTGTCGAATCCATCACAAAGCCACAGGATTAGATTAGTTAGTAAACTAGAATGGAGTGTTTGTGTCCAGAATATGCACTCAGTGTAATAACGGACTATATAGGCATATCATAAACTATACAAAAACGTTTGTACAGGCAGTTTCCACATTACGCAATCTGCAAATTACGTAACAAATTCTGACTAATTATTAATACTGTAATTATTAAACGTACTTTGATTTGTGTGTTTCACACGAATAGAAGCAACATTTTAAACACATACACTGACACTGTAAAAATGTACACATAACAAATAAGGAGAGATGAATAAGTGGGGGGGTGGGATCAATTTCAAATTACATAAGCTTCAAGTTATATAAATGTTTCAGGAATGGAACCCTCATGTAAGTTGGAATCCATCTACGTATGAAAATTTCTACACGCTCTCATGAACCATCACATATGTACTAAATGATGCAGTAACCATGCTGTCCAAACATCCACAGAACCACAGAGGTGGTTAGAAACCATTACAAATGTTGTTCCACCACTGTTGTGATCAAACTGAGTTTCTATCTATGTCCACCATACCCACATACAGATTTAAGGAAGCTCAATGAAGGAATCTCACCGTTGCACCGTGCATTTCGTAAAATCACTTCAACTATTAACCAACAAATGCACCTATATAACTTTCACTTAAAATGCTTTAAAACACTTAAAACCACTCCGACATGTTTTGATCTTTTCAGATCATCATCAGGGAGTTTTGTCGTTCCTTGCTAAAGTTATTACATATTCACGATTTAGTTCGTTTTTGTAAACAAGGGACTACGTAGCATACGATGCACAACTAGCCAACTACACTCTCTACAACAGCCCCTCACTACGTAGCATACGACGCACACCTAGCCAACTACACTCTCTACAACAGATTCCCACACAACATGATATGCTGCCACAACAACTTGTTTACAAAAACGAACTAAATCGTGAATATGTAATAACTTTAGCAAGGAATGACAAAACTCCCTGATGATGATCTGAAAAGATCGAAACATGTCGGAGTGGTTTTAAGTGTTTTAAAGCGTTTTAAGTGAAAGTTATATAGGTGCATTTGTTGGTTAATAGTTGAAGTGTCAATGAAAGAAGTTTATACTCCAGTGTAGCATAATTGGGTGATTGTCTGTACATGGTCAGAGAAGTGGGGATGATGGGGTTCAAATCTTTTACCCCTTTGTGCACACATGTTACCCTCCACCCCTTATGACCTAAATCTGCTGGCCCAATGCACTTGAGATTGCTGAAGGTTATCACTACCAACATTTGGGTTAACAAACAAACAAGGACATATGCTTTAAAGGGGAGACCGCGGTAGCACAGTGGTTAAGGCGCTGTGCTACAAATCGGAAGGTCGCTGGTTCCTTTCCAGATGGTGTCATTGGAATTTTTCACTGACATAATCCTTCCGATCGCACTATGGCCCTGGGATCGACTCAGCCTCTAACATAAATGAGTACCAGGAGTATTTCCTGGGGGTAAAGGCGGCTGGTGCATAAGGCTGACAACCTTACCACAATCCTGGGCTATTGTCACATAATCTGGGAACCTTAACTTCCTGGAACCCTCCGGGCCCTTGAGCCTGTAATGGGACTGATTTTTATTTTGATTTGCTGTAAAGGGAAGTGTAACAGCCGGAGATGTGGAGGGGGTAAATAGATGGGGTTTCTTTATGTGGTCACAGTTCAATCAAGGTCTAGGTGAACAGAATGGCCACAAAAGTGGAGGTGAATGTGTAGATGGAAGTTGCTGGAGAAGAATGATAGTTTAAGATGTGACATAGTTAATCAATGGTGCTTCCTTCTGTGACCTCAGAGAACTCTATCTAGCTAGCTACCTATCTGACTGGTTGAAAGACGGACGGACAGACAGACAGACAAACAGACCAACCAACCGACCAATGGATGGATGGACGGACCAACCAACCAACCACCTAACTCCATGGGACGGAGTCCATCCTGAGGAGCTATCAGGTCATCAGCTAGTCAAGAAATTCCCTACATTTTATGGAATCTGAAGCTTCATTACTGCCCTCACAAGTGCCCGCCACTTGTCCCTGTTCCAAGCAAAAGATCAGTTCGGGTCCAAAACTTTGTGAAATGTTTTATAGCTGTACTCTATTTATTCATCTCAGTAATTAACCAACTTGATGCACAAAATTTTTGTTTTACAGTAAGTTTATTTCATGCCTCTACATGTTTCGAGCACATGTGCTCATCATCAGGAGATCAAAATTGTATTATACAGCCTCTGGTATCATCACACTGAAACAAGTGAGTGGTCCAAAATTACTAAAATACAATTCTATAAATATGAGCAAATAGTAGTAAAATTTATGTGCGAATTTTTTGGGTGTGATTACTGTGTATTGCTTACAGTAAACATGTTATGTCATGTAGAGGTTATGTTTATCCGGTTATTGAACTTATTAGAAAGGTATTATGTCTATTTACATTTATGATTTTATGACTAGATAAACTAAGCAAACATAAATGTAAATAGACACAGTACCTATCTAATAAGTTTAATAACCGGATAAACATAACCTGTACATGACATAACATGTTTACAGTAAGTAATACACAGTAATCACACCCAAAAAAATTCACACATAAATTTTACTACTATTTGCTCATATTTATAGAATTGTATTTTAGTAATTTTAGACCACTCACTTGTTTCAGTGTGATGATACCAGAGG
>Ga0123357_10012184_pt1 | contig 11084 bp, 7 predicted proteins | sample TergutEmb28metaG_FD_89873 | JGI IMG/M metagenome (GOLD analysis project Ga0123357, IMG submission 89873) | Embiratermes neotenicus P4 segment gut microbial communities from Petit-Saut dam, French Guiana - Emb289 P4 | ecosystem: Host-associated > Arthropoda: Insects > Digestive system > Gut ... | reverse complement strand
GGGGGGGGGGGATTAAGTGATAATCTCAAGGCAACCGTCTTCAATACGGATTACGACAGATTAAAAAAAGCCGGAAAATGTGGAATATTGCAACTGTTTGGGTAGCATGATAACTTACTGCATGGAGCGGCGTCTTTGAGAAGCCCTCATTCTATGGAACCCGAAAGTTTATTACCGCATTCACAAGTGCCCGCCACCTGCTCCTATCCTTAGCCAGCTCTTATCCAGTTCATACCCCCACATCCAACTTCCCGAAGATCCATGGTAATATTGTCCTCCCATCTACGCCTGGGTCTCCGAAGTGATCTCTTTCACTCAGATTTTCCCACCAAAACCTTGTAAACGTCTCTCCTCACCCCCATACGCGCTGCATGCCATGTCCATCTCATTCTTCTCGATTTTACCACCCGAACAATGATGGGCGAGGAGTACAGATCACTGAGCTCCTCATTGTGTAGTTTTGTCCGTCCCTCCTAGGCCCAAATATTCTCCTCAACACCCAATTCTCAGACACCCTCAGCCTACGTTCCTCCCTCATTGTGAGCTACCAAGTTTCACACCCATACAAAACAAGAGGCAAACTTAGGGTAGCATGATAACAAGTGACGAAAAATGTAGACATGAAATTCAGTCCGGGATTCTCATGACAACAGCAGCTTTCATTAAGAAGAAGGCTCCTGTCACCATCAAATTGGACGTAAATTTAAGGGAGAAACTAGTGAATTGTTACATTTGCAGTATAGGTTTGTGTGGTGCTGAAACTTGGAGAGTTCGGAAAGTTGATCAGAAATAACTTGAACGTTTTGAAGTGTGGCGCTGGAGAAGATCAGTTGTACCGATCGTGTGAGAAATGAAGAAGTGTTAGGAGTCAAGGAGGAGGAGATGAATATCGTACAAATAACAGAAGAAAAGCTAACTGGTTGGTCGCGTGTTGTGTAGGAACTGCTTCCTAAAACACGTTTTTGAAAGAAAGAAATAGGGAAGGATAGAACGTAGGGAAGACCAGGAGGAAGACGTAAGCAGCTTGTGGATGACCGTAAGGAAAAGAGATGATACTGTAAAGTGAAAGAGGAAGTACTAGATCGCACTGTATGGAGACCTGGCTTTGGTAGAGGCTGTGGACCTGTCGTAAGGCAGAGAACGGAACGAATGGCGTGTACATGAATAGTAGCGAACAGGAGAGCAAATTGCGGAGGAGATTTCTTCGCCTCAGTAGGCAGTGACAGCAGCAGGTTGTGTGGGTCAGCATTTGTACACTCTTTCACGTCCAATAATAAAATGGGCCTTGGTGTGTAGGCTACAGCTGCGCATGAGCAGAGCGACCGAAGAGCTCCTGAGTTGTACAGGGAGTTGCAGCTGGTTGGCAAATCGAACGCGAAATTCGTAGTCGTCGTAGCGACGTTACAGGCACATGTCTTCTGCGATTGTGCTGTGTCGGTTGGTAAAGAGGTAACGGCGATTTAGAGGAGTGTATTGCCTCCTTCTTCAGAGTGATGCGACCTACAAGAGAGCAGTTGGAGTGTCGGTGGTTGCAAACCTCTTCACCAAATATTATGAGTGTGAAAGGGCGCAATTAGTGTGACATGTAGCACGCGTGGAGTTGGGGCATGACTAGAGTACTACATATTTAGGTTCGAAAATTGTGTTGGAAGAGATCATTTGGAAGACCTGGATGTAAATGGGAGGGTAGTAACAGAATTGGTCTTCAAATACGTCTGCTGGTTTAGGAAGGAATCCGCCATTTCAGCCTGGGCCGGGATAGCATAGTCGGTATAGCCACTCGCTACGGGCTGGACGGTCTGGGGATCAAATCCCGGAAGGGGGGGGGGGGGGGGATTTTTCCACCCCGTCCAGCCGGGCCCTGGGGCCCACCCAGCCTCCTATACAATGGGCACCGGGTCTTTCCCGGGGGTAAAGCGGCCGGGGGATGGCTTTGACTATCCACCCCATCTAGCGCCGAGGTTAAGGAAAGAGTAGGGCTATACCTCTACTCCCCCTTTGGGTCGTCGTGGCCTGTTCTAGGGTCAACTTTAACTTTTTCACCTTAACCCACCATTTCAACAGCGGTCTGTCAGATTATCCTGTTGCGGTGATCCAGTGGTAGCTCGAAACAGGGCTAAGGACGTGAGTTTGTTTGATTTTGGTCGAGAGAGGGGTGTGATGTGTTAGAGGGTGGAGGGTGCAAGTTGCCTATGTAATACAGACAGCAGCCTGGAACTGCGACAGGTAGGGAGCTGGACGGCACAAAAAGAGCGAAGCGAGTAATGGAACGTATCTGAATAGAAATATGTGTGAAGTCCAACAAAAAGCCTTTGGTTTGTTGTTTTTTGGTCAGAGTTTCTGCTTGCAGGATGTACCATTTAGAAACTAGCCACTGCCTCATTCCCGTACCTGAAGACTGTACGTTGTTGCAGCAGCGCGTTCTTTTGCGAGCTGGGTCCGGAACAGCGAGTCTTGTTTTTGTCCGGTCAGCGTTTGTGCCTCTTGGCATAATTTGAATATGGCCGGCCATTCAGCCTTTTCTGGGTTTTTTTACGAACGCATTATCAACGAGACTGGCCTTTTAGTGACTTTGCTGGCTGAAGGCTTTCGAGGAATTCCGTAGTCTCTTCAAGCAAATTCTGTAATTCCACCTGAAATAAAATCCCAGGCGCCAGGACGCTATGGCAACTAAATTTTGTACGGTGACGCCTAATATTTGTGGGTCTTCAGCATTGAGCTTCCTTCATATCACACTTCTGACGCCTGAAATTTTGAAGTGTCTGTTAGACTTTTGCAGAATTTGTGCATCCCCGCTTTAAATTTGTAGAATTTGTGCATCCTCGCTTTAAATTTGTAATGACTGATTCCAGTTACATAGTTTCCAGTTCAGTGTTCACGAATCATCCTGTGATTTTGCACTGTGACGCATACAGCTAAAAGCGTCGTCGTGTACACTGCAGGCAAATTAAATAATAATACACCCAGGCGCTACACGTGTGGGTCGCACCGTCCTTGGCTGCTTGCTCTAGTGGCCTCTGCGTGGTCCAAGGCTTCTTCGTCATCCGGCTATGTGAATTGTGATTGTATATGTTTGATAAAGCCCTTCATGGCGGGAGGTGGGGGGGTTCGGTCGCAACGCCTTGCCTGCGCCGGACAGCACACATTTTTGTTCCGAGCTGGGTACGAACTCGCTATTACAGTGCCTGAGCCGCAGTTCCTCATTACCGCCTTGTTCGCTCCATCTGTATCACTTCTGTTTATATGCGCACGTTGGTTAAACTACGCATTGCGCCGACATTCGCCTACTCTGAACACTACGCACACGTGTTGAGACGATTTAAATTTATGTTGTAAAACGAACTAATGCACATGTGTGTAATATGTTTTAGCACAAATTATTACGGACTTAACTTACTTATTTACTTACTTACTTACTTACATTCATACATTCATACTCCATGGAGCAGAGTCGTTCTTGAGAAGCTAACCGGTTCTGAGGTAGTTAAGAAATTCCCCGTATTTTATGGAACACGAAAGTTCATTACTGCATTCATACGTGCCCTCCACCTGTCCGTAATTATTAGTAATTGGCAATATGTGATAAAACATTGTATACTTGTGCATTTCTTGGTTTCATTGCATTAGTTTAAATAGTCCTTCGTGCACTGAAATGGAACAGATTAAGCGTTGAGACGGGTTGATATCGTACACCATCTTGTGTCCATTGTCTGAGATATATGTGTTTCATACATGTAATATATACAGTAGAACTCCACTTATCCGGACGCTGGTTGTCCGGATCTCCAATTATCCGGATCGGCTTGGCCCTTCGGGTAAATTTGTCGACGATTCTACTCGTACAACACTAACGTGCCTTGAAATTACCGGCTATCGGATCAAGTACAGTACAGTGTTATGGCTTCTTGAACTTCAAATCAGGCGTGGTCGCAAGGTTTAGACGCATGTGCATACAGTGAATAGTAACAGCGGAACTTCAAAACTGCCAATATAGCCGGCTATTTTGAAGGAAAAATCCAGTTATCCGGATGGCTCGGCGTGAGAATTTATCCAGTTATGTGGAGTTCTATTGTGTATGTTTTCAGCGTTTAGCTGTTCCAATCTGTAGGCGATTCGCTGCCATATGTATTAAGTATTTTTTTGCTTCAGCTAGTGGCAACGTCTGAACTCTAACGTAGGACGTTTTGAAGACCAGATCACTGTTCTAACCACTAACCCACCTGACCGGTCGTAGCGGTTCGGCGCTTTGATTTACCCCAGCCTCAGGAGGTTGTAAAGTTTATGCAAACTTACGCGTCCTTACGCGGTCGTTTACGTCAGCATATTAACTTCCTAACGGAATGGCACACGGATATCGGTAAATTTACGAGACACAGTTGCTAATGAAGAAGCGCCCGCGCGTTATACCAGACCCAGTCCTTAGACAATGCAGTTCAAGCCCAGTTCTTGTATTGTCCATGCTCACATTACCTCCTGACACTACGCCTCTGTCATGGGGGTGGTCTTTCTCCTTGAGTATACGTACAGAACTAAGTTCTACCCACATTTCTTATTTATTATGCCATACGTGCTACAGGTCCTCGTCCTCTAGCTTTTCTCGCCCAGACAGTAGGACGGTAGGCGTGAAACTTAGTTTCTTTTAACCAGACCAACCAAATGCACGTACAAAGTGCACAGTAGTACAGTCTCGTACCACTGCACCGTGTTTCTGCATTACTGTGCCGTCTTTAGGGAGTTGTGACACCAGCATACACAAATTTCACCACGAACGATTTGCACAGTGCTTTTATATCTATTATACGCAGCTTCTACTTGTTTCGACCCTGTATCCAGGCCATCTTCAGGGAGTTTCAAGTTCGGTCGACGTGTACAGCATATATGGCAGCTTGTAACGGATAACAGGCAGACTGTGTACATTTACAGGGCGTTCCTTAATTGGTTATACAAAACTAAGGTGTAATAACACAGAAAGTAGAAAAAGTAGAGTATTGTGATTTATATCACAAAATGCAGTGTATGTTTAAGTTTTATCTACAGATATGCACAAGTCCTCGTGTCGCGCGGCAGATTTTCTGTCGTCTCGTCTGCAACACAAGTTCGACCCTGGCCTGGCTTCTTGTTAGATTCACAGCCAGTTTCAACGAACCGATTGTACGACGCTAACACAGTCATTCTTTGGGGTGTTTTTTTGGGGGGGGGGGGTAATACCTGGTCCTGAATTTTCTCTGAACGGAAGTGGCACCACAAACAACACTGTGCGTGCCCCGCACCGGTACGCGGCTGCATGATGACTGGCAGGATTTATAAGCAGCTCTGCACGAGTGGAATGCCATATGGCGGTTCGAATGAACACTTGACTAGACGCGACTTTTGAAAAGTACCTGACCATATTGTTACTTATATTTCAGAAGTTATGACAGCAGATATTTGTATAACTAATTTAGGAACGCCCTGTATAAAAGTAAAGGAATCCCTGTAACAGCCCTGTTACAGACCCTTAGTGTTCCAGGAGGTTGGGGCTCCCAGATTTCTGGACAGTCGGCACTTCAAGGTGGTATGATCGCCAGTCCTGCCAACCGGCCCCCTTTACCCCCCAGGAAATAGGCCTGGTTCTCGTTTCTGTTATAGACTGAGTCGACCCCAGTCCCATAGTGCGGCCGGAAGGATTAAGTCCGTGAAAAATTCAGTGTCATCTTCGGGAATCGAACCCGCGACCTTCTGGCTTGTAGCGCAATGCCACAACAAACTGCCAGACTGCGTGTCTTCCATATACATGTATTATATAATGTAATAAGAATACAGTGACGCTTATCAATATATAAGTCCTCAATATTATGTATATTGTTAAAATTTTGTTTGAATTGATCTCAAAGGTAACTGAAAGTAATGTTCCATATCGAAACATCTGTGGTGCTGAACTGGACGGAATAATCCGTTGTTTTGGTACTCCGAGTGTGCACCACGAATGGATACACTGCACAGCCTGTTCATTCATGGCGCACACTTGGAGCGATACTGTACTGTTGTGCATGTTTATGTGCATTTGGTTGGTTTGGTAAAAGGAAAGAAGTTGATTAAAATGCACGGCGTAAGCAATTTCAAAATAGTCGGTTTGTAAGTTACTTTCTGATTTCTTTCACCATGCTGGTAGTTCATGCCATACTGTGTAACCAGTCGCATTTCATTGCTTAATGCTTGCACGTATGTCGGTGTTTTTGTGACGACGGTACGTTCGGTGTATATAAATAATATCACAACTAAATTTGAACATATGTAGTAAGTGATGGATGTAGAATTGTGACTGCTGGTCTGTTATCCGTGATCGTACTCCGTAGCCCTTCTGCGTTGTAGGTTCATTCACCGTGTAGCACACGGATTCTTAGGTCCACGATGCTGCAGTCGGTGTAGTGACTACCTTACTGACAGAGCGGTTAGATACTCTGCAAGGACCACTGTTTCTTTCCTGGCTCCAGATTGTACCCAGTGTCTTTTTGTGACGGCACCGGGCGTTTCCCCAGACGTTGTGGGTCCGTGTGAGAAGCTGACCCGCGCTCTATGGAAAGTATGGAAGTGCGAAGCCACACCGCCATACTTCCTGATGGCGGAGTTCGTGATGAGGCTGTAGCAACTTGCAACTTTACCGTTACTTCCCCCCCCCCCACACACATTCGTACCGTGCATCTTGATATTATCGAAGTTTTATTTATTCACTAGTGAGTTGTCTTAAAAACAGTATTAAAATTTACATTAAAATTTTAATGTAAATATTAATATTGTTTTTTCAGACAATTCACTAATGCATCAGTTGGTGAATAAACAAACCTTTTATTTACCGTTACAGTTAGTAGTTTGCACTGGATGCCGGGACCCCGCCGTTCTGCCCAACGTCTTTCTGAGCTCGTCGCATATGTTCATCCTGGAATTCTGTATGATGATCGGTTAACAGAGCGCCGGTACTACAGCAGGTGGAGGCGCTGCGCATTGCTTTTTTTTAATTCCGTTCCTCCGAGTGAGACATCATACCTGTCGACAGGTACTCGGGAGCCTCCGTATAGACGCCAATGGAATAATGGTACCCGGGAACCTCCGTATAGACGCCCATCAGGTAATGGTGTTTGGGAACCTCCATATAGACGCCAGTGGGGTAACGGTGCCCGGCAACTACCACAGTATATTTCGAGACACATATTTGACGTGCATAACGTGCCAACATGCACACTCACATCCATAATATTATATCGTCGCCCAGTGTGCTGTGTGTCGATACGACGTGATACCTGTGCCAGAATATGAAACAAAATGCCGCAGCTAGTTTGGTTTTCCCCGTATGTTTAGGAAAATTGGCTGCTACGCTGACCGTGGCGGGCAGTGTCGGGTCGCGCTTCCCCGAATGCTCGCACAGGTGCAGTTCGCCTTTCCTGCAGCATGGTTTGAATTGCCCTTGTGTCGCCACAGAGAGTGGCACGTATCAAGCGACTCATTTGTCAACAGCATGTCTGTGGCTTTTCGGCGCTTCTGAGTGGCGAACCGCCGTATCCTTGGGCACCTATAATGTGAACTTAAATGTGCAGGTGAAGTTGTTTTTAGGCGCGTTCGTAAAATTGCGAAAAGCGACTATTGGCTTAGTCATGCCTGTCTGTCCGTCCGCATGAAACAGCTCGGCGCCCACCGGACGGATTTTCAAGAAATTTGACATTTGAGTATCTTTCGAAAATCTGCCGAGAGATGGCGATTTCATTAAAAGCTGACAAGAATAACGGGTACTTTACATAAAGACCAGTATACATGTTTGATAATATCTCAGCGAATTATTCCTAGAATGAAAAATGTTGCAGACAAAAGTTATAGGGAAAGAACACACATTTTATGTGCAGTAATTTTTTTGTCGAAAAATCGTATAATTTATGAGAAGATGCGGAAAAATATAGTAGGGCCAGGCAGGTCACAGCTGATAGTATAATACCGGGCTTGCACATTGCATATTCGATAACGAAGGCTACAGACACACAATCAGAGTATGTAACACTTATTGCTTTACCACGGCAACAATGGTTACGTGAACGCGCTTCAATATTAGGTTTATACTGCATTGCAACTCTGATTTCGTATTCTGCAAGGCGTTAGAGAAGAAGAAATTGATACGCTTGAATTTTATTTCCAACAAGTAACACTTGTCAGTGAATAGGGAACCACTCCGGCATGTTTCGGCTATCATCTGCAGCCATCTTCAGGGAGCACTGGAACATTCTAACAGACACATTCAGTTTTGGCACACCACTTTGTCATTATTATTATTATTATTAGAGATGGGTTGGGCATGTGGCGCGTATGGGTGAGGAGAGGGGGGCGTGTAGGGTCTTGGTAGGGAAACCGGAGGGAAAGAGACCACTCGGGAGACCTAGGCGTAGATGGGTGGATAATATTAGGATGGATCTCCAGGAGGTGAGATGTGGGTGTGTGGACTGGATTGGGCTGGCCCACGATAGGGACGGGTGGCGGAGGCTTGTGAGTGCGGTAATGAACCTTCGGGTTCCATAAAATACGGGGAATTTCTTGACTAGCTGCAAACCAGTTAGCTTCTCAAGAAGGACTCTGCACCATGGAGTAATTATAATTAGTATTATTCACGTTCGGATGCACAAAATTTTAAGAACATTCCACTATAATTTCAACAGAAGTTTGTTGTAGTGGTATACTAGCATTGTATTTTACCATCTAAAGTGTCACTGAGCTGTGTGTTAGCGCTGTATGTGTCCGTTAGTATACATTGGTGCTCCGTGAAGATGGCTGTAAATAATAGCCGAAACATGTAGCAGTTCTCTATGGATGGACAAGTGCGGTATGTTGGCAATCATATTTATTAAACTTATTTTGTTTGTGGCTGGAAGCAGTGATGTGCGTGTGGCAGAACTGTTTCGTTTTCAGTGAAATGTCCTGGAAGGAGTGGCGGCTGATAAAGCGTGAGAATGGTGTCCTGCGACAGACGGAATGTACTAATTGGAGTACGGAGAGGAAGAGTGGCAAGTGGCTACTGAAACTGTCGGTCACACTGCAGGCTTTTAGGCTTTACTTGGACTGAGAGCGACCAGACATTTTGTCATGTGCTGCGGCTGGGACGGCTGAACCATCGCTTACAGAAACGGACGGCGTGGGTTGAAACTCGATATCCGTCTGAAATACCATCCAAAATTCGTAATTCGATCAAAAAATAGCAAAGCAATACTAATCAAGAACTGGTATGAACTCGGAAATGTGTTCGGACGGTACGTGTGCAGTGCGAGAGGGGTATCGTCCAGTAGGCTTGCTGCTTCCGTCGTCAGGGCTGAAGGTGCTGTGCGTGCTTTGATGGGTATTCAGTCATTCTTGCTACATAAGAGTGGGCCGGGAGAGGCTCGCTACGGGCTGGACGGTATGGGGATCAAATCCCGGTTGGGACGAGATTTTCCGCACCCGTCCAAACCGGCCCTGGGTCCCACCCGGCCTTTTGTACAATGAACACCGAGTCGATCCCGGGGGTAAAGCGGCCGAGGCGTTGTGATAACCACCCACCCCCACGCAGCAACGAGGTTGAAGAAAGAGTTTAGCTATACCTCGACTCCCGCTGAAGGCCTTCATGGCCTGTTCTACTAGGGCGAAATTTGATTTTATACTGCCGCTATTAGGCCTGTGTTGTCTGAGCCTTATGCAAGGAAATTGAATTAACGTTCTAAGGGGAAGTTGGTATAAAGGCTCACGCCAAACGAAATAACAGTCTTCATACGAACAGTTGCTTAATGTTCGTGTACTGGTATAAAATTAGTGGAGGTGTGTAGGCGCGGGCCTGATTCTTGCGTGCATGCATGATTTCTGATTTTGACTGGAAAACTGGAAACCGACATAACCAACGACTGTTTGCTTATCTGCATTCGTGGATTAAAGCACCCCGTCATGTAAAGTAGCCGTCATTCTTGTCAGATTTTAATGAAACTTGGATTTTTGACGGATTTTCGAAAAAATACTGAAGTACCAAATTACGTGAAAATGATTCTAGTGGGAGCCGAGTTGTTCCATGCGGACGGACGGACGGACAAACAGCTGTGAGGAAGCTCATGTTCACTATTTCATTTATGCGAGCGCACATAACAGTGTGCAGAGAACCCGTCTAAATTTGGGTAGAGACACGTGTGCTGCACTTCCACGTGCTGCGAAATGCAGCAGGAACGCGTGGCCTCGACCCTAAATGTGTCCTCCCTTTTTACACAGTTACACAGTGCTTGGAAAACTTAAGTGTGTTTGACTTACCGGTGCAAACCCATTTGGCGTCTTTCCATCCCTAATGTTGGATGCTGTCATGTGTTGATGGATGGTTGAGGAACCGTCCATTCTGCCGAACTGCAGTGCTTACAGTAGCTGTCGTCCATGTGACTGCATTGCGTTGACCGCTTCTTCCATCGATCGCATTAATATACCATAGCACCTGGTTCACCGGCATCGCCATATACCCACTTGCTTTTAACACTGTGTTCGCAGTTCCGTCAGCGCTGCACTTCATTATCTGTAACAAGCTGATATCTTTACGGAATTCAATATCAGCTGTAACTTCTTGAATAGTTCGGTGTTTGGAAAGAAGAAAGAATTTCGGATTGCCTCAATCCGACTGTCTTATCGCGTCTGTTAACTTGGGGCTGGCCTGTGTTGTGGATTTGAATTATTGCTTCTGGAGAAAAATGAGTCCTTTGAAGCAAACTTTGCAGGAGGAATTAGATTCTGATGTAACTTACCGTTACTTACTCTTACCGGCGTCTTTAACAGTTATAATTTCGTACTGGCGCGGTACCACGCCGTCAGGGGCCTAACCTTATTTCAGGATCGTACGCTTTGACAAATTATTTTTCCCTCCTGCTTTTTTCGAAGCCAACAATAATAATAATAATAATAACAGGCCAGATTTGATAATTAGAAAGAAAAAAAAAAAAAGGAAAAAAAAAAAAACAAAACTTTAAAAATTTTTTGCTGTGAAATTTACCAAAAAAATAGGGGGAAAAAATCCACCAGGGGGGGGAAATTAACTTTTTTTTAAAATTTTCTCCAAAAAAATTTAAAGT
>Ga0123357_10012183_pt1 | contig 11085 bp, 5 predicted proteins | sample TergutEmb28metaG_FD_89873 | JGI IMG/M metagenome (GOLD analysis project Ga0123357, IMG submission 89873) | Embiratermes neotenicus P4 segment gut microbial communities from Petit-Saut dam, French Guiana - Emb289 P4 | ecosystem: Host-associated > Arthropoda: Insects > Digestive system > Gut ... | reverse complement strand
GACCGTGCATCTCACTATAATCTTAGTAACTGACCAACTTAATGCACAAATTCTTGTTTTATAATAAGTTTATTATATTCCTCTACATGTTTCGAGCACTGTTGTGCTCATCATCAGGAGGTCAAAATTGTATTATACAACATTTGGTATCACCCATCACACTCTGTAGGTGGCCGTCCGGTGCACCGGTTGGTGTGATGATACCAGATGCTGTATAATACAATTTTGACATCCTGATGATGAGCACAACAGTAGATGTAGATGTAGATGAATATAATAAACTTATTATAGAAGAAGAACTTGCGCATTAAGTTGGTCAGTTACTAAGAAACCTTATCCTATTCAGCAATGCTTGACGCGCCACACTTCATACTTGACAATTTTATTCACAGCATATTTTCTTTCTCTCTCTCTCTCTCTCTCTCTTATTCACGATACCACCTCGTCTTTGGAGACTAACTCGGTATTTTATTCTGACCTAAATCGCTACGTTGTCTATTTGTTGCAGGCGTCGCCCATCGGTTCAGCCTGCTTTATTCTGGCTCCTCATTCATGAGGTTTCGAAGTTACACACAACGACGCGCCAGAGTCAGTAGGACTTCCCTGGACGAGTGACCAGCCCGTCGCAGAGAACTCTACCTGACAACACACACAACATTCACAACGGACAAATGTCCATGCCCCTTGTGGGACTCGAACCCACGATCCCAGCAGGCGAACGACCGTAGACCTACGCCTTAGACCGCGCGCCCACTGGGACTGGCCTTCACAGCATATGAACTTTAAAACGTAGAACGAAACATTATGTATTAAATGTAGAACAATAGTTTCGACTCTCAGGTCCATAAAACACTGCAAACTTGACACGTATTTTACAGCATCTGAAACTGTTCATATATGCATATTTCTGTCAGAACTGTCCTGTCAGTTTTGAAACTTCAGATGGGTGTGCCAGATGCTGTTCTGAACTGCATTTTGAGAGAGAAGTCGTAGAATGTTCTACATATCAGACTCTGTTTGAATGAGTACGCTCGAATAATGAGCTTCAGAAAAAGCAGTTGTCTCTACAATTGGATATAATCTAACTTTAGAGGTACCATGGACTTCGCCAGACATAAAATAATTGTTATGTGATAGTAATATATCTGAAAACATAAGTTAATACCTTCAGAGATACTTCCAACGCTTATTTTCTCTGTATTTATTTAATTTAGAAATTTCACGCTACGTACGATTCCTTTTGCCATGCGTATATTGTGGGTCTTGGTGTCTTTAAAGTTCATGACCTGATATATCAGGCATATCATGTCAATTACATTATTATGACAAAACCAGATATATAATGGACTCCAGGACTCCACGTTCCGAGTTAAACTGAGTTACAAAAGAGTTAAATATTTTGATTGTGGAAGAATTTTGTTGATTGTATTTTGTGGTTTGTTCAATAACGCTGCTTATATCGCGGGCTGCATAGCGTCGGAGGGTAGGAAGGTTGAATTGAAGGGTTGCGGAAGGAAATGGTCCTGGCTTAGCTGAGGGAATATCTAATTTTCTTGGAGAGACCGATGAATTTTACCAAGGAACTGAGTCAGTGATGACAACTGATGATAGGAAGAAGAGAAGACGTCTGTCGTATAAATGCCTGCTGGGCCAATTTGCATGGTGGATTCATTAATTTAACACTGCCGCAGGACCGAAAAACAACTTGTAATTTGGTGGACCGCTTTTTATTAAGAAGGGACAAAACTCGAAACTTATTTCCCGACTTGCAATGTCCATTGCTTGATTGTTTTTGGCGCAACAGCCCCCAGTGGGTCAGGGCCTTCTCATTAACGAGGTTTCTAGATCACACACAACGACGCACCACAGTCGCTACGACTCCTCTGGACGCGTGATTGCTCGTCGCAGAGCCTTCTACCTGGCAAAACACAACAACACAAACATCCATGCCCGGGTGGGATTCGAACCCACAATCTCAGCATGCGAACGGCCGCAGACCTATGCCTTAGACCGCGCGGCCAATGGGACCGGCAGTGTCCAATGTAACAACGTCAAATGAAGGGAGAGAGCGTGTAATCAAAGACGTGCTCATTTTAGTAGAATGAAAAATCGTACAAAAAGCTTTCCTTCTCTTCAATGCTCCTTTCATGTTTAAGAATGTTTGTTTTGCTGCAGATCCTGGCCTAGATGTATGGGGAATGGGTTTAGCCGTCTGAAATGTCTGGTGGAAAATTAAATAAGTGATACTTACGTAAACCATCGTACGTCTATATTGAGGCGCGTTTGCAAAACAGCTATTTGAGGCGACTGTCAACCTCGTAATACCCTTCCCTCCGTCTGTCCGCACTAAATAGCGCGACTCACATCGAACGGATACTTGTGAAATTTAATATACGGGAAATTTTTGGACAATTTGTCGATGTATTTCTGTTTTGGTTTAAATCGGGCAAAACAATGAACACTCCTCGTGAAGATCTACGAATATTTATGATATCTCGCCGATGTCGCTCTTTGTAATTGGAAGTTTCTTCTTTGCGAGGTACGAGCTGATGCCGAAGAGAAAGTTGACGATTGAGACGTCCGAGCATTAAATCTCACTGCTTGTGCCTACGATATCTTGATGTTTACGAGATACTGATTATGATCTATTTCAGACCCGTTGCACAGATGTGGACAAATCTCATACTGTGTTTTGCGTGAAGCGTAGACAGACACATTTAGTATGCTTACACTTTCAAAATGTTTTTCTTTAAATTATGGAAGAATTGAAATCTTATGGGCACTTATGCTCGATGGTCGTTTCCTACCTCTTTTAAAAGTTTGTAGTTTTTATGGGCACTATTTTTTTACTTTGGAGGGGCTGGAATTTTTTTCTTGGTCATCACGTTCAGGCCATCTCTTCATCTTCTCAGCCTTTCACCTGACGAGTTCTTTTCCTGAGGTAAAGCGTGAAGCTGACCAACTGCGTATGGTACGGGTCTTAGGAATGAGTGGAGGTTACCTCAACTCCCCTTCATATGACTTAATGACGTGGTGCTTAAATTAACGATAAAGTTTTTAAAATTTCTTTATACTGCATTGAGTATACCGTGCCTGTAGTGGACCATCGGCTTGGATTGTACAGATTAAAAACTTATCATAGAAGAAAATTCTATAGACACTTCGTAAGTTACTGGACAGATGCTCCCTCTGTGACGACGCCTGTAGTTACACGGAAACACCCGAAACACGGAGAAAAGCGGACATACATCAACAAGCATCCATGGTCTGAGAGGAATTCGAAACCGTGATGTAAGTACTTTAGCTGGGAACTCTTTAAAGACGACAATTAACCTCACTTCATACCGCCCAGTAAACACTCCCCGTCTGGGTTATACAATCAAGTCAATTGTTACTACGTAGGGTAAACATTTCTGTTTGTTCTGAGAACCAATCAAAACACACAAACACACTGTATGAGCTGAACATAGAATTTGTTAGTGTTAAATGTGTTAGAGCCTGAAGTAACTACTGGGTTTTAAAACCCAAAGGCACTTTCTTATTCTTGGGGTATGATGAGACTGTGTGTCGAACATATAGCCCGTCCGCCCCTCGCATGACAGACAAATTAATATGAAGCATTGATGGAATGGTAACTGACAGGGGAAAATGAAGTGTATGATGGAAGAAAATACTGTCCGCTTGTCACCTGCCCGCTCTAACCCCATACATGGATTTACATGGGAACTAACGTCCCACCGTCCCTAACCGCCTGAGATACGGGACGGCCGTCCACACTTTGATGATATCTGAAGTATGGTACGTCTCGGTTGGGATTAATGTACATTCAGATTGTAGCTGAGCTCGGTACGTCAAGCGGGCAATCCCCACGTCCACACATGAACGCGCGATCTGTGACGTATGACGCCGTCTGATGTAATTCAGACACAGCTGGGACTTCCCTTGACGTCACGGCCAACGTCATCGCGACAGTGCGTTGGTTGCTGAATCGAGAAGAGTTCTGCTGAAGTGGTTGTAATTAGACGTGTTGAAAAAAGTACTGCCTCTTTGTTGTTGCGTGAGTGTCGGTAACGTCACACGCACCGCACGCTAATCATGATAGATTCGAATTTCTCATAACTCTGTGACGCTCGGTATCACGGTGAACATTTTTTCGACATTTCAGAGAAAACTCCGATCTCCATATTCCTGTTTTAAAAACCTGGAGGGTGCCGGTTCATCCGAAACGTCGACAAATTTTGTGTTATAATGGATTAATATTTATTGGCATTCTTAGAGGATATGTGACAAAAGAAGAAATCGGAGAGACTTCTTAAAAATTAAATAATTACAGATTTACTGAACGGTTGTATTTGCGTGCCTGTGAAAATGTCGGACTTTTCTCACGTTTAGGTTACTATACTAAGACGTGAGCCAGAAATATCATTGGCATTCTGCTCATAGACCCACATATTGAGAATATGAGTGTGCTGATTGAACACTGTTAAAAAAACATCTCGGTAATACGTGAATGATGAATGGCTTATTTACACGTACGTGCATGAAGCTCATTTAGTCTAACGATATTTCCCCACGCGACTCCACATTCTTGTATTTACGGCCGTAAATCCAAACCAACCGGGTAGCTCAGTCGGTATAGCGACTGACTACGGGCTGGACGGTTCGGGATCGAATCCCGGTGGGGACGAGATTTTCCGCTTGTCCAGACCGGCCCTGGGGCCCACCCAGCTTCCTGTAAAATGGGTACCGGGTCTTTCCCGGGGGTAAAGTGCGGCCGGGACGTGCTGCTAACCACTCACCCCCTTCTAGTGCCGCGGTTATGGAAGAGTAGAACTATACCTCTACTCACTCTAAGGGCCTTCGTGGCCTATGAAAAGGGCGAAACCTACCTAAACTCAAAGCAAAACAACTTGTTTTTTTGTCAAATAAAGAAAAAATATATTAAAAAGTTACTATTCAATATATTCCTCTGTGCTTCTCCGAGTACTTTTGTTAGGCGAAATACGAATACTAGCCAGGTTCAGGGGACTACATTGGTCTCGTTTGGCGGCAAAGGGGGGGGGGGTGGTGAGGCCGCCCCGGGCAGCAGAATGCAAGGGGACGAAAAATGAGTGTTTTAAATTAGAGTAATGATTTTATGCCTTCAAAAAATTTTAAATTACATGGCTTAATAAAAGGAAGATCGATGTATGCTTGTGATTTTTTAAACCCATAACTTCTGTTAGGGGCGGCCACAGTGACTGCTAGCCCCGGGCTTCAAGAAGCCAGCTACGCCACTGCGGGAGAACTCTTAAGGAAAAATTTCCGATGAAATTTGTCCGTGATGAACCTGTCAGACACAGAACACATACACTGCAGCTGCTAGTCGACTACCAGTTACGTAGTTAGCAGAACTTTATCACGAAATTAAGACACACCATATACTAATAAAATGTGCATAGCATCTTGTGACTAACCGATTAAAGTAGGCCTGAAGATGACCTGTTAGTAGTCGAAACATGTAGCCTATGTAATTACTTTGTGTAATAAAACAGTTGTGCTGACGTACAATATTTAGCATTGTATTAATAAAACACTGTAAATTAGCAAATCTATCTCATGCGTACTACGTACACAATCCTTCTCGTCAAGTGAAGGCGTGTGTGTTACTGACACATGCAATGCTGTTGGAGGGAAGGGGGGTTCGGAATAACATACAACAATTTTTCGGCCAACTTGTAGGGTACAGGCATTTTGGGGGTTAAGAGCGTAAATGAATGAATAAGTGTCTTAAATAATGTAAAGGCCGATCCCGGTAGCCGCGCGGTCTAAGACGTAGGTCTGTGGCCGCTTGCTTGCTGGAATTGCGGGTTCGAATCCCGCCGGGGACATGGATGTCTGTCTCTTGTGAGTGTTGTGTGTTTTCAGGTACAGGTATCTGCGACGGGCTGATCCCTCGTCTGGAGGAGTCCTACCTAGCGTGTGTTTGTCGTTGAGTGTGATCAGGCGCGACAATAACCTTCTATACCTCCCACTATTAGGTAGAAAGAGATCAGATAAAAAAAGAAAGACAGAAGGAAATTATATGAAGGTGCTGACTGGATTCATGCCGCTCAGAACAGTGACAAGTTTCGGGCTCTAATGAACACAGCAATGGAGGTGTAATTTGCACGAAGAAAAAATTATTAACCTGAAAACTGTGTATCTACAAGGTGGTTCAAATATGACCGGTACTGATGTCGCCAGATTTACACACAAACAGTCCCAGTCATATTTGAACCACCTTGTACCTCTGACTTATGAAATTAGTATTTACGCAATTTTTACAAAGTAAAATAAAAATGCTTTATGTGGATACCATATCTGTCTGTCTGTCGGTCTGTCTGTCTGTCTGTCTGTCGGTCTGTCTGTCTGTCTGTCTGTCGGTCTGTCTGTCTGTTGGTGACTGTCAATAAAATTAGGAATGAACATATTTTGCTTCATTTACTTCTTCTCTCTTCTCACATAACTCTGTGTGTTAACAAATTAGTTTGTGTGCTGGTAACTTCTTTTGTTAATTTTGTAATTTCCGCTTAGACTGTTAGTGCTTTTTGTAATAGTCAGAGGGAGGCTACAATTAATTAAAATTTACGTTTCTTTCCATGCAGTTTATGGTTGTTACGTCATTGTGATTCATTCATTCATTTTGTAATCTGTCTTACGACAGGATTATAGCCTCTTCTAAGGGGAGTTCTCCATAGACTGCGATCTAGTGCTTTCACTTTCAATTTCCAGTAACGATTATACATGTCGAATGTGAAATAACGGTAATTTATATTTACTAAATGCTTCGTCGATACAAACATTTTGCACAATTCCATTTATGAGAAATCCTCAGCCTAAGAGTACATTACTACAGTCTCTTATACCAGTGGCAGAATTTTGGGCAGCTCATTTAATTACATTGCGTGAGGATATTATAACTTTCGAGATTAGAAGCTTGCTGCGGGCTTCGTGTTGGCGGGGCTCCTTATCGCAAATTCCGTCGTATCAATCACGCTGGATTAATTACAACTCTTTACACCACATTAACTTGCATCCTGAATTGCAAGTTTCTTAGTATATTTTATTGTTATTGTTTAGTTCCCTTTAAGATGTTGAGATCGAGCCAAACCTCCTACAGTCACTGGCTCAATGCAATAGTAAGGAGAGTCGCAAAACTTATAAAATACTGCTGTAGTAACAGACGGCGTGGTTAAATAAACTAAAATTATAAATAATTACCATTTGATATGAGACGTCTCTGACAGCCGTAAATGTGAAATCTGTTGAAATAACTTGAAATGCCAACTTGATGCAACAAGGTAATTTTATTAATGTTTTCTTAGTTCGACATGTTTTGTGTACATACGCCCATCATCGGGAGCAATGGATGTTGAGTTGCAGCATATGGTTTTCTGCACCGAGTTTTTGGATGGGTGGTGGTCTTGAGAGCCACTGTGTAGGTCGTGTGTGCGGTGCGGATGTTGCCGTGCGACAGACCTACGCCTTAAACCTCGCGGCCACTGGGACAGGCTGTCAACAATTCAGGATCCTTATATAGCCCATGATAGGGTAATACAATTATTTCCGTGCTTTTGTAGTCTGTTTTACGACGCTGTTAGCATCATAGTGTAAACATGCAGCGCCATTGGTATGAAGAACGACAAATGGGAAACATGGAAATTGTTTGGAAGGAAGAAAAGGGAAACCACGAACAGCTTCAGCCGGGTCGAAATCGAAATTAGAAATCGACAACCGCCCCCCCCCCCATGCTCCCGACTGCAAGTTTACGCCAATACCGAAACAAACTGCTCGCTGTCTCGGTGTTGGGCAGTTCTTTGCGTGCTGTAAAACATAGAGGTAGAAATTTTATGCGGTATTTTAACACATGTCATAAAATTAATGCATATTGGCGAAGTGACGTGCGTTTCTGTTCGTGAGAACATTTCTTCTGAAAATACCGAAGAGAGGTCAGTTGCATTTGACTTGACCAATAAACACCAAAAGCTGGCGAGGCGAGTTTTGTTTTGCCCTGTGCCCGAGAACTTTTTCTTCTCCTTTCGTTGCACAACAGCCCCTAATGGGCCAAGGCCTCCTCATTGTCGAGACTTCATAATCCCATTCAGTTCAACACACCACACTCGGTAGGATTTCTCTGGACGAGTGATCGGCCCGACGCAGAGATCTTTACCTGAAAACACACAACACTCACAACAGACAAACATCCATTCCTCGACGGGATTCGAACCCGCAGCCTCAGCAAGTGACCGGCCGCAGACCAACACCTTGGACTGCGCGGCCACTGGGATCGACTGTGCCAGAGAACTACATAGTTTAAATTACATGGAGCAAAATTGAACTTTGTCTATTTTCGCATAAATGATTAAAGAAAGATGACATTGCACGTTTCCTGAAATGAACGCCCAATTAATATCCACAATTTTGTGTGAAGCATATTTCGAAAATTTAACAAAATACGAAGAAAAATAACTCTCGACTCCAAATTGTACAGTTTTCTACTCATATCATGAACATATGCCGTACTGACACAAAATTAGGGCGCTTTCAGATTTTAAGACCCAGTAGATCTCATTTATGGCTGCGTGTATGTTTTATATCTAACCCTGCTAGGGTATCAAGTGCTTGGTGCCTGCTTTTCCATGTCCAGGCCGGGTCGATTGTTTATTACTCATTATTAATACTTCAGTGCCGGATTCGGTGCACTGCATAGATCCAAATTCTTCAAACGCCCCCGGCCTCAGTGCACCGTACGGTCATGATTGCATTTACAGTTAATGTAATTGGAATTTAATCTCCAGCTTGACTGAACGATCCTAGAATCTACGTGCCAAATTGCTGTCTGGCACTTGGTTCTTATCGATTACATGGCGAACTACTCTAAGCGCGAACCAGAGTAGCGCAGTCCGTATAGTGACTAGGTGGCTGGCTGGACAGTAGAGGAATCGTGTTCGATTCTCACCAGGAAGAAGAGATTCTTCTCGATTCCAAATCATGCAAAGCGGCCCTGTGGCCCATCCAAACTTCGGGGCTTTTTCCTGGGGGTAAAGCGGTCAGTGAGTGGCACCTCTGAACTTTGTCACTCAACTTTATATAATGCAGAGCTTAGGAATAAGTGGCGCTACTTTCTCCTCTCCCCTAATAAGCCTTCATAACTTGCACTTCCCCTTCCACCTCCAAATATAATAAGTAACAATACAGGCATTGTTCATATAAATGTAACACCTAGACTGTTTCACATAACCATTATTCCCGTGGAAAAGGAATAAGAATTACTTATTCTGAGTGTGTGTCTGTAGCCTTAGCTATCCAGCAAGCAAAGGTTATGCGCCATATAGTCGCTTGTGGCCTGCATGTCTATACCATATTTTGCCACATTATGTCATAAACGGCAGGGTGTTCAGAAATAAAAGTTATTGAACGTAAGATGCGTGTTTTGGTTTTCTCTGAAACATTTCTCATTCTAAGAAGAAATATTATGATATAATGATAAATGTAAATAGGTCTCCATGTAAAGTACCTATAATGCTTGTCAGACTTTAATGAAACTCGAATCTTCCCAATGGACTTTCAGAAATATTTTCAAAGTATTAAATTTTGTGAAAATTCGTCCAATGGGAGCCGAGTTGTTCCTTGCGGTCGGGCGTACGAACAGGATGAAGAAGCTGATTTATCGCTTCTCACAATTTTGCGAAAGCGCCTACAAAATTAACACTAGCGATATAAATTCTTATAATTGATGGGAATTTAAAAACTTTCGTCACAATTATTATCACCATTATTACAATAAATTAATTTTTGTGATACTTAACGCTTCCACGGCTGCGAATATTACAATTTTTACATCGCAGAAGACGGTAAACCTCAGTGTTAATTTACGCATAAGGAAGAGCTTTACAAATATATTCAAGGGAAGAAAACACATGGCGAAAAATACGATATGGGACACATGTAGGAAAGAAGGATTCCTTTTAAAAATGGCTGAAAAATCAGTTAAATAATGGAGAGCTATAAATCGATCCGATCAGAATTTATGTTGTTCCCACTATACTGTCTAGAGCATTAACATGTAAAATGCGCAATACAGCAACTTTACCTATACTGATGCACGAATGTTACAGCCACATTCCAACGCTATTTAACGACCTCCTATATTATACCTATGGCGTCAAATGACAAACAGAGACGATCGGCAGACTTCGTTTTTCACCCTGAAGGTAGAATGTAGGTTAATGGTGTTCTAGTACACAGTGCTGGGGAGAAAGATTGCACCTAAGAGAGAGGAAGTTACATGACTGGAAAAAGTCTCGTCACCAGTGAGTATCGGCATGACAAAATCAAGGCATCTGTAATCTAGGTCATGTGGTAGGCATGAGAGAGAAAGGAGTGCACAATTTTCGTTTGCTGACTGTACAGATTATGGCGTTATTTTTATATGCCTGTGGATTTTTCTGTTCAGGGTTTTTTTTATTTAAGCACACATTTGTTTTTGTAACAAATATTAGATACGTAGGTCAGGAAGTGCTTGTTATCATTCGGTGCAGAGCCTTTTGTCTTCCAGGTTGCTATCCAAAAATTTAAAGATCAAGATATATAGAACTATAATTTTGCCTGTTGTTTTGTACGGGTGTGAAGCTTGGTCGTTGACATCTCGGGAGGAAAGGAAGCTGAGGGTGTCTGAGAACATGGTGTTGAGGAGAATATTTGGACCTAGGAGGGACGAGGTAACGGGGGAATGGAGGAGATTGCATAACGAAGAGCTAAAGGATTTGTACTCCTCACCCAATATTGTGCGGGTGATAAAATCGAGAAGAATGAGATGGGCTAGGCATGTGGCGCATGTGGGTGAGGAGAGGGGGGTGTATAGGGTCTTGGTGGGGAAACCGGAGGGAGGGAGACCACTGGGGAGACCTAGGCGTAGATGGGTGGATAATATTAGGATGAATCTCCAGGAGGTGGGATGTGTGTATATGGACTGGATTGGGCTGGCCCAGGATAGGGACAGGTGGCGGACGCTTGTGAGTGCGGTAATGAACCTTCGGGTTCCGTGAAATGCGGGGAATTTCT
>Ga0123357_10012182_pt1 | contig 11085 bp, 10 predicted proteins | sample TergutEmb28metaG_FD_89873 | JGI IMG/M metagenome (GOLD analysis project Ga0123357, IMG submission 89873) | Embiratermes neotenicus P4 segment gut microbial communities from Petit-Saut dam, French Guiana - Emb289 P4 | ecosystem: Host-associated > Arthropoda: Insects > Digestive system > Gut ... | reverse complement strand
CACATGAACGGGAATAAGTTTCGTAATGGCGTACTCACGGGCAGGCACAGCCAGTTTTGCAACAGGCTGCTAAGCGGGGGTTAGCGAGGGGGTTAGGCAGGGATGCAGGGGAGAAAAACGCATAGTCCTTCTCCCCTGCGAGCATGTCAAAACTGCCTGTGTTCTTCCATTTCGCTTTTATCCCAAGGCGTGTTGGGATCCATGCGGCTCGTATCCAGAGGGTAGATCAGCAGGAACGACTGACGCTGGTTGACGCCCAAAGAACCGGGATGGGTATTGATGCCCACCACCAAGGACTGTACGCCGTTGTTCATTATGTCGCCAAGATCCAGGTTAACCACCGACCCCTTGATACGACGCGTCTTCCACTGCATGGCAAGACCCACGCCGTCCCAGAAGAGCGCATGGATTTCGCCTTCGGGGAAGAAGCGGTAACGGTCAAAGAACTGCGCCGCCATGGAAATTGGCTTGTTGACCAGCAGCACGTACTCGCCGGTACGGTTCAAATCTACGGGGATCATGCGCATGGGAGCATAGTACTTTTCGGGAAGCTGCTGAGAATTTTTGCCAAGACCATACACCCCTTTCACATGTTCAATGCCGGTGGAAGATCCTGAGAATCTTTCCATAGACTTGTACACCTCATCGCCCTTGGGGCCGAAGGCTTTGAGTCGTTCCTCCTGCGTAAGCACCACCAGTTTATCGCCTTCGCCGCTCTTGCCGCCGGGCAGCCAGGTAAAGTTAAAGGCATTGGCGTCATTCGGCAGAGTCAGGCGGCCGCCAAGTTGATATTTATTGCCGGATCGCACCATCTCACGTACGCCCGGGGCGAAGACTTTGAAGGAATCCCAGGCTTGGCCGACCAGTATGGGGGTGAAGTTCGGCGGCATTCTTACAACACTCAGGAAGTAGGGGGAGCGGTCGCAGAACTGGCGCAAACGGCCACCCGCGAAGGAATAAATATAGCCGCTCGGCTGGTTGCCGCTCGGCTGTCCCGGAGCCTCTGGAACAAAGGCGCTGACGACGAGTTCCTGAATCCCGTCGCGATCAAGGTCAATGGCGCGCAACGAGTAATTATCGGCGGACATGGAAACGACAGTTTCCGCCAGAAGTTTCAAGCGCCCCTGTTCCCAAACATAGATATACAACCTGTGGTCACCGAGTACGGCCACTTCATTCTTGCCCTTGGCGCTGAAACTCCCGACCTGAAAGTCTACCATGGTGAAGGGGAGCGTCTGCGTACGCAGACGGGAGGCATCGCCGCCCGAAGCTCCCTGATAGCGGAATTGCGGATTCAGGTAGACCTGCTGCTGGCCGGTCTGGTTGATGACGATATCCGGATTCATCTGGTTCACAACAGGCAATCCCTGTTGGCCCCCGGCCTGTTGCGCGGGACGTCCGAAAACTTCCACGCCGATGCTGTCGGCAATGCCCTGCACGGCGCCCATCAGGCTTTTGACGGGACATTTGCCGCTTTTGCGCCATTCTTTGCCGTCCTTGCTGAGCATTTGCACGTCAAGATTGCATTCTTCACCTACAATGGCGGCGTTTCCCCAGATAATATACTGCGCCTTTGACGCATCAAGCGCCTTTTTGGCGTCTTCGCCGCTGTTCAGCGCTTTGGAGGGGGCGCCCTTGGCAAGCGCTTCCACCTGTCCCGGCCACTGCAGACGGGAAGACAGCGTGGAAGGAATGGCTTTTTCAAGATACGCATTTCCAGATGGCCCGACAATTTGGAAAGGAGCCACGACAAAGGTACGCGCAGCGCCCAGAGCCAGGGTCGCATACAGCAGCGTTACACAGGCAAGGGCAACAATGCGAAGCAATTTCATTCTGTTCTCCTTGTTTGCCGGGAAGTGACAATTTTCCCGCACTTTTCGTTTTGTACTCCCACTTGCGGTTCTGCGCAACACTGAGGTACAGCGTGTGCATGCCGGAAACATTTACGCAATTCTCCCGATCCTTCCGTCTGGTCTGCCGCCGTGAGTATTGCGCCCTGGTGGAAGATTTTTTGCGTACACAAGCTTTCGCGTTTGAAGCTGAAGATTTTTTCCCCCTGGCCCGCAGGCTGCTGGCGGAGCCGTTTCCTTTGGGCGCGAGCCTGGCCTCTTTCTTCGGGTATATGTATATCCAGGATCGTTCCTCCATGCTTCCTCCGTTGGCTCTGAACCCGCCGACCGGCGCGGCCGTGCTGGATATGTGCGCAAGCCCGGGCAGCAAGACAAGCCTGCTGGCGCAACTGGTCGGAGAAACGGGCTTTGTGCTGGCAAACGAGCCAAATCCCAAACGTCTGGCGACCCTGCGCCGGAATTTGTCGCGCCTGAACCTCGTGCAGACGGGGACCTGTTCCTTTCCCGGAGAACACATACCCATGCCGCCCGCTTCCTGGGAATACATCCAGCTTGATCCCCCCTGTTCCGGCTGGGGCACGGAAGAAAAACACCCCAAAATACGCGAACTCTGGAAGGACGGCAAAATACGTCCCCTGGCGCAGTTGCAGCGCCGACTCCTGAAGGAGGCCGCACGTCTGCTCGCTCCCGGCGGACGGCTCGTCTATTCCACCTGCACCACCAATCCCGAAGAAAACGAAGAACAAATCCGCTTCGCGACGGAAGAACTGGGACTCGCCCTGTCGCCTTTGCGTCCCTTTGCGGGTTTTTCCTTTGACAAGCCCGCTCCCGGTGCTGAGGGCAGCCTGTTGATCCGTAGCCACGTCTCCGGCGCGCAGGGGTTTTTTCTCGCAGTGCTGACGAAAGCCGACCGCAGTGAAACGCCGCAAGCTCGTGCGGCGCCCACGCCGGCATACGCCTCGTCCCTGCGTCTTCTGCCTTCCTGCGCGTTGGAGGAAGCATGCGCGCAACTCCCCCCAGGCGAGACGGCCCTGTTCGGCGAAAAAATCTGTTTTCTCCCGCAGCCTGGCCTGGAATGCCTGCCTGCCGGGCTGCGCTGGCAGGGCTGCGTCCTGGGGAAAATGCATGGCGGACGCGCGCGTCTTTCGCCCTACCTGCACCGCTTATTGCCGCCCATACCCGGAATGGACGACCTGAATCTGGACAGCATCGTTCCGCTTGCCGATCTGCTGGCGGGCCGCAGCCTGGCGGCTCCCCGGCCTGGCAAACAGATCTTTCTGTATTGGCGCGGCCTGCCCTTGGCGCGCCTGAGCGTCAAGGGTTCGCGCGTTCTCCTCAGTCCGTAAGCATCGCCTTGCCAAGCGCTATGACATAGGGCATGTACAAGGGAACAGGAGCCCGCCATGGCAAAGGCCCCACATATATATCTCAAGCTCTGGCTGCAACAGGACAACAAGATCTTGCTCGGTTTGGGCAGAGCACGACTTCTCAAGAAAATTGGAGAACTCGGCTCACTCAAAAAAGCGGCGGAAGCTCTCGGCATGTCCTACCGTGCCGCCTGGGGACGCATAAAGCGGACGGAGGAGGCCATGGGCTTTGCCCTGTTGGAGGCTGCGGAGACGAAACGTGAAGGCTGCCGCCTGAGTCCGGCCGGCTGTGAGGCTGTGGAAGCCTTTCTCGCCTGGTATGAGGATGTGTACGTCTATGCCTTAAAACGCGCTGAAGGACTTCCCTTTTCCGTGATCCGGGAAATGCCGCCTGAAACCTAAACCCACATTGTTACCGTATCGTATGCGTAGCGTAGCGTCCATTCTCCAGAAACAGCTTGCCGTGTTAACGCCCCAACTCACTGTTTGGCGGCGCGATCTGCACAGCCATCCGGAAACGGCCTGGACGGAATTCCGCACCGCCGCGTTTGCCGCGCGGCATCTGCTTGACCTTGGCTATACAGTCCGTTTGGGTCCGCAAGCGCTCGCCCCTCCCTTCACCGGTCCCCGGCCTGATGCGCACACCTTGCGTACCGCACAGAAACGCGCCATCCGGGAAGGGGCCGATCCCGCGCTTGTCGCGCGCATGGACGGAGGCTATACCGCGTTGTGGGCTGATCTGCCCTGTTCCGGCGACTCGGCTTCCACACTTGCCTTCCGTTTTGACATGGACGCCAACGGCATACAGGAAAGCGCGGATCCCGGACACCGCCCCTGCGCCGAAGGCTTTGCTTCACGCTATCCGGGCTGCATGCACGCATGCGGCCATGACGGGCATACCTCTCTCGGCCTCGGCCTTGCCTTCTTGCTCACGCATATCCGTGAGCATCTGCGCGGCAAGGTGCGCCTCATCTTCCAGCCGGCCGAAGAGGGCGGCGGCGGCGCCCGCCCCATGCTCAACGCCGGAGTTCTGGACGGTGTGGAGTATCTGGTCGGGCTCCATATCGGCATACGCGCGCCGCGGACCGGCGCCGTTGTGTGCGGCGCCAGAAGTTTCATGGCCAGTTCCGGCTTTGATGTGCGGTACACCGGCAGCCCGGCCCATGCGGGCCTTGCCCCCCACGAGGGGCGCAACGCCCTGCTGGCGGCTTGCAGTGCTGCGCTGGGGATGTACGCCATCGTCCGGCACGGCGACGGCGATTCCCGCATCAACGTAGGACAGTTGCAGGCCGGGCAGGCGCGCAACATCATTCCCGACAGCGCCACGCTCAACGTGGAAACGCGCGGCGTCAACGCGGAAATTAACAGCTTTATGCTCCAGGAAGCCCAACGTGTCGCCAGGGCGGCGGGCGACATGTGGAACTGCGCTTGCGACATCTTTCCGCTCAAAACGGTACCCGGCGGAACATCCAACCCCGAAATGAGCGCCCGGATTGTCGAGATCGCCCGTTCCATGCCCGCCTTCACACAGATTGTGCAGGAAGGGGATTTTGGAGCAACCGAAGACTTTGCCGTGCTGCTTGCGGCCATCCAGCAGGCCGGCGGCCAGGGCGCGTATATTCAGCTCGGCGCGGAGCGCGCCGCCGGACACCATAACGACCGCTTTGATTTTGACGAAAAAGCCCTGCCGCTCGGACTCGAACTGCTTGCGAGAATCGCTTTGGATTATTTGAAATAAAACATTTTTAGCAAGGCGCCGCTACACCCCATGGACTACACCAACGCCTTTCGCGATCCGGCCCTGTGCCGCCGCCTGCTGGAGCGCCTGAACGCTTCGATCACCCGTCCCTTACGTTTTATGGAAGTGTGCGGCACCCATACGGTCGCTATCTTTCAAAGCGGTCTGCGCACGCTGTTGCCAAAGGAGATCACCCACCTCTCCGGCCCCGGCTGTCCCGTATGTGTCACCCATGACGCCGAGATCGCGCTCTTTCTCAATCTTGCGGGCAAGGACGGCGTCATCATCGCCACCTTCGGCGATCTGCTGCGCGTACCCGGCCCTGACAAGCGCAGCCTGAAACACGCCCAAGCCGCAGGGGCGCGGGTGGAGGTGGTGTACTCCAGCCTGGACGCACTGGCGCTTGCCGGAAACACGCCGGACGCCACCGTTGTGTTTCTGGGCATAGGCTTTGAAACCACCGCGCCCACTGTGGCCGCCGCTCTCCAGATGGCGCGCCGGGAGGGTCTGAAAAATTTCACCGTGCTCTGCCTGCACAAGTTGGTTCCTCCGGCCTTGCGCCATCTGCTCTCCGATGCGGACTGCGCTGTGGACGCCTTTTTACTGCCCGGACACGTTTCCACAATCCTTGGCATCGCGCCGTACCGTTTTCTGGCTGAGGAATTCCAGAGGCCCGGCATCGTGGCGGGCTTTGACCCGGCGGATATGCTTCTCGCATTTTGCCTCATGGCCGAGCAACGCGCCGCGAACCGGTACGAGGTGGTGAATGCGTACCGCCGGGCCGTTGCGGATGACGGCAACCCCAAAGCCCGTGCCGTCCTTGAGGAAGTCTTCCGGCCCTGCGACGCTCTCTGGCGCGGCATCGGCCGCATTCCCCAAAGCGGACTCATGCCGGCCCCGGAGTATGAAGACATGGACGCCTGCGCGCGTTTCGGGCTCAGCGTGCCGGATGTCGTCCCCATCCCCGGCTGCCGGTGCGGCGAGGTGCTTAGCGGTAAAATGGCCCCGCCCGAGTGCCCGCTCTTCGGCGGGGCATGTACCCCCGCCCAGCCCGTGGGCCCTTGCATGGTTTCCACCGAAGGATCTTGCGCTGCCTACTATAAATATATTACGTAATCCAGATGACACGACCTCTTCTTCTTGATTACGGCAGCGGCGGCAGAGCCTCGCAACGGCTGATCAACGAATGCTTCCTGCGCCATTTCGCCAACCCCATTCTGGAACGGCTGGATGACGCGGCGCTCCTGGACTTGCGCGGCCCACTGGCGATGAGCACGGACGCCTACACCGTAACGCCGCTCTTTTTTCCTGGCGGCAGCATCGGCACCTTGGCCGTGCACGGCACGGTGAACGACGTTGCCATGCTGGGCGCGCGCCCGCGCTTTCTGAGCTGCGCGTTTATCCTGGAAGAAGGGCTGGATATGGATATTCTTGAGCGTATCGTGCGCGATATGGCCGAGGCTGCCAGGGAAGCGGATGTGCTTATTGTTACCGGCGATACGAAAGTAGTGCCGCACGGGGCCTGCGACAAAATTTTCATTACCACGACAGGTTTGGGCGAGGCGTTGGTTGATCCCGCGCCATCCGGCAGCCGGGCCGGACCGGGGGATGCCGTACTGGTCAGCGGCGCCATGGGCGATCACGGACTGACGGTCATGGCGCAACGCCAAGGTCTGTCCTTCGCCTCGGACATGCAAAGCGACAGCGCTCCTCTCAACCGCATGGCGGAAGAACTGGTCAAGCTGGGGGATATCCATGTGTTGCGCGATCCTACACGCGGCGGGCTGGCCACGACCCTGAACGAAATCGCCGCCCAGTCCGGCTGTGCTGTCCTTGTCCGGGAAACGGACATTCCCGTGCGTGAAAATGTGCGCAGCGCCTGTGCCATTCTGGGGCTGGATCCGCTCTATCTCGCCAACGAGGGCAAGCTTATCTGCATCCTGCCGGAGAGCAAGGCCGAAGCGGCGCTGGCCGTTATGCGCGGCAGTCCGTACGGCAAAGACGCCGCGCGCATCGGCGCAGTGCTGGAACCGGATGCGCTGTTTCGATCCGGCCAGGTTATTCTTGAAACCCCTATCGGCGGACGGCGTCTGCTCTCCATGCTTGAAGGGGCGCAACTTCCCAGGATCTGCTGATGGACAGTCTTACCCATGCCGTCAGCGGCGCCACCCTTCTTTTGGCCCTGCCCCGCAGACCGGCTACGGCATGGGCCTTGCCCCTGTCCATGATCGTCTCGGCCCTGCCGGACATTGACGTTCTATTTCCCCGTACACCCATTGATTTTCTGCTTCTCCACCGGGGCATCACGCATGCGCTGCCCGTACTGCCGGCGCTCGCCGTGTTGTGCGCGTTCCTTATGTATCCCTTCTGGAGGCGCGGCACACCGGGCGTCTGGACCTTCCGGCAAAGCGCGCTGTTCGCCTTGCTGCTTCTCCTCCTGCATGTCTGGCTTGACTGCGTGACCACCTACGGCACGCTTGCCTTCCTGCCCTTCTCCGACTACCGAGTGCGCCTTAACGGCCTGTTTATCATGGATCTCTTGCTGCTTATTCCCTTGACCTCGGCCTGTTGCACCGCGCGTCGCCGTCCGAGCATCGCGGCCCTGGGCATGATCTGGCTCTTGCTCTACAGCGGCGGGGCCGTGTTTTGGCGCATGCACTTGCAAGATACATGGAACGCCGCGCTCCGGGCGGACGGCATCGCTGCCGCCCAACTCAGCGTACTGCCCGACGCCTTTTCTCCTCTGTACTGGAAAGTGCAATACGAGTACGAAGGACAGTGTTTTCAAGCCCCTCTTGCCTGGAACGGCGTACGCACCGGCCCTTGGCGGCGGCAGCCCGGCGCTGACCCGGCACTGCTTGCCCGTCTGGCCGCAGAGGACAGAAGTGTGCGCATCTGGACGCGCTACAGCCTTTTGCCCCTTCAAGAAGAACAGAACTGGGAAGGCGGCAAGGAATACATTTTCTACGACTGGCGTTTTGCTTCGCTTGTGCCCTTCGCGCAGACGATCCAGAGCCGGCGGCGCAACGGCGACACGCCTTTCAAACTCATGGCCCGCCTTGACGGCGTTGGCAAGCTTGTCGCTGTGCGCTACATCGGCGCCGCGGGCGGAGGCGACTCCGGCTGGCAGCCGCCCGTGACGCCCAAAGGGCGCAGTGGCCTACACTGGTTGACAGGTTTGGATAATTGACAAGGAGAAGCAATGACGAACGAATTTTCTCACATGCATGCGGACGGCGCCGTCACGATGGTTGATGTCGGCCGCAAACAGGAAAGCGCGCGCATCGCTGTAGTCGGCGCTGTGGTAGAGATGAACGCGGCCACCCTTGATCTTTTGAAACGCGCGGCCCTGCCCAAGGGAGACGTGCTGACGACCGCGAAGATCGCGGGGATCATGGCGGCCAAGCGCACGAGCGAACTTATCCCCATGTGCCATCCTTTGATGCTGGATTATGTGGATATTCGCTTTGAAATTCACGATGCGCCTCCTTGTATTCGACTGGAGGCGGAAGCGCGTTGCACGGGACGCACCGGTGTGGAAATGGAGGCGCTTGTCGCCGCGCAGGTGGCGGCTGCCACCATCTACGACATGTGCAAGGCGGTACAAAAGGACATAGGCATCACCCATGTGCGTCTGCTGCGTAAATCCGGCGGCAAAAGCGGGGAGTTTCCGGCCCCATGATCAGCTATCCGCTTATTGACCCTGTGGCATTTTCTCTGGGGCCGCTGTATTTCCGCTGGTACGGATTCATGTACCTGCTGGGTTTTGTTTCGGCATGGCTGCTGGCGCGCAGCCGCATCCGACGGGGAGGACAAAGCCTGCCGGGCGTTCGTCCTTGGACCAGTGCGGAATTTGACGACCTTGCCACCTGGGTGTTTTTAGGCGTTATTGTCGGGGCACGCGTTGGCTATGTCCTCTTTTACGATGTGTTCATGTTCTTTGAGGATCCGCTTGAGCTATTCCGCATTTGGCGTGGCGGCATGTCCTTCCACGGGGGTTTGTTGGGTGTGCTGCTGGCTTTTTGGTATTTTACGCGCAAAAGCAAACGCAGCTTTCTGGAAGTTTCCGACTTCATCGCCCCGCTCATTCCGCCGGGATTATTTTTCGGGCGTATCGGCAATTTCATCAATGCCGAACATTGGGGCACACCCAGCAATCTTCCTTGGGCGATGGTCTTTCCCGGCGCCGGATCGCTGCCGCGCCATCCTTCGCAGTTGTATGAGGCTGCTCTGGAAGGCCTTGTGCTCTTCGCGGTCCTGTGGATCGTATCCTCCCGCAGCCGCGGCAGGGGCATGGTTTCCGGTCTGTTCGCCCTGCTGTACGGCATTTTCCGTTGCGCCATGGAACTGGTGCGCGAGCCGGACGCCCATATCGGCTATTTGGCGTTCGGCTGGCTGACAATAGGGCAATTGCTGAGTGTGCCGCTCATACTTGTCGGCATCCGGCTGATAGCGCGCTCTCGAAATTCCGGAGCATAAGTATGGACGCAGCGCATTTTTTCCGTGAAGAAGTTAAACCTGCTTTGGGCTGTACCGAACCAGGCGCCGTGGCCTATGCCGCCGCCACTGCGGCGCGCTTGCTGCCGGGCAAGGTACGGCGTCTGGATATGGATCTTTCGCTGGGGATGTTCAAGAACGGCAGGGATGTAGGCATCCCCGGCAGCGGGGGACTGCGGGGTTCCCGTCTGGCGGGGGCCATGGGCGCGCTGGGGGGCGATCCGGAAAAGGGTCTGATGGCGCTTGAAGGGCTGTCGCCGGATCTTGCTCAGGAAGCGGCCCGCATGGTTGCGTCAGGCAACGTGAGTGAACGCGTGGTGGACGATGTGCCTGCGGTTTATGTCGGCGTCACGGTGCTGAGTGATCATGGCGAAGCCACGGTGGTCATCTCCGGCAGGCATGACCGGATCAGCCTTATCGTCCATAACGGCAAGGTGGTATTTGAAGCCGAGGCGCTTAAGGATTTGGGGCCGGCACTGCCCGAGTATCTTTTGGAACTCAAAGAGATGCATTTTGAACAGATCTGGGAACTGGCCGGACGCATTGACGAAGCCACGGAAAAGCATCTTCTTGCCGGTGCGGCCATGAATATGGCATTGGCGCGCCGAGGCTTGGAAATGGGTTGGGGCATAGGCGTGGGACAAAGCATCGCCGCGCGTTCCGGGGGTGATCTTGGCGCGTTGGTGCGTTGCATGACCGGGGCCGCCGCCGATATGCGCATGGCGGGCGAACCGTATCCGGCCATGAGTTCCGCCGGAAGCGGCAATCAGGGCATCACCGCTACGGTGCCGCTGGCGGTTGTGGCCGAAGCGCGCGGCATCCCCCCGCGAGCGCTGGCTGAAGCCTTGGCGTTAAGCCATCTGGTCACCGGCTATCTGAAAGCCTATGTCGGACCTCTTTCGGCCATCTGCGGCTGTGCGGTCAGCGCCGGGGTAGGCGCTGCGGCCGGACTTGTGCGCCTCTCCGGCGGCACGGCGCTTCAGGCGGAACGCGCATCCGCCACGCTTCTGGCTTCGCTGATGGGCATGATTTGTGACGGAGCGAAAAACGCCTGCTGCCTGAAAGTCGCCGTGGCAGCGGGAGAAGCCTACGATGCCGGTGGTATGGGCCTGGACGACAAGGGCGTACAACATCCCGCCGGGGTGGTGAATCCCAGGCTTGCCGTCTCCGCCAAGGCGCTCGCCCGAATCAGCAAGGCTCTTGCCTCTGCGGACAAAACCATGATCAGCATCATGCTGGAACAAGAGGAAGCCGACGGCATGGAACTGTAGCGCGAACTGGAGAACGGATCAGCGTTTGATTGTTTTGTCCCGCCTCTTGCGTTTTTCAGTCCTTCAGGTCAGCGGCAAGCAGTTTTACATCTTCAAGGGTCAGGCCGGTTGCGTCAACAATGTCGTCGTGGGACATTTTTTTACACAGGAGATTACGGGCGATTATCCGCTGTCCCTCCTGCAAACCCTCCTGCAAACCCTCCTGCAAGCCCTTCTGCAAGCCCTCCTGCAAACCCTTCTGCAAACCCTCCTGCAAACCCTCCTGCCGCCCTTCGTGCCGGGCGTCGCCAAGCCAGGAGTCCAAGTCCATACGAGCCTTTTCTCTAGCATCAGCCAAGGCTCTGTTGCGTTCATCGCCGCTT
>Ga0123357_10012181_pt1 | contig 11085 bp, 10 predicted proteins | sample TergutEmb28metaG_FD_89873 | JGI IMG/M metagenome (GOLD analysis project Ga0123357, IMG submission 89873) | Embiratermes neotenicus P4 segment gut microbial communities from Petit-Saut dam, French Guiana - Emb289 P4 | ecosystem: Host-associated > Arthropoda: Insects > Digestive system > Gut ... | reverse complement strand
TGTCCCACCTGACCTCCTGCACACCCACTACATCTAATTTATATCTCCCTAATTCCCTCGCCGCTGCCTTAAGGGATCCTGCCATATAAAGGCTCCTAACATTCCACGTACCTAGTTTCATACCTCTTTATATGTTGCGCGAAGATTCCCCTAGAAACACTCCCCCCTGGAGATCCGAGTGGAGGAGTAGTTTACCTCCGGATTGTTTTGTGTCCAGAGGAATCTTCTCGCCTGTGAGTGTTACTGAACATTGGTTTTAACAGGGAGGGGTTGTTAGCACCTCGCCCAACCCCGAAGCTGGAGGACTACTCCTCGTCGGCTGTCCGCGACTGCTTATTCAATCTATTCGCAACTACCCTCCTTATCGGAGGCCGTTCCTCTATCCGCAACCTGAGGACGCGCCATGCCGTGGTGACAGGGACCCACTAACACAGTATTTTTAATTTTACCTTTTCTATTGTTAAGGACATGCGCTCTCTACCCATCCATGCCGATATGGCCCTTTGCTCTTCAATCCACATAGCGGTCATAACGAAGACAAGCCTACGGACCTTACCGGATGTTTCTGCCAGTGAGGCCACTCATATAAGTAAAAATATACTGATAATATAATAATATAATATGATAATATAGTAATGAAGGTAGTGCCCTTGATATGACATAGTTGCTGCATATTGTACCAGTAATACGTAACGTATCGTTTATCGAAGTCACTGTTCTGTACGCTTTGTGTCGTCTGTGTAGCCCTTGGATGTGGGAGGAGGACTTACTATCACATAGACACAGCACCACCCTCATTCTTTCCTGTTACCGACGCTTCGTTAGAGTGTGTTGTCTCCATCGTCAGGGTATTAATTGTCCAAGATACTGCTTCTGAAGACGGGTGCAGTAAGTTCCTCTGAAACTTCGGTTACTGTTCAAATAGCGACAGGACGTCAACACGAATGTTAGAATCTCATCTCACACCTCCTGTTGGTTCTTACTTTAGATACTACAATTTTCATATCGCGTCACTTGATCCCACTGTCACTTTGAAACAGAGACGTAGCTGGAGTTCTTGTGTTTTCTGCACAGCTTACCGATGTGCCTTATCATACCGAAGAAGTACTTGTCTACTTGCTATAAAATTGTCCAATGCGCTTGGTTTTCCAATACAGCTGTTTTTAAGGTCTTGTTTCTTTTTAGAGTTACGTTAGTGTAACAACAGCAGTTTGTTGGGATGGGCTTGTGGGCTTGTACTTCAAGGTCCATACTCTTACGATGTGGTAACTACACCACTACTGTGAAATATTTACCCCGTATTTGAAGTAGTTAATAAGTTACAGTCAGTCAACTTTCATGAAAGGAAGTCTGCCCTATAATTCAGTAATTTCTTAAAATAAGTAACGTCACCAATCCAGCCTTGTATTTTTGTTTAAAATAATGCCCGTCAGTAATTTATATATATATATATATATATATATTCTGTTTGCGTGTTATTGTGTTGCTTATGAGTTCTGTGTTCTGTCAATTTCTTGTTGATCTACTCGTAGGCGTGTCACATCTCCACAGAACTGGCATGATTCCCACTCTTATACGATATGTGGGCCAAACTGTCGTTACAATGTGGTTACTGTTTGGAATTACGTTGATTAATGGCGACTGTGCAGTTTCCGGTATAAGTCATTGGCCTGAATGGTCACTAGAATTTATATTTCAGGCATACATATGCTATTCTAATTTGGGAACCGTTCCAATAAGGTACGATTTCCATCAGTTTCGTGTTTTGCGAACATTTTTTGATATTTTCTTATGTTATAAAGGAAAGGGACCGGAATAACTCAGGCTGTGTAGTGACTACTTTACGCAGTAGACAACTGAGGTTGTGGCTGAATTTCCGGCAGGGGCCAGATGCTCTGTTCTCTAACCGGCCGCTCATGAGCGATTTTAGTCGCTGCGACTATCGTGCTGCCCATATTAAACACACGGTTGTATATGGAAGTGCGCGCACCGGCGACTATTTAATCGTGGCGATTAAACATTCGAAGCATGGTCCATTTAAGGGCGATGCGATTGTCGCTTGACGACTGCTTGTACAAATGAAACACACAAAAACAAATAGGGTCGCGCGCATGGGCTACTATCGCCTCCTTTTCTCTTTGTGAAACAAACACCGTCCAAGGCTAAAGAATTTGCTTCTGTTATGGAATTCAGAGAGGTGTATAATTGTGAAATATTGCTTTAGGAAAGTGAAAGACGCCCTGCTCTGTACGACTTCGTTGAAAGAATACAGCGATAAGGGTCTGAAAGAGATACTGTGGGGAAAAGTGTGCGAGGCGGTCGTTTGTTTCTGAGTGGAGCTAACTGGACGGCCCAGAGAAACGGAGATGCAAGTATTGTTGCTTTTAATATGTTTAATGCCAGTGCTCAGGTTTACATTAAAGTACAAAGATGTTTAACCTAACAAAGGAAACTGGCGATTTGCTAGTGGTAGTTAACACAGGTAAATACTTTTTCAGGATATGTTCGATTCCAAATCATACTGTATCGTACTGCCACGGAACAGCCCCGTGTGGTGACGTAAAAAATTGGCGAAGATTTAGTGGCTCACATGCTTTCCCCTGGTGTTTCCTCTTGTCCCTGTAGCACGAATGCTTTCGAAATTACCTTCATACAAATGTCCTGTAGCTGAAACCCATCGTTTGGGCGATCGAAATTGTGCACTATGCAGCAAGCCTTTACTAAGCTATCGTGAAGCTGAGGAGTTACATCGAATGGTCTGTGCAAAAGCCTCCACTTGTTTGCCAGAATATGAAGTGCGCATTCTGCCATTCTACGAGCTCTTGTTAATCTGTAATTGCATATTCGTTGTTATATTCCTGTTCGGGTAGGGCCGTAACACATATTCTGACAAGGCGCAAGCCTCGTCACCTACGTCACGAATGGCATTCATTTCGCATTGTTGTCACTAGGCTACGGCATGCTGTCTGGGATTCCCAGTTGATTCAGCTCCAGTTTCCTTTCTGTGTTTGAATTTTTAAAATATTAGAGTCGCTAGACTTTCCAGTTGCTACAATAACTAATGCGATATAACAGTATTCTGCATCTACTAAAGCCAAGAGTAAAATTGAGAAAAAGTGTTTGTAGGTATAAAACAGAGATCCACTTCCAGATGGCATTTTAATTCCAACGTGTTTCCCATCCACAGCACCCATGCAGTTCGTTCTTCTATGAAAACCATTAGCTATGTTCACCCAATCATCTTCTGTCTTTGCAGAAAGTTTTGTTGCTTTCAGACAATTCCATATACTGGTACGTCAATTCCTGACAATTTTTCGAACAGTTGTTCCTCCTAGGAGGCATTCAGAGTGCAGTGAAGCAAAGCTGTTGCCCGTTGCCAGATACCTGTAACCGATTTTAATGATGCCATTTGTTTATCTAGTAGTCTGATTAAGCCTACTGTTTACGACTGATCCGAAAATGTGTTCCTTTATTTTATACTTTAGTGACAGAAGTTCAGCGAAGGTGGAATAGGTGCACGAGAGGCTGTTTCCGAAGAAAACTTTATTTGCAAAAGCAGACGAAGTCTGCTTTTGCAAATGAAGTCTTGTTGTCCCTCGTACCAGCATTTAAAACCTGAACGATGACCAGAAGTGTTGGGAAAAAATGGAAATTCTGGGCATTATGAAGGAAGCCAAAAATATGGTGTTTTCATCCACAATATGCGCAGTGTTTAACAGCAACGGCTTCTTTACCACCAATCTCAAAACATATGTACAGTGTCAAATATCCCAAACAACAGAACTGTAAATTCTCCAAATGTATCGGCGGCATTATCCAATCACGTATCCGAATTTTTGGATCTTTGATGAACAAAACCGTAATGAATAATGAATATTCTAAATTCTTATATTTATTCCAGATAAAACCATAATGAATAAAAGTTTATAAAAATAGGACAGAAGATTTCTTGTACCTTAGTGTCACTGCTAATCTTTCTTCTGGCCGCACAGACTCTGTCATTCTGATATCTTGAAACGTAAGACTTACACCAAGCAAAACCGGTAATTTAAATACCTAAATTAACTATCTAAATAAATCTAATTATTTATCTAAAAACATTAAGGTCTTCGTGCAGGGAGTAGAATTTTCCTTTAAGTAATCCTTTACTCTTTATTGGATGTGCCCAAAACTTCTTTCTTTTTTAACGGGTTCGCTTTCGAAGCAACAAAGCACACACCACTGCTATATCCTGGCAATCCATGACGTAATTGAATCAGTTTACGGAGAGTGTCGCTGTAGTGCGCGGCCTCGCAATAAAACTCTCCAGCGTCTTAAATCGCTGCTACTATTGTCGCAGGGATTAAAATCGCTCGTGAACGGCCCCCATGAAACGTCCATACTGGCTCTAGAGCCAACCCAGCATCATACTAATTGAGTACTGAGGGCCTGAAGCTAGCCACTCACCTGCGTCTGCTTGGCATGCAGAGGGACAACTGTATACCAACTGTGCGTTTCGCAATGTAAAAACTTACAAACTTTTACCATGTCCGGACGCAAGATCAGTTTGCTTGTTACGTAGACACGCCTGTTCTCTGTCACAGATTCGTATCCCATTACTGATACTATGTTGCATGCATATTGTCGTGGTAGTTTTTTCTTATTCGTCTTGTTCCTTCTCGTCTTACTTATTTACTAGCTAATGCAGTATTTACTTTCCTCCTCTTCAGAATTCGCCGCTTGTCATAAATTCCTCTACTAATTCATTGAAGCAGAACCATTAGCGGGAAGCTAATAATCGGTCAGCAGGTCAAGAATGTCTGATCTTTATTTTGAACCGAACCTTTATTACCACGTTCATAATTGTATAGAGTTGACAGTGTTGTAAAAACCGATTCGGTTGTCATAGGGAGTTTGATAAATTTTTAGTTACTATAGTAATCAAATTTACCCACTTGTAGAAATTTCTGCGCCGAATGTAGTTGCATACCTAACTTAGTTTCGAGCAAGAATGAATGCTGGATTTCATTTTAAGAATCTCGTACATTGTTGTCAGGTCTGAAATAATAGGCCACGTCAAGGTCAGTGAAGTACGCAGGACTGTAAAAAATGATTTTTGGAAATATTTTGTTCTTAAAACTACAGTGGATCCTATGAATTGTTACGTTGTTTTGTCTTTATTCTTATATTTTACATCCATTGCTAGTTATACCATTTACCCACACAGTTCAAACACGGCCTTAAAGCTGAAGACTGCAGTGTTATGGGGTGTGATTCTCCTTTGTCTGGTGATGGTCAAGTTCACCAAAAATATATTCATTTTTGGCTGAGCTCTTTCGCTCTGGCTATTTTTACGTTCGACCATTTGGTCCATGTCTGTGTTTAAAATCCTTTTACGTCACTAGTAAACCGTCAAATTGGACCAATAAATGCTCCTGCTGTTCTGAAAGGAATTGCTTGCGGCCCGCGTTGATGAAGTTGTGGCTGGTGCTTATTAGAGCCCTGCTGAGAGGTTCCTGCACATCGGAGGGCGACATTCACCACAGGCTGCGAAACTAGCGACAGCCCATAGTATAGAATTCTTAAACAGCGTCACTGGGGGAGAGAAAAAAAAAACAAAGATTGTTATTTGCACATGATTTGTACTGCACGGACGAAGAGTAATCGTTGGTGGAATCCTGATCAGTGACGTTTGCTGGACACTACATCAGGAAGGCTGTGGGTATTCGGCCAGGTTCTAGTCCCCGCAGCACTGCAGATTTTGTCTAGGGATGTTTTACGGAGGTTATAGGCATGTTGCTCGGCCAGTTGGCTATTACGACGTCGCCTTTTCCATTTCCTTTTTAATGGGTGCCGGGTTTCTTCTGGGGGTAATGTGGCTGGGGCGTGTACCTCTGCCCCCTCCCCCTCCCCCTCCCCCTCCCTTACTCATGCCTTTATGACGTGCACATAGACTTCATGTAATTGGTAGGAAGAAACTAATGCATATAACCGTGTTTCTGGTTTCGTAGGGAAATTAAAAACGATGTAATTTATAAAATCTGGTTAAGTAAACTGATATCCCGGTCTGGACGAAAGGTCGGTCTGATGTATACGTTTTAGGAAGGACTAAATAGAAGAATTATAACTTCTTCTTTTTTATGTAGAAAATTTATTCCCACTTCATTTTTGCAGCGTGGAGTTCCTACTTCTGGACTTCCAGTCATTCTGACAAAACGTGTGAAGAATAATTAAACATGGACGTCCGTTTGTTAAATACTATTTAATACGTGTATGGGGGATGTGGGCCACTGGCTGATCATCGTGCCGTAAAGTAGCTGATTCTTCTTTGCATGTAGTGTGAGTGCTTGAAGTGAGAAATTACTTCCTCAGAAGCATGAACTCGTCCCTCGGAATTTCGTTAAAGTACATGCGTTCTTCGCTTGTCCGTGCCACATTGCATCACGGCACACCGAAGTGTCAAGGGTCTGCATCAGCGTCGATACTTCGTGCTTTCGGTGACCTCGAATGATGTGACACTTGCAGCTACGAGAGGATATCGCGAGCGTGACTGCAGTTTCTTTGATGTCTCTCACCTTGCAAGCTTAAGTGATCAACTGCTGCTTGTCTGCCCTTTCAGCACAGCACTTAACGTATCGTGTAGATTAACGGACTCTGTTTCCCTGTGTCGCTGATACGTTGCATTAGCTTAGTAGTGTTTAAGACTTTTTTTTTTTTTTACAATATAGTTAATACTCACCTGTTCCTTTGTAAGGCGATTGTTTATAATGCTCTTCTGCGAATTCGAAGGAAATGGTGGAATTATGAAAGAAGTGCGAGGCGTCATCGGCAGGAAATTTTTTAAGCTGATTCAGTTGCAGCACTCGAATACGCTGGAACTTGTACATATTTTATTTGTAATTTTTAGTAATATTTTAAATTACATAATCGTTCCTGTGCTGACAAACACCCGAATTACCAACGAGGATATACTGTTACTCTTATTAGTGTATTTCTTTTCACAGCCCGATAAGTTAACAAATCCCACAATTACGAACTTACACAAACGAATCTCGTAGTGAGAAATGCGCTGTTCTGGGTTATTACGCAGCGAGTAGTGGTAATTTTTAACGTCGTTTCGAGACAATCCATTCATGAACCCAAAGGATGGGACTGATAGGTTATCCCAAAACGTTGGTAAGAAATTATCACTACTCGCTGCGTAGAAAGAGAGAAGTTCTCAGCTACTTCGCGGCGGAAACCTGAAGGCACGAACGAATTTCGTATTGAACCTTACAAATGTCACTGTGTAAATAAAATTATTATTATCCAAGCTACAATAAGTAATAGTATTTTATTTTATTATTCTATTTCAATAGATATGCATTAACTATATATTTTTTATGTATCTAGTGTTTTTGTGTTGCTCTTACAAACGAAATATAGTTCCATACACGTGTGTCCGCAATAATAGGAGATTAGGTCCCGTATTGTATGTGTTACGGATAATTTACTCTGAGGTATGAACAGATTTTTGGATTGCTTGTAATAATTTCTTCTTTTAACTCAAAATCTATAGGGCTGTGACATATTTAATTGTAAAGAATCGTACACCAGTGTTTCATACACAGGAGTATATTTTTTTAAACTGTTGTCTGTTTGTACCGTTAACCAGAACGGCGTAGGCATTCTGTACCGTTTTTTTCTCTGTTTCTTTTTCAAGTATTCGGATAAATTTGCATGGGATCTGAGTGTTCTCGAACCAAGCCGTGCTACGCAGAAGGCCGGCTTGTTACTCATACGTTACTCGGTCATAGTTGCAAATTCAGAGTAACCAAATTAACGTCTGAATTTCACAAAATGGCTTTGACTTCAAACCAATACTACTTAAATGACTAGGCCTACAAATACTGTATTTCGAAAATTGTTCTGTATTTTATACGAAACATGCTGCATACCAACGTTGTAGACCAAAATGCGGTAAATATTTTATGTGGAATTGTATTTGACGTTCATGGTGCGTACCGTAAGCATTTGTACTTTTTTTTTTTCTTTTTTTTCTTTTTACTTCGTACGATACGTTGTCGGAAGAATACCCGTCATATATTAAATTCAAGCTGTGCACTCTCTACACGCATCACGACATACAACCTGCATTTCAAAAATGTTGTTTTAAAATGCACTCTTTCTGTATTCACGTCTTATTTTAAAAAAAGGAAAACATTTGCACTGGTTAGAATTTTAAGTTTTCTTTTCGATTTTATAAGATAACCGATGAACTGTAGCCGTGGCAGAGTTGATTTGGTTATGACGAGTGGGACATGTGACACCGTGTGGTTTCGTGGATAGGTGTCAACTCTTCAGAAAAAAATGCTGCTCCCATGTATCCTAAATATGGAGAGAGCAGGTTCTTACGAACCTTTGGCACCTCTTTACCACCATACACGGCGTCACATCCCAAAAGATCGTCTTCTGCATACAGTCCGCTTTGAGAAGCGCAGAACTCTCCAAGCTTATGTCTGTAACAGTTCTATTGTTCGGTGTACGTGCACGTGCGGATTTGTAGGCTTGCTGAGGTAATAGACACCGCCCATTATGACATTAGTTTATTTCCTCTCCAAACACGCGTTCTTCTTCTCTGGAAATTGGACGTTGAAACAAATGCTTTGAAGCTGTACGTGTTTTTCGACTTCGGCTAATTAAGACGCGAGTTATCTTGCATGCTGTTAACTCGAATGAACCTTCTTTCTGTTGAAATTAAAACGAAAACTGTTATCATTACACGAAATCTAGTAAGCTTCCACCCAAAGGAGACGCAAGCACTTGAAATTTATCCTTGTCGATTTTTTTTTTTCAAGAAGAATTTTGTTGTACGAGTAACGACCGTTGCGGTTATTATCATGCAGAACACTTCCCTTGATGTATAACTTTGGATGCAGAAGATCTACGAGAGACGACAGGACCTTATTCACACAGGGATGTGGATCCTGATGTTTCTTTAACTTGCTCACTTGTCTGTCGATTAATGGCAGCAGTGTTTATCACGTCGTGAACCGATGAAGAAAGGTGGTCTGAGGGGCTTTGGGCTTCTGACGTCATCGATTCTGACTGTCCCTAAATGATGGAACCACTAATAATGGTGAGAGTGAGCACAAAAAGGAGCCTAGATAGCTTAGTTAGTGTAGTAGCTAAGCAACGGGATGGGCGACCTGGAACCCATTTCCGGCAGGAGCCAGAACTTTTGTCGTTGACACCGCATCAGATCCATTGGTTCCTGTGAGCCTGTGCCGCTGTATAAGACGACAGAATAGATTATGAAGAGGAAAGAGAGAGCAACGTAACAAGACAGTTCCTGTAAACTGTATTGCACACATCTTTCAGAGAATCCCATTCGTTCACAATTTCCGCTTTGAGTGGTGGAAGAGGCTCAGGAAGACGCGGAAACCCTAAGGCGGAACAGAACGCTACCGGCCAGAATTTGAACAAGAAGCGTATTGCGAATGCGTTTTGTCGAGGCACCAGCAGAGATGACGTACCCAGCGACTCCATGAGAGCTTGCCGTTAATTAAGTCACTGTTGGTGATGTTATGCTCAAACAAACTTCTTGGACATGCTTTATGTGTCCCCAGGATTTGATCTGGGGGGGGGGTTATTGCGCAACCACATTTCTGGTTTGGCCTCGAAATAAATACATCCAAATATATTTCGAAAGTGCGTTTTCTTGTGCTTATTGCTTTTCTATCTTGCCTTTTGCCTAGATTTCCAGTTCTCTTACTTGTTTTCGACTTCGTTCATTCCTGCCTTCCTTAAGTCTTTGTTTGACCTTTCGCTTTTATTTTTGCTCGTTCGCAAGTTTTCGGCTCTACAGAGTAACTGTTGTCTTGTCTTTTGCTTCACCTGCCTGAACATGCATCGGCGTGTCTCCATCCTGAACGATTTGAAATGCCACAGTGAAGTGTATTGGCGTATAGCGATTTAGACTTCGGTTCGTTGCCCCTGCATGCCATTGGCCCCATACATCCAACCAGGGCGTGAATTTCGGAGAAGATCGTGCTGTGAATCGGAAACACTCTGCTTTCTTAACAGTGTGTCAATTCCGAGCGAAGTGACCCCACACAAACAAAGAAGCAGACTCATTTAATCCGTGCCTTCGTGTTAAAAGACCTGGTATGATATTACGTCGAAATACGATTTTCTTAGCAAAACAGCATAAGGAGAATGCGTTTTTACGTTCTGAATGGGCCAGTGTCTAATACCACTCCAGTTCTGAGTTACGTAATTTTTGATCCGATGCTATAAGCATATTTTTTGGATAGAAAATGCTGGAAAGCTCTCTGGTAACATTCGGTTTGAAAATACTGTTTTGTTTTGATTCCTTTAGCGCCAGGCCGTAGTTGGTGAATAAATTGTTTCAAATAATCGCCATTATAACCAACAGATAGTATGGCAGTAAGGTTACGGACTTGTATTGTGGAAGTGTCTGGCTTTCTTCTTGTCGGACTTACTTGTTGAATTACAGTTATTTACTGTAAACCATGTTGTTTTGATCGGCGTTTTTTTTTAAATAAATCAAGTTTATTCACAGAGGGTAATCTCCAGTTTGAAAATTACATTGAGTGTAGGAGAACTTGCTTCATCCCTGGCAACGCGTTGTGACTAGACGAATCCCAGTTATTCTTGATTTTTAGGTTCGAAAATGGTTTTATATACGAGATCTTGATTTACACTGAGTGAAGTTCGCTGTGTTTGCTTTCACCCGATCATATACACAGTTACGTGTTTCATAAGAGATTAGACAGCCGGCATTGGAACTTTGGCATTGATGCTCCTCTATTTATCCTAGTTGGAGATGGAAGACATGACTGTACGCAGCGCACCCATGTGTTACAGAGTCTCCAGGACGCGTCTCCCATTTTACGGACCTAGGATCGATACTTTCTTGTTACATAAACTAGATTGGAGTTTGTATACTTGTCTAACACAACTATATGGTGGTATAGATACGTATAATTTATTACATAAAGAACAACTACATGTTTCGGCCCTTTTCATTGGCCATCTTCAGGTTGATAAATGAGAAACATTGGTAAGCAGCTACACTCGACTTGTGTGGGTTGTATACAGTGT
>Ga0123357_10012180_pt1 | contig 11086 bp, 3 predicted proteins | sample TergutEmb28metaG_FD_89873 | JGI IMG/M metagenome (GOLD analysis project Ga0123357, IMG submission 89873) | Embiratermes neotenicus P4 segment gut microbial communities from Petit-Saut dam, French Guiana - Emb289 P4 | ecosystem: Host-associated > Arthropoda: Insects > Digestive system > Gut ... | reverse complement strand
GCTGTGCAGTACCTTCCACATAATGTTCACTGTAACACACTCCATTCAACCTGCAGTACCACTGTCCACCTGCTGTGCAGTACCTTCCACATAATGTTCACTCTAACACCCTTCACTCAACCTGCAATACTACTGTCCACCTGGTGTGCAGTACCTTCCACATTATGTTCACTGTAACACACTTAATTCAAGCCGTAATTCAACTCTCCACCTGCTGTGAAGCGTCTTCCAATGAACGTACCTTAAGCCTTCGCTCTTATCACATGCATCACCTAACTTTAGCACTCAGCACAATTAATCTCTCTGCCGCATCCAACATTTCCTGCCGTAAAACACAACAAGGTATTCCCAGTACAACTCATAAAGCCGCTGTTCATGATACACCCTGCTTGTTCTTAAATCCTGTTTTAGTAATTAACCAACTGAATGCACAATATCTTATTTTTTAATAAGTTTGTTATACACCTCTATATGTTTCAGGCACTTTGTGCTCATTATCAGCAGGTCAGAAATTTATTGTAGAGCATCTGGTATCTTCACGCCTGAATTTTGCCGTCCGGTACATAGATACAGAAAATACTCTCAACCTATGTACCGGACAGCCACCTACACGTTTTAGGATACCAAATGCTCTACAATACAATTTTCAGCTCCTGATGATGAGCACCTAGTGCTCGAAACATATAGAGGCGTATAATTAACTTATTATACAACAAGATTTTATGAAACAAGTTGTTAAGCTTATGCTGAAATGCACTGTCAGCAAAACATCGGAACCTATATCTTGTGTTTGTTATTTCTTATTAGGTATCTTAAAAGCAATTGATGCCCGAAGCCTAGGAATTTGCATTGATACCGTTTACCTGCTTTCTAACAACGGTGTTGTATTCATTCTGTTTTGGTTTCGCACGAAGCTGGAAGAAAAGTTGCTGAGCTTTTACGTATTCTAATAGCGACGTTACATTTCCTTCAAGCGGTGGGATTTACACGTGCTCTTGTAACAGCGCCAATATTTATGCGCTTTCGCAATATCGTGAAAAGCGACTATTAGCGCCACCATGTCACTCTGTGTGTGTCACCCTTTTTCGTAATGAGCAATTCGAATCCGACTGGAAGATGTTCATGAAACGTGACTTTTAGGATTTTTCGAAAATCTATCGAAAAAATTCTAGATGTTTACTTTAAATGAAAATTATATAGGGGCTAGTGGGGCAAGTTTGAAACATTTTGGTTGAAATTTTGTTATTGTGAATAAACTGAAAAGGAGAAACGATTAAAACTGCAATAGGTATAGGACATTGCCCTTCCTCTTTCTCTTATGTGATACACAAACATCTTACTTCTGCCCATTTTAAATGCAAAGTCCGTTATTTTACCGCCGAATTTTTAAACAAGCTTTCTCCAAAGGGGTCCCGTTTATCACAGTAAGTTTCATCTTTGAACATTATAGATTTTAAAAAAAGTCTTTATTTTACGGGAAATGTCTTTTATTCTCATGAAAAACATGACTGAACAACAATTGAGAATTGTTTTTGATCGAGACAAAGACTGACAAGACCTAAAACTGCGCTTTGTTGTATATTAGAAATAAGATTTTTTATATACTTGCTTTTACGCGACTGATGTTGCATGATTATTGTATAGTATTTTGGCTTAGTGTACAATTGTAATACACCGCTGATTCATGTAAATTGGACGTTGATCATGGCAAAGTACGCCTGGTGACCAAGTGCAGTGGTGAGGCGTGCTCACGCGATGCCCAAGGTCCAGCTCTGAAGGACTATGAACTGTGATTAACCTCCAAACTTTCCATGAATTAGAGGCTTCCTGAATACAGTAGCGAACTGACTTAAGACAGTTGATATCACGACTCGGACCTGAGCGGTCGCAGCTGCAAATAACTTGAGAGGCCCATCACGTTTCTCCTAAGTCTTTCATTTGGTTGTAACTTATTCTTCAGTGCTTAAAAATCTTAGTCATAGCCAGACTGTTGAGTTATCACTGCAATAAGTAACCGTCACGTATACGCCCTAACCGAGAACGAACCCTGGCTCCTACCGGAAGTAACATCCACGATACGCTTCTGGCTGGGACCTAGGATTGTATACAGCAGTATACAACACTTTGCCAGTGCATTATGGTCTGTTTTTGTAAATTTTCATTACATTTTGCTTGTTAAATCACATGCAGCACTGCATGTTTGTGTCTGCGGGCTTTCTGAGGGACAGATTCTTGATCCGTTACATTAAACTCTTCAACAAATCTACGCTGAAAATTTCTGATTCAGTCAGTTTTGTGGTGTGGGTGATGCTAAAGTTTTGGTATAGACAAACGCAAGTTTCCTTATTCGTTTATATAGAAGACTATAATACGTTCTTCAGCATGTAATGACACAGTTGCATAACACATTCCATTCCTTGGTGATGAATACTTTCAACATGTATGTATAGATGAAACATTAGCTTAGATTCTATATATTCTAGTTTATTTCTTGTTTTTGCATTCGATAGGTAGTATCAGAGGAATTTAGTGCAAACAATGCAGCAGCTTGTAGAAGCTTCATTTTTTTTATTTTTACTTCTACAACTTTCTGTATATCCTACCTCAAAGATTTAACTTCATTTTGCTACGTTATATATTTGCTGACCATCCTGTGTTACATACAGTGCACAATAATCCTCAACCATTTCATCTGAGACGTCAGTCTATCAAGTGTTACACCAATAGCAATTCGCCGAAACCAATATTTTCACAAACAAATAAATTATCTCAAGCAATCCCTTCAAGAACGTACGAAATTTTTTTAAAAATGTGTAATTCCAAAAGAGGTAAGATCTACCGTACAAGATACACCAATATTATCATACAACTGTTCTATATGTTTTCACCGTGATTCATAAAACAGTAACCACCATATCTATATACAGTATGTACTGGAAGTTGCACTGCTGTCTCACAAATACCATCTAACAGTGTTATCACACTTTCCCAGAACTGTAACTTTACCAGTACAAATTTCATTAGGCCGTACATAACAGTTCTGTAACTGCCAGCTGCTGAATGACCACAGACTGTAAACTGTTGTGATCCAACACACTGAAAGCTACATCTGTTGAATTGATATGTATTGCATTTTTATATTGTTTTGGAATGTTGTTTTAACGGTCTGTTGAGACCGAAACATGTAACTGTTCTTGATAAAGGCAGCAATGTGATTGGCTGAACATTAGAACGTTCTTTATTGAACGTTCTAAAACAAAGCGGATGAACTGATTTAAATTAAACAATAAATAGCTGCAAGCTGTCCGATATAGGAAATTGACACGATATCGTTAAAACGATTTGTGTGATCCGGAAAGCAGGTTTTTTTTCCTTGTGGGTTTTGCGTTCTTCTCTTACCCGGTTGAAAATTATCAATAGAGTTTTATCGTCTTCTGTGTATATGTGCATGTGTGTAGATTTGTAATGCTGTATATCTATTGCTGCTACTGCTATTAATATAAAGAGCGCAGTATCTGTCATCAGAATCAGTTATTGCAGCTGTGTATATTTAAAGTGCTGAATGTCTATTGCTGCTATTGCTATTGCACAGTAACTCTGCAGAAGAAACAAACAGTTTGTGCAGTTCTGTAAATGTATAGTGTTGTATGATTATTGCTTATATAGCTATAGTGTCCAACAGACAGTCTGTATTACCTGTTGCCTTGTTGCAATGTCTGTAAGCCCCACAGTACAGACAGTACACCGCAAAATTCCTATAGTGACCAAGAGTCAGTCGGCCCTACCTGTTTCCCTGTTGCACTAATAGAAAGATCCAAAATACAGACGGCACACAGACAATTGCTATAGTGACCAACAGTCAGTCTGCCCTACCAGTTGCCCTCTTGCACTAACAGTAAGCCCCACAGTACAGACGGTACACCGCAAAATTCCTATAGTGACTAAGAGTCAGTCTGCCCTACCTGATTCCCTGTTGCACTAACAGTAAGCCCCACAATACAGACGGTAGACCGCACTTATGCAATAGTGACCAAGAGTCAGGCTGCCCTACCTGTTGCACTGTTGCACTAACAGTAAGCCCCAGAGTACAGACGGTACAACACACTATTGCTATAGTGACCAACAGTCAGTCTGCCCTACCTGTGGCCCTGTTGAACTAACAGTAAGCCCCAAAATACCGACGGTACACCGAACAATTGCTATAGTGACCAACAGTCAGTCTGCTCTACCTGCTGCACTGTTGCACTAGCAAAAAGCCCAAGAGTACCTACGGTACACCGCACAATTGCTATACTGACCAAGAGTCAGTATGCCTTACCTGTTGCACTGTTGCACTGTTGAACTATCAGTAAGCCCCACAATACAGACGGTACACCGCACAATTGCTATAGCCACCAAGAGTCAGTCTGCACTACCTGTTGACCTGTTGCACTAAAAATAAGCCCCACAGTACAGACGGTACACCGCACAATTACCATACAGACCAACAGTCAGTCTGACCAACCTGCTGCCATTTGCACTAACAATAAGCCCCACAGTACAGACAACACACCATACAATTCCTATAGTGACCAACAGGCAGTCTACCCTAAATGTTGCCCTGTTGCACTAACAGTAAGCCCCACAATAAAGACGTCAAAACGCAAAATTACTATAGTGACCAACAGTCAGTCTGCCTTGCCTGTTGCACTGTTGAAGTAACAGTAATCCCCACAGTACAGACGGTACACCGCACAATTACTATAGTGACCAAGAGTCAGTCTGCCCTACCTGTTGCCCTGTTGCACTAACAGTAAGCCCCACAGTACAGACGGAAAACCGCAAAATTCCTTTAGTCACCAAGAGTCCGTCTGCCCTACCTGTTTCCCTGTTGCACTAACAGTAAGCACCAAAGTACAGACGGTGCATCGTACAATTGCTACAGTGACCTACAGCCAGTCTTCCCTACATGTTGCACTGTTGCACTAACAGTAAGCCCCACAGTACAGACGGTACACCACACAATTGCTATAGTGACCAAGAGCCAGTCTGCCCTAGCTGTTGCCCTGCTACACTAACAGAAAGCCCCACAATACAGACGGTAGACCGCACATTTGCTATAGTAACCAACAGTCAGACTGCCCTACCTGTTGCCCTGTTGCACTAACAGTAAGCCTACAGTACAGACGGTACACCGCACAATTGCTAGAGTGACCAAAACTCAGTCCGCCAAACCTGTTGCCCTGTTGCACTAACAAAAAACACCACAGTACAGATGGTACAACACATAATTGCTATAGTGAAAAACAGTCAGTCTGCCCTAACTGTTGCCCTGTTGAAATAACAGTAAGCCCCACAGTACAGACGGTACACCGCACAATTGCTAGAGTGACCAAAACTCAGTCCGCCAAACCTGTTGACCTGTTGCACTAACAATAAACACCACAGTACAGACGGTACACCACACAATTGCTACAGTGACCAAGAGGAAGTCTGCCCTACCTGTTGCAATGTTGCACTAACAGTAATCCCCACAGTACGGACGGTACACCGCACAATTGCTATAGTGACCAACTGTCAGTCTTCCATTCCTGCTGCCCTGTTGCACAAACAACAAGCCCCACAGTACAGACGGTACAACACACAATTGCTAAAGTGACCAAGAGTCAGTCTGCACTACCTGTTGCACTGTTGCACTAACAGTAAGCACCAAAATACAGACGGTACACCGCACAATTGCAATAGTGACCAACGGTCAGTCTGCACTCCCTGCTGCCCTGTTGCACTAACAATAAGCCGCACAATACAGACGGTACACCGCACAATTGCTGTAAGGACCAAGAGTCAGTATGCACTACCTGTTTCCTTGCTGCACTAACAGTAAGCCCCACATTACAGACGGAACACCGCACAATTGCTATAGCGACCAAGAGTCAGTCTGCCCTACCTGTTGTCCTGTTACACTAACAATAAGCCCCACAGTACAGACGGTACACCGCACAATTACTATAATGAACAACAGTCAGTCTGCCCTACCTGTTTCCATGTTGCATTAACAGTAAGCCTACAGTACAGACTTTGCACCGTAAAATTGCTATAGTGACCAACAGTCAGTCTGCCATACCTGCTGCCCTGTTGCACTAACAATAAACCCCACAGTACAGACGGTACACAACACAATTGCCAAAATGACCAAGATTCAGTCTGCTTTACCTGTTGCACTGTTGCAATAACAGTAAGCCACACAATACAGACAAGTACACCGCACGATTGCTGTAGTGACCAACAGTCAGTATGCCCTCCCTGCTGCATTGTTGCACTAACAATAAGCCTCACAATACAGACGGAACACCGCACAATTGCTATACAGACCAACAGGCAGTATGCCCTACCTGTTGCACTATTGCACTAAGAGTAAGCCCCACAATACAGAAGGTACACCTCACAAATGCTGTAGCGATCAACAGTCAGTCTGCCCTACCTGTTGCCCTGTTGCCCTAACAATAAGCCCCAAAGTACAGACAGTACACCTCACAATTCCTATAGTGACCAACAGGAATTCTACCCTACCTGTTGCCTTTTGCACTAACAATAAGCCCCACAATAAAGACGGCACACCGCACAATTGCTATAGAGACCAACAGTCAGTCTGCCCTGCCTGTTTCACTCTTGCACTAACAGTAAGCCCCACAGTACAGAAGGTACACCGCACAATTACTATAGTGACCAACAGTCAGTCTGCTTAACCTGTTGCCCTGTTGCACTTACAGAAAGCCCCACAATACAGACGGTACAACGCAAATTTCCTATAGTGACCTTGAGTCAGTCTTCCCTAACTGCTTCCCTGTTGCACTAACAGTAAGCCCCACAGTACAGACGGTGCACCTTACAATTGCTATAGTGACCAACAGTCAGTCTGCCCTACCTGTGGCACTGTTGCACTAACAGTAAGTCCCAGAGTAAAGACGGTACACCACACAATTGCTATAGTGACCAAAAGTCAGTCTGCCCTACCTGTTGCCTTGTTGAACTAACATTAAGCCCCAAAATACAGACGGTACACCTCACAATTGCTATAGCGACCAAGAGGCAGTATGCCCTACCTGTTGCACTGTTGCACTAACAATAAGCTCCACAGTACAGACGGTACACCGCACAAATACTATAGTGACCAATATGCAGTCTACTCTACCTGTTGCCCTGTTTCACTAACAGAAAACCCCACATTAAAGAGGGCACACCGCACAAATGCTATAGTGACCAAAAGTCAGTCAGCCCTGCCTGTTGCACTGTTGCACTAACAGTAAGCCCCACAGTACACAAGGTACACCGCACAATTACTATAGTGACAAACAGAAAGTCTGCCTTACCTGTTGCCCTGTTGCATATACATTAATCCCCACAGTACAGAAGGTACACCTCAAAATTCCTATAGTGGCCAAGAGTCAGTCTGCCCTACCTGTTTCCCTGTTGCACTAACAGTAAGCCCCTCAGTACAGACGGTGTACCGTACAATTGCTATAGTGACCAACAGTCAGTCTACACTACCTGTTGCACTGTTGCACTAACAGTAAGCCCCACAGTACAGACGGTACAACACATAATTGCTATACTGACCAACAGTCAGGCTGAACTACCTGTTGCACTGTTGAACTAACATTAAGCCCCAGAGTACAGACGGTACACCGCACAATTGCTATAGTGAACCACACTCAGTCCGAAATACCTGTAGCTCTGTTGCACTAACATTAAGGCCCACAGTACAGAAGGTACACCGCATAAATCCTATACTGACCAAGTGTCAGTCTGCCCTACTTGTTTCCCTGTTGCACTAAGAGAAAGAACCCAAAATACAGACGGTAGACCGCACATTTGCAATAATGACCAAGAGTCAGGCTGCCTACATGTTGCTCTGTTGCACTAACAGTAAGCCCCACAGTACAGACGCTACAAGACACTATTGCTATAGTGACCAATAGTCAGTCTGCTCTACCTGTTGCCCTGTTGAACTAACAGTAAGCCTCACAATACCAACGGTACAACGCACAATTCCTATAGAAACCAACAGTCAGTCTGCTCTCCCTGCTGCCATGTTGCACTAACAAAAAGCACCAAAATACAGACGGTAAACACCACAATTGCTATACTGACCAAGAGTCAGTATGCTCTACCTGTTGGAATGTTGCACAAACAGTAAGCCCCAAAATACAGGCGGTACACCGCACAATTGCTATAGCGACCAAGAGTCAGTCTGCCCTACTTGTTGAACTGTTGCACTAACAATAAGCCCCACAGTACAGACGGTACACCGCACAATTATTGTAATGTCAGTCAGGTTGACCTACCTGTTTCCCTGTTGCACTAACAATAAGCCCCAAAGTACAGACATGACACCATACAATTCCTATAGTGACCAACAGGCAGTCTACCCTACCTGTTGCCCTGTTGCACTAACAGTAAGCCCCAAAATAAAGACGGCACAACGCACAATTGCTATAGTGTTCAACAGTGAGTCTGCCTTGCCTGTTGCACTGTTGCAGTAACAGTAAGCCCCAAGTTACAGACGGAAAACCGCACAATTACTATAGTGACCAACAGTCAGTCTGCTCTTCTTGTTGCCCTGTTGCACTAACAGTAAGCCCACAGTACAGACGGTACATCGCAAATTTCCTATAGTGACCAAAAGTCCGTCTGCTCTACCTGTTTCCCTTTTGCACTAGCAGTAAGCCCCACAATACAGACGGAAGACCGCACATTTGCTATAGTAACCATCAGTCAGGCTTCCCTACCTGTTACCCTGTTGCACTAACAGTAAGCCCCACAGTACAGACGGTACAACACACAATTGCTATAGAGACCAACAGTCAGTCTACCCTACCTGTTGCCCTTTTGAACTAAGAGTAAGCCCCAAAGTACAGACGGTACAGCGCACAATTGCTATACGGGCCAAAAGTCAGTATGCCCTACCTGTTTCCCTGTTGCACTAACAGAAATCCTCACAAAACAGACGGTAAACCGCACAATTGTTATAGCGACCAAGAGTCAGTCTGCCCTACCTGTTGTCCTGTTGCACTAACAATAAGTCCCACAGTACAGACGGTACACCGCACAATTACTATAGTGACCAACGGTCAGTCTGCCCTACCTGTTGCCCTGTTGCACTAACAATAAGCCCCACAGTACAGACAGTACACCACACAATTCCAATATTGACCAACAGTCAGTCTACCCTACCTGTTGCCCTGTTGCACTAACAGTAAGCCCCACAAAAAAGACGGCACACCGCACAATTGCAATAGTGACCAACAGTCAGTCTGCCTTACCTGTTTCCATGTTGCACTAAGAGTAAGCCCCACAGGACAGACGGTGCACCGTACAATTGCTATAGTGACCAACAGTCAGTCTTCCCTCCCTACTGCAATGTTGCACTTACAATAAGCCCCAAAGTACAGACGGTACACCACACAATTGCTAAAGTGACCAAGAGCCAGTCTGCCTTACCTGTTGCACTGTTGCACTAACAGTAAGCCCCACAATACGGACTGTAAACCGCAAAATTTCTGTACTGACCAACAGTCAGTTTGCCCTCCCTGCTGCACTGTTGCACTAACAATAAGCCTCACAATACAGACGTAACACCGCACAATTGCTATACTAACAAACAGTCAGTATTCCCTAACTGTTGCACTATTGCACTAACAGTAAGCCCCAAAATAGAGATGGTACACCTCACAATTGCTATAGCGACCAAGAGTCAGTCTGCACTGATTGTTGTCCTGTTGCAATAACAATAAGCCCTATAGTACAGACGGTACACCGCACAAATACTATAGTGACCAACAGTCAGTCTGCCCTACCTGTTACCCTGTTGCACTAACAATAAGCCCCACATTACAGACAATACACCACATTATTCCTATAGTGAACAACACTCAGTCTACCCTACCTGTTGCCTTGATGCACTAACAGTAAGACCCACAATAAAATCGGCACACCGCACAATTGCTATATTTTCCAACAGTCAGTCTGCCCTGCCTGTTGCAATGTTGCACTAACATTAAGACCCACAGTACAGAAGGTACACCGCACAATTACTAAAGTGACCAACAGTCAGTCTGCCTTAACTGTTGCCCTGTTGCACTTACAATAAGCCCCACAGTACAGACGGTACACCGCAAATTTCCTATAATGACCAAGAGTCAGTCTGCCATACCTGTTTCAATTTTGCACTAACAATAGGCCCCAAAGTACAGACGGTGCACCGTAAAATTGCTATAGTAACCAACAGTCAGTCTGCCTTACCTGTTGCATTGTTGCACTAACAGTAAGCCAGACAATACAGACGGTACACCACACAATTGCTATAGTGACCAACAGGCTGTCTGCCCTACCGGTTGCCCTGTTGAACTAACATTAAGCCCCAAAGTACAGACGGTACAACGCACAATTGCTATAGTGACCAAAACTCAATCCGCCCTACCTGTTGCCCTGTTGCACTAACAATTAGCCCCACAGTAAAGACTGTACACCGCACAATTGCTATACTGACGAAGAGTCAGTATGCCCTACCTGTTGCAATTTTACACTAACAGTAAGCACCACAATACAGACCGTACACCGCACAATTGCTATAGCGACGAAGAGTCAGTCTGCCCTACCTGTTGACCTGTTGCACTAACAATAAAACCCACAGTACAGACGATACACCGCACAATTTCTCTAATGACCAATAGTCAGTCTGAAGTTCCTGTTGCCCTGTTGCACTAACAATAAGCTCTAAGGTACAGACAGTACATCATACAATTCCTATAGTGACCAACAAGCAGTCTATCCTAACTGTTGCCCTGTTGCACTAACAGTAAGCCCCACAATAAAGACGGCACAACGCAAATTGCTATAGTGTCCAACAGTCAGTCTGCCTTGCCTGTAGCACTGTTGCAGTAACAGTAAGCCCCACAGTACAGACGGTACACCGCACAATTACTATAGGCACCAACAGTCAGTCTGCCGTAACTGTTGCCCAGTTGCACTAACAGTAAACCCCACAGTACAGACGGTACACCGCACAATTACTATAGAGACCAACAGTCAGTCTGCCCTACCTGTT
>Ga0123357_10012179_pt1 | contig 11086 bp, 6 predicted proteins | sample TergutEmb28metaG_FD_89873 | JGI IMG/M metagenome (GOLD analysis project Ga0123357, IMG submission 89873) | Embiratermes neotenicus P4 segment gut microbial communities from Petit-Saut dam, French Guiana - Emb289 P4 | ecosystem: Host-associated > Arthropoda: Insects > Digestive system > Gut ... | reverse complement strand
GAGTAACAGCTGTCAAAGTTTCAAACTTCTCTGGCCATTATCTCCGTAACCGTTCAACTTTGGATATAGGTGTTTTGGGTTATATCGGTATAGTTTAACATGAGGAACACTCTCCCGAAGTCTCGCACATTCCTCCTGGGACACCCTGTATAAAACTGTGTGTACAATATGGTCATCCTACTGATAAACATAGATGTTCGAAACACGTGGAAGACAAGAAGAATTGAATTAAAACATTAATTTTAAAAAGTGCATTTTGTTGTTTTTAGGTGCGTTCGCAAAATTGCGAAAAGCGACTGTTAGCTTCATCATATCTATCTGTCCGTCCGTCCACATGGAACAACTCGATTCCCACTGGACGAATTTTCCTGAAATATGATATTTGAGTATTTTTCGAACATCTGTAGAGAAAATCCAAATTTCAGTAAAATCCTGCAAGAATAACGAGTACTCCACATGAAGACCAATGTACATTTATGATCCTGTCTCACTCAGTTATTCTTAGAATTATAAATGTTTCAGACGAAAGTTGTAGAGAAAATTAAAACACAACTTTATGTTCAGTAACTTTCTTTCGGAAATCATGCCGTTTATAAAATAATGTGGAAAAATATTGTAGAGCTGGATAGGCCACAGATGACAGTATGGCTCATGAGTATTGCTTGGATACCTAAGGCTACAAACACACACTCAAGAGTATGTAATACTAACTGATTTTCCTCTGCAACAATGGTCGTACGAAAGCGCTTCACTGTTACGTTATACGTACATTGTCCGTGATTTATATGCTTGTAGACAGTGAGAGAAATGACGACATAGGCCGACCTCTGAATCACATTTGTAAGTTTGCTCTGACCATTGTGTTCTTCATACTGCTTTGTTGTCAGAGCAGTCTTACGTACAGCAGTGCTGGGTGTCGGTTAGTACACGTCTTTTAAAAATGGTAAGCAGTATTCCTGATACAGCGAGAGCCATCGCCGGCTAACTTGCTGCTGATAGGGGTGGGCAGGTGACAGGAAAGGTCGCAGAAAAGTGTGTAGCATTGGCGACAATTCACGAACGCGTAATAAATTACGTAACTGATAAAATCTTAATGAGGAGTTTCGAACGGAACTCAAAGCCTACCACACTGATTATAAATTTCTACTTCTGTCCATCTCCTGTTATTATTATTATTATTATTATTATTATTACTACTTTTTACTATAATTTTTGTAAATAAATTATTACTTAAATTTATTCTCTGTGTTAAATTATTCGCACGTGACTTCAAAAATTAACATTTTTGCCATGTTTGTAATTTCCCGCTTACAAACAATATTTCGCATATAATATTATAGTTACGTGTTTGATCCATCTCCGTATCAGATTTCACAGGCGTAGATCCGGAGATTCACTAGTACTTGTTATCAGACCGAAAGCTAATGACAATTTTCGCGCGTTTTTTGCCTTGTTCTTTGACTTTCAACAAGAGCTGCACATTTTTTTACAGGGTCATTTACCACGCATCACTTCATGGCATAAAGTCAGTGGCGCTGCTGTCATTCCTGAAACACATACTTGCACCTACCCATATTTTTATTACTGATTTTAAGAAATAAAAAATACGGGCCTTGGTGTTCTCTAGTGGTACTCATTTCATACGACATTTCGTGAAAATAGGCCATGTGTTTCATTCACATATACAGTATGGTGATCCCAGAGGCGCACTTTTTTTCTTTGTGGGGAAGTAAGCAAGCTAAAAATGTACACCGTGAAGAAGCACAAATGTAACAAGTATAGTGGACTGTCCTTAACTGACGCGTTCTTAACAAGCTGTCTACCTTAATCACATTGATACGAACCAAAATGCAGGCGAAAATGATGACTCGTTTTCAAAGTAAATAACTAATATGACATTGGTATTACAGACATTTGAATATTATTATTGCGCAATGTGTCTGTACATGGCACAGCAGTTAGTTTGTTAGTATGCTTAGGAAACACCAGAGATTATTTTTTACTTTCTCTTCCGTTTTATTTTATTTTACACCGGTAAGCGGAAGTCCACTTTATAAACAAAAGAGACAAAGTGAGAGAAAACTTTGAATAAAGAAATTGCAACACATGCCTTTGCAATACCAAAGGAGAGCTGCACAATAATTCATTGTTGCTACGACTCTTTGAGGAAGTAGTGTTAAATAGGTAAGCTTGATTTTAATTGAACACTCTTTGCGAACCACAGCACCAGTCAGGTACGAGTGTCTGAGTCAGAAAGAAGTGTGTGACTTTGGTTGTGCACAGTCTCTGTTTTCGTAATTGATTGTCTTGCTTTCTCTCTATCGCTTTCTATCTCTATACATAAAACACCCAGAAAGTCGTGTTTTGAACTGCACTGGATATCTTGTCTCTCCAAGTCCCATCGATTTCTTGTGAGATTTGAGAACATTTTGCTGAAGTCAGGTTCCTGAGGCTGTATCTGAGGGTATGATCCTCGCGTTTTCCAGTTCAGGAGGTCTGCAGTACCGGAGAGGGGAGGACAGTTCATCTGTTCGATATTCTGTTCTAGTATGTTATATTCTTGAAGGATGTGGAGTGACACGGTGGAGGCAGGTGTTGCAGTTCAGCGTGTCCATGCTGCACATGAGGTGTCCTGTTTAGCATTGGTCGCGGTCTAGATTTGTTTGTTGTTCAATGCTAGTGAAGACAGCACGTCCCTCTACGTTTCAGCACTTGGTGCTAGCTGTTTGTCGCTTTGGAAATAGTGGATATAGTACGTTAAAAGACTGCATCGAACAGCGTCCTGCTTGAGAAGCTATACATATATACAGCTAATGCTTCCACCCCATCGCCACCCCCTTTTCAGAAACTTAAGCTTTGTCACCGTTTTCGCAAGATACCCGTGCGTTGTATGTTACCAGTTTGTAGGCGCATTCGCAAAATTGCGAAAAGAGACTGTTAGTTTCGTCACGTCTGTCCGTCCGTCTGTCCACAAGGAACATCACGGCTCTCACTGGACGGATTTTAATGCAACTTGCTACTTGAGGATTTGTCGAAAATCTGTTGAGAAATTTTAATTGTGATTAATATCTGGCAAGAATAACTGCTACTTTACACGAAGACCTATGTAAATTTGTGATGGTATCTCGTCGAATTCGTATTAGAGTGAGAAGTATGTCAGATAAAAGGTATATAGACAATCAAAACACACTTTTATGTTCCAATAACTTTTTGTTTTCGAAAATTGTGCCATTTATGAGATAATGTGGAAAATATGGTACAGCCAGCCAGGCCACAGATGACAATACACTGCGGCTCAGAAAAGGTGCGATTTGCACACCGGATAATTAAGGCAAGCATAGAGTCACGCGCTCAGAATATTTATCGCTTTACGACAACTGTGTAACGCTCGTCCATGTGATGTTATACGTACATTTCTTGTATTTTTAAACGCATTACCGTTATAAAATAGCATTGTGGGAATTATTATGTTATATGTTTCTGAACATCAGAATACTGACCATTCCTTTCCGCGAAGTACATAAAGCGTACTTCATTGGAAAAGTGATGCTTGTCTTTCAGCTCAGGCTGCAGATTTAACCTCCGAAATGACTGCAAATTTTGATTGCATTACTTTATGTCTAACCTATTTAGACCAATGCCTATTGAGAACGTTTATTTTTATTACATGCCGATTTGTATAACTCTTACTTTGTTTGAAACTTTAACCTATTTGCATACATTGGCTGAGAATTCGTTTACATTACAACAAATTCATTAAAATGTATTTGGAATTTTTGAATATAGTGATTATTGAATGACGTAAAAGCTTCTCAGGAACAGCAGTTATGTATACTTCGTTGCATCACAGTCCGAATGCGTAAATAATGTCATTTAAACATCTCACGCAGTTTTAAAGTTAAGAAACCATAACTGCCCAATAATTTACACTTTCTTGATATCTTGGGTGTTAAATATTTAGTGAGGTACAAAGGAAAGATAATGCACATGTTTATTCTGGATTATACGTGTCAACAGCAGCTTGTGTTTATCGTTTAACGAATTTTCGAGAATTATTTCTGCCATAATAGGAACGAAAATAAGAAATTTATTTGTCGGCCTGTGTGCAGTAAATGAGTATCATGCGCACAGAGAAATGCAAGTTCAGAAGGTATGAACGCCGTGCTGATCAGACTGTTGTAGGAAGCGTTAGTGTTATATAAAGGCATTAGCTGCTGGCGTGGTGCGTTTTAGGGTTCCGAAGTATGAGAGTTATAAAACAGATACTGTAGTTTCTGTTGAATTCACTCTCTAGTAGTAACACATTCATACGACGCACCGTTCAGATGATAAAGAGGGATACGACACAATATTTTTTCATTTTTAGGCACGTTCGCAAAGTTGTGGAAAGCTGCTATTAGCTTCGTCATGTCCGTCCTTATGTCCGCATGGAACAACTGGGCTCCCACTGGACGGCTTTCCATGAAAGTTGATATTTGAGTATTTTTCGAAAATCTGTTGAGAAAATTCAAGTTTCATTAAAATCGGACAAGAATGAAGGTTACTTTATATGAAGACCAATATACACTTTTGATCATATCTCACTCAGTTCTTCTTCTAATGAAAAATGTTTCAGACAAGAGTTGTAGAGAAACTCGAAGCACACAGTTTATGTTCGATAATTTTTTTTTCTCGAAAATCATACCGTTTATGAGATAATGTGTACCTTCGGTAAGAACACGGAATAAATTTTCACATTTTCCCATAACATGTGAAATAAGCTGGCACGCTGAAAATATTACAGTCAAAATGAAACATACAAGCTTTTTTTTAATCCTTTGTTCTTCTGTGTAGCAAAACTGATTAACAAGCAATTTAACATGAAATGTGAAGAACTAGCACTGCTTATATGAAAGTGGCCACTGTTTCGTCATTAACACATCATATTGTTACATTCTCGCATGAAGCACAGTCTTTAGCCTCCAGTTCGGCTAATGCTTATTTTTTTAGCTTACATTCTTATGAGAAAAACAGGCAATGTACGTATAACGTAACATTGAGTCGCGTTCGTGCAACCATTGTTGCAGTGGAGAAGCAGTAAATATTGCATATGGTGTATGTTTGTTTGTAGCCTCAGGTACCCAGCATGCAGTGCGCATGCGTCGTATTGTATTGTCATCTGTGGCCTGTCCGGCTGTGCGATATTTTTCCACATTATCTCAAAAAACGAAATGATTTTCGAAAAGAAAGTAGTTATGGAACATAAAATGTGTGTTTTGATTTTCTCAGCAGCTTTTGTCTGAAACACTTATTATTCTAAGAAGAACTGAGTGATGTGTGACCAAAAATGTATATTGGTCTTCATGCAAAGTGCCCGTTATTCTTGTGAGATTTACATGACAAATGAAATTTCTCTACAGATGTTCGAAAAATACTCAAATTTCAAAATTCCAGAAAATCCATTCAGTGGGAGCCGAGATGTTCCATGCGAACGGACGGAGAGACAGATGGACAGACATGACGAATGTAATAGTCACTTTTTACGATTTGGCGAACACTCCTAAAATGTTTGTAACAGTTTTATTCAAACCTGCTTCCTGGCATGAGGAAGTTATATCCCCATTTGGACTGAGCGTAGTGGAATTAATATGCGTAGTTAATTTTATCTTTTGCTGCCTCAGCTTTGTTGACATTTGATCTGAAGTATAGGAAGGTGCCACTGACAAAACATGTGTTAAGTTTATGTGACTGTATTTCGGATCATAAGTGTGTGGTTGGGAGATTATATGGGCATATGAATGGAATGTTCACAGGGGAATGAGTAAATTGCATGATAATAGCTTTGTAAGTATTAATGTTCACCAAAAATTGTTAGAGGCCGGCATAGGGTCGTCAGTGGAGCGACTAAACTACGGGCTGGACGATCCGATGTTCTAATCCTGTCAGAGTCAAGAGACTTTCCTCTTCTTCCACCGTCCTCACTTACCCTGGGACCACGAAGTCTCCTATTTAGTGAGTACCGGACGCTTTTTCGGCGGGGGTAAAGCGGCTAAGAAGCGAGGTTGACCACGCACCACCGTATCATGCTGAGGTTGACAGTGATTGCAGCTACAACACTCCTCACCCTGTGTGCCTTCACGGCATGTATAGTGTAAATTTACCTTTTACTAGAAATTCTTAGGATCGCCAAATGAATACTGGGTAGATGACCGGCACAGTATCACGCATGGGGAGAGCTTTATTACCTACCACATTTTAACTGGAGAAACTGATTAGAAAAGATCACTTTGGACGCATAGACCAGCGTGAGCGGGTAATATGTGAAGCCATAAAATAAAGCGTTTGTTAGGAATTTAGGTAGCTGCTGTGACATGATAAAGTAAAATAAGAGTGAGATGTATAGTGATAATACAAGTTGTTTCTATAGAAGGGGCAACCAATGCGATGGCACGCTGTTAATGGGTTGGTAGGCCTGTACTGAATTTATTATTATTATTACTTTTAACACGTTATCACACAGAATTCAAGATCAGTAAACATGCTTATACCGATTTATGTGAATAATATAGTAGCGGTTGTAAGATAAATTGCTATGAAAGAATAGACTGGACAGAACTGGCTCAAAATGTGTATTGAACATTGGGGTTCTATAGAAGCAAGGAATTTCGTAACCGTGAGGCTGACTGTCCTATGCTGTGCATCTTAGAACCCTGAAAGATTCTCAGAGCCCATGCCAGAGATTCACTTTTAAAGACGAGACTGCCCGTCCTGAGGCATCCTCCATGGCGGTCCCGTGATGGAGACCTTGTTCCAATGCACTGCGACAGGATAACCAACTTAATTGGAAGCCGAGCGGAAAATTTGTTCCCGGTTGTAAACCTAGTTGTTCACTAGCATATAACCCGTGTAGCCGAGGTTTTGCCCTATCCAGAGATTTAGCTTTAATGGAGATGCTTCTAGCCTGCACATTACGCCAACCAAAACTGTTTGGAAGGGGAGCTTACCATTTGAATATATACAGTTTAGTTTATGGCTTGTTGTTGCACAAATGAGGTTACCATTACAGAGCAGTGGAGTGGATAAAGGAATATAATATACATAAAGAAAGGAGACTCTTATGTAGCAGAAACTGTTCAAATGCCATGGAACTTGATATCGAAACACAGACTTATGGTGCCATGTCATGTGTGCTTCCCACGTAAAGTAAATTTTACGTAGATTTAGTCATTTTACGAATCTTGGCATGAACACCATGTCATTGGAAGTAGTCTGTATTCGTAATTAAGAATTCCTTACCATCGATGATGCCAAGGTGGAGGCTGACGAACTGGAGGCGAAAGTGACACTAGCGTCATTTGACGTAAGAACTGTGTACATTTGTGAGGTAACATGTCTAAAAGAATGTATGCGTTTAGTTCCGGCGTTTAGTAGACATTACAATATTAAGATTTTCGAAGCACGTTATCAACATCGTGGGGTTTTAGGTTTTTCGATTTTCACGGCCGTGTAGCTGAGGCTTTTGAAGATGAGACAGGTACATTGTCTCGAAAGGTCGGGCACGGATTATCCAGTGAGGAGGGCGTCATATTTCAGAAGAACGGAGAATTTCTCTTAACCAGTTTTATTGCAAACACCAATTAAACGTTGGGGATATGATGGAGGGAGACGAGAAATGTACAAAGAATTTTGGTGGGGGAAATCTCTTGTGATCAGGTAAGGAGCTGGCTGGAGGGAAGTAATTTGTGGCGGTGGGAGGTGGGTACAGTTGGCTGAGAGCAGTGTCCTGCGGCGGACTTTGTTTTTAGCTATGTTTAATCGTCGGATTCTGATACTGATGGGTTAGTGAATGCAAATATGTAGCTATAACCATAGTTCTGTTTACACTGTTATTACGACCGGAAAATTTGTAATTATTATTTAATCATATTATTTGTTAGTAATCACGTTGGTTTTAAAATTTCTCCTTTTGTTTTGGATCCTGTTGATCTACAAATTCCTTCTCGGAATCTGAGCACGTTCTTGGTCTTGTTTGGACTGTTTATTCAAAACCGTGTTTCTGCCACGTGAACATCAGTGGCAAGTGTTGTTCTTAGAGATAGTGATATATTTAGACAACGAAATATTTCCACTAATCAGATGTGTCACTTTTATTGTTGATTTAAATGCCACATCAGAGATGTAATTGGAAATGAAATTGTATTTTTTGTCGTTGTAGGACTAGCATTTAAATCTGTAATTGGCAGGCAGGCCGTTGCTTCAGCACCTAAATAAATCCTCGTACAAGCATAAATTGAACTGAAATGAACTGTTGTTCTGTCCTGATTCTAATGAAATTAAGTAAAACTGCAGGTTTTACACTTCTCTGTCAGTAAGATATTTCGCCTCAGTTAGAATGGGACTCTTGAGTACAGAAATTCATTAATGTATTAACTAGTGTTAACGTTTGCTGGAGAGGACAGGAAGTAGGAGCCATGACCTGCTGGACCGAAAAGCAATCGAAGGGAGAAATTCGAATCACTTCTTGATTGAATTAGTGACTGCTCTTTGCCGGATGAGCAGTCTCCATTTCCCGTCTGTTTTTCGTCAATGACGAGGGTCGGAAGTGACAGGAAATGTCTGCAGTTTGGTTTATTAGCCAACAACCGCAGCGAGTGAATGGTCTTCACTCTTGCTAATGCGAAAAGTGGCCTGGTAACGATCTTTAGGGTGTCTGCAGTGTGTTAACAACATGTACTGGGAAGTACTATGTCAACTACCGGTTTGTCAGTTATATAAATAACCTATTGTAGCCATGCACATTCAGTAACAGAGCAATGATTTTTTCACTTATTCAAAATAATGTACGAACATCCTCGCAAATTACATTTCTCATCCTTTACTGAGTTAGTTCTAGGCTGATAATCCTTTTTAAATTCATTTGTGACCTATACGGTTCTCTAATGTACCTGTTCTTACCGTTTGTTTAAAGTTTGTCAAGATGCATGTGCCAGTTTCTGGACTCTTCAACTAAGGACAATGTTGACCATGAAGGCATAGGTAGAGGTGGACATGAAACTTCATGTGCTTTAATGCTGGCTGTCAGTTGCACGTTTATGCCTCTCTTTACCCGGAGAAAGAACCCGCAGTAGACCCAATAATTGAAGAGGATGTGACTTGTTCCCAGAGCTGGTTGTAACTTGATAGCGAGCAGGACAGTGCTGCATTGGCCCTATTATTTGTAGGCTCTGTCCTTTTCTAAGATCATGAATTTATTGTGGGAGGGGGAGTCGTATTGGACAGTATGGACATTAACCCATTATATCTAGTAAAATATATCTAATGAGCCATTTAAGGTTTTATGATTATCTGATGTTCAAAACATGTTCTCATTTTCGTTCTGAGGCTATTTGAGAATAGTGTGCTGTGGAAGATATTTGGGCCTAAGAGGGACGGGGTAACAGGGGATTGGAGGGGATTGCATAATAAAGAGTTACGTGATCTGTATGAGTTACACATATTATTCGGGTGATCAAACAAATGAAGAAAACTGAGATGGGTGGGTCATGTAGCACGTATAATGTCAAGGTGGGATGCATACAGGGTTTTGGTAGGTAAGCATGAGGGAAAGAGACCACTTGGAAGACCTAGTCTTAGATGGGAGGACAATATTAAACTTGATTTTGGAGAAATAAGTTTGGGGACATGGACTTTATTGATCTGGCTCAGGATAGGGAGAAGTGACGGGCTGTTGTGAAAGAGGTGATGAACCTTCGGGTTCCATAAATACAGGAAATTCTTAGCTTCTCAGCATTGCGTTACAGCTGTTGTGTTTTAATTTTGGATGCCTTTGAATTACACTAGATCGAGAATGTGGCGGCGATTAACATTCCGACTCCGAAGGGAACTTCTGAGAAAGTTGGTGGCCATCCAATATTTAGCACGCCTATGATTTCGGGTTTGTTACGCTGTAACTATGCGAGTTTGTCTCGAAGACCGGATGTGTTTGTTGTGAATTTGTACATTACTGTCTGGAACATGTAGAGGTGTGAGAAGGCACAACGAATACATTGTGTTTCGATTTGCATTACTTTCAACTGTTGCCCCAGGGTGAAGGGAATGTGTGGGGGAGAGAGAGTGCTATTATTGTGTGTGCAAGCCTCTCCCTCGAAACACTGGACCGCAGCTCGTTAAATTGTGTCCAACAATTTCCCTGGCGGCTGACTGTTCTTCCGGGTTCCGGCCCCTGATGGTAGATGGCTGCATTGTTCCCAAACAACGTAATGCCCGAGATGGATCCCTCACTCAATCATTCATCCTCATCACGCCACCCTCGGCCTGTGGAGGTACATACATATTTCTTGCGGATAATGAACTCGCTGCATCAAACATGAAATTATGACTTTCGAGGGTTACAGTAAAATAGTTTTTGCAGTTTGAAACATGTTTCAAAAGTGCTCAGCTTGTCACGTGTCAGTAATGCCTTAAAAGGCACTAACGTCCTCGACCCCTTCAGTTTATCCTGAGCTGAAGGGACGTTGTTTTAGAGCGTGTGTAGTCTTAATGTGTACACAACAAATGAAACCATAAAGACAAATAATTTGTACTAATTCCAGTAAATGTATAATTCGACCAAGAAGTCTCACGAAGAGACACAGCACGACTAGGGGTTGGCCACCTGTGACACACATTTATTATAGGTGACAATCCGATCCAAGCCAGGAAAAATACAATATAATACATATTTTCGTAATTTGAAAATTCAAGCCTTGTGGGATGTTACGCCATGCAGACTGGTAAATAATGACCGACGTTTCGGAGGAGCGAGTGCCATCAATTTTGGGGTAAAGCATTCCGCTCTGCTTGGACTGCTTGGCCGTCAAGATGGAGGCACAAAAATCTCGCGAAACATCAGTAACACAGCGATAACATACTAGAAGGTTTGAATCTCCATTAACGTTGCCATGAGATTCTGAACTCCGTTGTGTAATGTCTTTGTAAAATTGAAAACCGGGGCAGTTTACTTTTCAAGTAAGCTATTAGGATTGTCAAATTCATGGGTCTAAAACTACAAGTTTTTGTTTGTTTTGTGCAAAATACTATAAGGAGGGGGGGGGGGGGGGCAGAAAGG
>Ga0123357_10012178_pt1 | contig 11086 bp, 6 predicted proteins | sample TergutEmb28metaG_FD_89873 | JGI IMG/M metagenome (GOLD analysis project Ga0123357, IMG submission 89873) | Embiratermes neotenicus P4 segment gut microbial communities from Petit-Saut dam, French Guiana - Emb289 P4 | ecosystem: Host-associated > Arthropoda: Insects > Digestive system > Gut ... | reverse complement strand
GACCAACGCGTCCATTGAAGGAAGATACACATTTCCGGAACTGTCTTCTGCAATATCGCCAATCAAAGCTTCTTTTCCGGTATAACCATTTTCGTGATTGTAAAACACAAAATGATTAAAATCATTATTTTTTGATAAATAAATGCCCTCAGTGGTAGCTACAATCAGTATGTTATTTTTTGTAAAATAAATATTACGAATCAGACCGTTAAATTGTGCAACGACTTTTGCCGAATCGCCTTCTACCTTGCACAACCGGTTTTCGCTGCCAAACCAAACATTCTGATAATTATCATTAATCATTGCCAAACAATATTTAAAAGAATCATTATTAATAATGGAGACTTTTCCTTCAGGAGTACATTTGCTAAGTCCTATCCATAAATTGCCTCGACTGTCATAACAGGGTTTTCCTTCAATTGGGTGTAAAAAATATTGATATGGATATTTTGCGATTACTTTCCCTGAAAGCGTAAATTCTACAAGTTGCCTCTCGCCTCCGGCAATCAAATTGCCATTGGGCGTCTTATTAATAAACTCATAACTTTCATTTTCATAACGAGCAAACATTGGAAGGTTCAATGGCTTAATACTCTTTCCTTTGAGTTGAAGCACGTCTCTGCCGGCAGTCATAAACAGCGTATTATCATTCCAATTAACGCTCGTCATTAACGGGGTTTTTACATTCGCAAACGGCTTACTGCCGGAGTTGTCATTTACATAAAACAAATCACCGTTTTCGGCGCCTGCAAGCAGTTTGCCATTCAGAATCGCAGCAAGGTTTATTCCATTATTTTCGGTTTGCAGATTGTAGTTTTTGAATTGCAAACGAAACAGGCAATATAATCCTTTTTCGGTGGCAACCCAAAAATTTCCTTCTTTATCGCAAAGAATATCACGAATATTATCTTCATTAAAAATTACCTCCAACTGTTGATTATTCAATTTGTATATATGTTGCGAGTCCATTATAAACAGATTGCCATCGTTATCGGTAAGCGCTTTCAAGTAAGTAGCATTATATTCCTTCAAATTGAATTTGACGAACTGTTTGAACGAGCCGTTTTCCAAACGGTAAATTCCATCAAGGGCGACGGCGCACAAGCTATTGTGGAACATCACAAAACAGCAGGCAGCGACATTGTTGTAAAATGTTATCCGTTCGCCTGTTTGGAGAGAAAGAACCTGAATCCCATCAGATAGAGGCAGATAAATATTTTTTTTAAGCGTATCGACATACGGATAATAGTAGCCTTTGAAACGGGAAACATCTTCATTAGTGAACATCCGGCGAAAACCGTTATCGCCTAATTCCATAAAATCACGGCGATTACCGCTGCGAGTGGTAAATATACCGTATTGGGACGGCAAATCCCGTGAAGGTATAGGAATAGTATAATAAGCGCTATCGGCATAAGTTGCACGCAAAGTGTCGGTAAAAGCATCTACGGTAAACATTGCGAGGTGAGAAAATGCGCGTACTTCTCCTTTGGAATTTTCATTAATCCGCGTAATATTAGCAAATTTGCCTGTTAGAAAATTAGTAAAAGTAAAACCGTCATACTTTGAAAATCCCGCATCGCTTCCTATCCAGATAAATCCTTTTGAATCCTGATAAAGAAAATCAGTATAAAAAGATGGCAATCCGTCGTCTGTCGTATATCTCCTATAACTGTATTCCGACGACTTCAGCACGCTTTCCTGCGCCGTTGCAGGATTTCCGCTAAAAAGCGCCAGCAGGCAGAAAAGCGCTATGCTTGCAATTTTCGCCCGCCGGTTTGAAAATATATTTCGTTTCATAGATCTATCATTATTTGTCTAAAAGAAGGTCATCTTTCAACTGCCGAATGGCGATGCGCGACAACTCAAGCAAATAGCTTCCGGCAGAAGTAAACAATTGCAGCGAGTTATCGGTGATTTTTCGCACATATTTTCTATTGATTATAAAACTTTTGCCTGCCCGGATAAAAGTTTCGGGCGGAAGTCTTTTTTCAATTTCGCCCAAGCGTTCGAAAACATCCTCTTTCGAGCCGCCGGCAAGATACATACAAGCATAATTGCCGTCTGCTTCCAAATAGACGATGTCGTCCGGACGAAACAGAAATAATCCGTTATAACTTTTGAACGACAATAATTTCTTTTCGCGTATGGTATCTTCCAGATTTTGCAAGCCGCCGGTTGTCGTGCGAACTCGCTCGCGGAAGCGGTTGATTGCTGTTTCAAGCTGCTTTATGCCGACGGGCTTCATGATATAATCAATGGCAGCCAACTCAAAAGCTTTCAACAAGTATTCAGGATGAGCATAGCCGGTAGTAAAAATGATGCCGGGTGGTGAAAATGTATCGCATTTCATGCGCATCAGTTCGTCAGCTAACCAAAGCCCGTTTTTTCCGGGCATTTGAATGTCGAGAAACAGCAAATCGGGATGCAGCTTCAAGACTTTTATCAATGCGTCTTCTGCGTTTCCGGATTCTGCAACGATTTCTATTTCCGGAAAATGCTGTTCCAATTTCTCACGCAGCATTTGGCGGAGAAAATATTCGTCCTCTATGATTATGATACGAAACATTTTAACTAAGAATTAGGAATTAGCCAACAAATATACAAAAAAATTAAAGCCGGCTGTATAGAAAATGTATCAAAAGCCTGTCATGGCGCGCTTGACACGCCATGACAGGCTTTTGCCTTTAGCCCTTTGCCTCTTATCTTACTACTTTTATTGTACCGCTTTTGTTCCCTGTGATAATATATACCGAACCGGGGATTGATGAGAACGGTATCTCAATAATGCCGGTATCTTTCTTTACGGAATATAGCCGTATTCCTGCCGTAGAATAGATTGTAATCGTTTCTGTTTGTGTGCTTTCTATTCTTAGCGTACTGTTAATAAAGGATGCATAAAACGATGAGTTACCAATAGGGTTGATGGATGTTGCCACCCGTTCTACGTTGATAGGAACCGTCAGCAAATCTTCCTTGATCGGCGTATTATCGCTGAGTAAGAAATCAAGATTTTTGATTGTCGCATCGTAAGTCCCCTTTGGAACGGTATCGCTTACCGTATAGGCAATATTCATAATATTTTGATATTCTGTTGCTGTGGAACGTCTCAACGGATTTGATTTAATCTCTATCAACCATGTATTGTTTCCTTCGTAGGTAAATGCAAGGGAGAAATTACCCGAAAGTTCGACGGATAAAACGGTCAATTCTTCATTCAGCGTCATACCTTCCGGGAAAGTGATTTCAAATGAACCGGTGACTGTGGCTCCGCTTGGTACGGAAAGGCTGAGATTAATGGTTCCGTTTCCATCGTCGCCAACCGCAGTAGAATCAACAGGAACTATCGAAGGAATTTCTTTGAAATTCGCCATAACAGTTACGTCAAAAGCCGGCATCGGGAAAGTGCGGGTATTATCTGTTCCATCAAGAGCTACCACCGTTGCCTGATCATCTGTTTTGTAAACGAAAATAGAATCCAATTGATAACCATCATCGGGTGTGACGTTCAGCGTAACCGTTTCACCTTCTTCGTAAACGGTTTTATCTGAAGTAACGCTGCCGCCGGTGAAAGCGGCGATGTTGAGATTGTAAGTGGGAGCGGCGACTACGTTAATAGTAAAGTCTTGCGTATAAATAGCTTTAGTAGAGCCTGCACCACAAACGGCTGCAGTAACAATCAGCGTTCCCGGCGCTGTTGTGTTGAATCCAAAACTTGTAATTGGCGTAAGAATCCCATTAAGATAAACATACGATACTGCCGTACTAAAAATAGTAGCGCCTGTGGTTCCAACATCCTTTAAACTCCATGAGATATACGAGTCGCTATTATAAAAACCTGAGAGAACAAATGATACTCCGACTGTAACTGTTGTTGGTACGCCTGTAATATTAAATGTTAAGTCCTGTATAATTGTTCCACTCTTGCTTGCAGTAGTTTGACTGCTGCCTTTTGAAAGTGAAACTGTAAATGCAAAACTTCCATCCGAAACATTTGTAACGGCAGGAGTAAAACTATCTAATGTTACATCGTTTTCAGTTACGGTTATACCCGTATCGCTCATTCCCTGAAGTGCATTAATCTGTTCAACCAACCATGCTTTTACTGTTTCTTCGGTATTTGCTGTGTCTTGAAGGACAGTATAACTTGCGGCTTCGATAAGCGCTTTGGCGGCATTGACTGCAATCGAATCAAGATTTGGAGCTGCGTCCTGGGTTATGCTGATTGTTACCGGATCTACGCCCGTACCGTTAACGGTAAGAATAGCCGTTCGCTGAGTTGTAGCAGTATTTGCAGCAGCTGTAACCACAACCGTAGTGTCATTAGAACCGGAAGCAGGAGAAACGGTAAGCCACGAAGAAGTGTTATCGACTGTCCAATCGGTGTTAGAAGTTATTGTAAAAGTTTGTTCTCCACCTGTTGCAGCAAAGTTCAACGAATCCGGCGATATGGACAAAGCAGGAGTTATTGGAGCAGCGAGTTCAACAATATTTCCAAAATCTTTCCAGACAGGAGCTGCCTTATAAAGCGCATAAGTTCCGGCAGGGACGTACAGGGTTGCCGAGGATGTATTGACACCAGAAAAAATATCCGACGGAACAGATAATGGCGTTTGCCATCCTACTGTTACAGATTGCAAAACGGTGCAGCTTTTAAAAACTAGTTGTCCCATTGAAGTAACCGATGACGGAATAGTAATTGATACAAGCGATGAATCATCTTGAAAAGCAGATGCGCCAATAGATTGTAACGAATTGGACAGTACTACATTTTTCAATTTTGTACAACTGTTGAATGAAGCGGCTGCAAGGTTTACCACTCCCGTCAAATCCAGATTCTCAATGGGTAATACATCAAAAACATACCCGGGAACATTTGACATATATATATTCAATGTTTTCAAACCCGACATTCCGGAAAAAGCGCCACTACTGACATTTGTAACCGAAGATGGAATGGTTAATGTTTCCACGTTCGGGCAATTCAGGAATGCGTTGGTGTTGATTGTGGTCAGGTTATTCGAAAACGTTACGTCTTTCAATGCCGTACAATTTTGAAATTGGTTATTATTGATTATACTGTTCAATATGTTAGCGCTTTGCAATGCAACACAATTTTTAAAAACAGATTGTCCCATTGAAGTAACCGATGAGGGAATAGTAATTGATACAAGCGATGAATCATCTTGAAAAGCGCTTTGATCAATGAATACTACTCCTGTCAAATCCAAGTTTTCGATAGGCAAACCGTTAAAATTATTACCATAAGCTCTACTTGAATAAAAGTTTAAGTTTTTCAAGCCCGTTAATCCACTGAAAGCCCCCGCCGCAATATTTGTTAATGTAGCCGGAACAGTCAATGTTTCTACGCTTGGACAATTATCAAAAGCGCCCGAACCGATTGATGTTACATTATCTGAAATGGTAACGTCTTTCAGAGCTGTACAATTTTGGAACTGATAACCGGAAATAGTGTTGTTCAATATAATTGCTTTTTCTAGAGATGTGCAATTATGAAAAGCGCTTCCCATCGAAGTAACAGTAGCCGGAATGGTAATAGCGAGCAATGAAGAATCGTTATAAAATGCAGTGCCGCTAATTGCGGTAACTGAGGATGGTATGGTAATGCTCGTCATATTAGTACAATTTGCAACACTGGCAATTGTTGTAAGTGTATTCGGAAGTGAAATGCTTGTTATACCAGCGCGATTCGCAGCCGACATCATATCGAGATCGATATTTGTTACTGTATAAGGTCCATCAAAACCGAAACCAGTAATACCATCTACAATATTCGATCCAGCTCCATTTACTATTGTTAAGGACTCAGGTACAGCCAAATCACCCGAAACGGGGCTTGAGAATGAGCCACCGCTTAGCCCATAAACTATATAAATAGGATAATAAGCTGTGGCAGTACCGTTCGGATACGTCAAGGCAGCCCATAAATTTGGGGGATAAATTTCTTGCGCGTGCATGTTAGATATGCCCCATAGAGCAAAAACTGCGAATAAACACAGCTGTTTAATTTGTTTGTAAATTTTAATTTTCATTTTTAAAAAGTTATTAAGTGTGAATAAATAAATTCATAAATATAGTCTGCAAATATATATACGAAATTTTATTAAAATAACAAAAAAATGGACTTATACACGAAGTGGTATCCGGCATACATGAAATGTATCTGTACGTACATGAAATGACAATAAGAATTGAAAAATTTTATAGTGAAGCAACTATTTCAATACCTGATTTGTTTATCAATTCCACGCTGGCGTTTTTCTCAATATGGATACTATGAAGAAGAATCCGGTGGGGGTGATTGGATTATCAACATAATTATGATACCTTTGCATTTTGAAAAAACGGATCATCTAAAATAGAACATATTCATGAAGGAACTCGAATTACAAAAAGCATTTACACTCATAGAGCCAGGACCAGTTACATTGGTTACGACTTGTCTAAATGGGAATAATAATGTAATGACCATATCGTGGACTATGGTCATGGATTTCACCCCAAGATTTGCATTGCTTACCGGACCTTGGAATTTCTCTTACAAGGCGTTAATAAAGACAGGAGAGTGTGTTATTGGTATTGCTACCGCAGATCTCATAGAAACTATTCTTAATGTGGGCACTACTACAGGAAGTGAAACTGACAAATTTGCTACGTTCGGTCTTACAGCTCTCCCCGCCTCGAAAGTAGGAGCGCCATTAATTAAAGAATGTTATGCTAATATAGAATGTCAAGTCGTGGATCACATTAAAAGTCACAACATCTTCGTGCTTGATGGCATTAAAGCATGGATTGATGAAGAACGCAAAGAAAAACGTATTTTACACGCTCGCGGTGACGGCGTTTTCTTTGCAGACAGCGAAATATTTGAACGTAGAGAAAAAATGAAAGAAAAACTGCCTCCGGGAGTTTGAATCACGGAAATGAATTTTCTACTGTTCAGTTCAAGATGTTTGTAATAAATTAATAAAATATTGTCATAAATGGAAATTGGTAAATATTCATGGGGCGTTGGCGATCGTTTCATCCATCAAGGTGAAGCACAGTTAAAAGCTTTAATTTTAGCGAAAAATGCAGGTACTGATATAATACCGGTATGGAATAAGTCGAACAGGGAACATACGTTCATTCATTCAGAACCGGCTTCAACTCGTGCAGCAGCCGATGCTGCCGTAAAAGCGCTGGGTTGGAAAGGTCAATATTTTTGCGATGCCGACCATATTAATATGAATAATGTTGACCGTTTTATGGATGCGTGCGACTTTTTCACTATTGACGTTGCCGATTATATCGGGAAAGAAGCGACTGCCGGAGAAATTGATTTATTCGTTAAGGCTAATGAAAAATACATCGGTAATTTAACAATCCCACAAATAGCAAAACCTTTTGTTATTACTGAAAGCGACGTAAGAACCATTGCTAAAAAGTTTTTGTTTGCCGTCAAAGAAGCTGCTGTTATCTATCAACATATTCTGAAAGCAAAAGGCGAAGGTAATTTCATTCCTGAAATCTCGATGGATGAAGTAAACGATGCCCAATCGCCTGTTGAAATGTTCTTCATTTTAAGTGCGATAGCTCAATACAAAATTCCTGTTCAAACCATCGCTCCCAAATTTACGGGACGTTTCAACAAGGGAGTTGATTATGTTGGCGATATCAAACAATTTGCCGTTGAATTTGAAGAAGACTTGTTGGTCATAGATTATGCAATCAAAGAATTTGGACTTCCCCAAAATCTTAAGCTAAGCATCCATTCCGGCAGTGATAAATTTTCTATTTATCCGGTTATGGGTGAATTGATTAAAAAACACGGCAAAGGTATTCATGTAAAAACCGCCGGCACTACATGGCTGGAAGAAGTCATCGGATTAGCGGAAGCAGGCGGGGACGGATTGGAAGTTGCTAAAAAAATCTATGCCGAAGCCTACAAGCATCGCGAGGAAGTGATTCCTCCTTATGCAACAGTTATCGACATCGACTTTTCAAAAGTTCCGAAACCGGAAGAAGTGAATCGTTGGGACAGTAAAAAATTTGCTGAATCGCTTCGGCATATCCGCTCAAATCCGAACTACAATCCCGATTTTCGCCAGTTAATCCACATTGCATTTAAAATGGCTGCCGATATGGGCGCTGTTTATACGGATGCTCTTAAAAAACATGCCGGTATTATTGAAAAGCAAGTGACGGAAAATCTTTGGGAGCGCCATATTAAATTGTTATTTGGCATATTTTAGAATTCCTGCGTCGGTAATTCGCCGACATCCCAACGAACAGGCTTATCGGTCATTACAAACTCCAATGTCCCGCCGTTCATAATATCGGTATGCCTGAACCATGACCGGTCTAAAGGTTTACCATTCAATTTTGCCGAATATTGCCGTATTTTGGACCGCCGCCTGTGCCATTGACGTGCGTATGACTGAATCCGTCGTTCCAATGCGAGTGTCGACATAGTTTGTCAGTTTTTTGTCCTGCGACAATAGCATTTGTGTGGACAGAACGATGCCAAACAAAATTAAATAAAAAGATACGGATTTCATTATGTAAATTATTTGCTCGTCATCACTTTTTTTGCAAATTCCCCCGAAGGCGTCAACGTGTAATTCCAGTCTTTGATTAGCGTTGGTCCCCATTCAGGATCAAAACACCAGACCAGCCAACTGATTCCTTTGCTTTCTAAATACCGGATAATGGATGGTCCATACGAATCGGGCGTTCCGTCTTTAGCGCCGCCAAATTCAGTGGCGATAACAGGATAAGTGTCGGCAACGAAACCGAAATCCAGCTCCCATTTAGGTTCCCATGGTTGAGGTCTTTTATTGGCATAAGGATGTACCGTATAGCCGATATTCGGAGCATTGATTGGCGCTTCGCGAACCGGAGTCAAATCGTAAGCCCAGTCAAAGCCGGCAACCAGCGCAATCGCCTGCGGATTGTATGCCCGTATGATAGAGATTTCATTCTCGCAGATTTGTTTCCAGTCGTTCCAATTCACCGGTCCCAATTGACCGCGATAAGTAGTCGGTTCGTTGAACAGTTCCCAAAAAGCGATTGTGTTGTGTCCTGCGTAATGCCGGGCAACAATGCGCCAAAAACTGTAGGTTTCCTGCAAAGTCGTTTCATACATCGGGTCTTGAAAGAGACCTGTTGTCAGGTTTCCGATGGAATGCCAATCAAGCATGATGTACATATTGAGTTCGGTACACCAATCTACCGCCTGATCCAGCAGTTTGAGATACTCGGCAGGAGTACGTCCTTTCCATGCTGCCGGATGTATCGGAATCCGCACAACCTTTGCCCCCATTTCCTGAACCTTGACAAAGTGCTCCCTGTTCCAGTGCCCTTGCGAGGCGAGTTTGTCGGGATCGGAAATCGACAACCCACGAAATAGAATGGTATTACCTTGCGGATCAACAAATTTGTTTCCTTTTACTGAAATTAATGGGAGCTTTTTAGCATCAGTAGTGTACGGAGTCGTTCCCGCTCCTCGTTCGTTCCACCATCCTCCAAGTTGTGAATCTTTAGCAGGCGCTTGAGCCATTAATGGCATTGAAAGTATAAAAACAGACAATACGGCAATTCCTAAAACAGCGTTTAATAATCGTTTAGTTTTCATTTGGGTATAATTTTTATGGATTAATAATGATAATTTGATGTGCAAATGTAAATAAATTTTTTCCATTTTTTAGTCTCCTTTTATCATTTTCTTATTCTACGTGATAATTTTTATTGTAACTTTGTAGTTGCAAAATTAGTAATTCTTAAATACTTTAAACTTTTGAGTTATGAACCGTAGATCAGCTATTAAGACCGCCTCCGCTGCCGTGTTGGGAGGTATTGTATCCACACAAATCATTTCGTGCGGACAAAATAACACATCAAAAACTCAGGGAAAGGCATCCAAAAATTATCTGAAGGAAGGGGAAAAGTTTAGAAATTCTTCTCCGGGCGTTCTCGGAGTCAGCGAAAAAAATCCGCATTATTTTCAGTATAAGGGCAAGGAAATTCTTCTGATTACCTCGGCAGAGCATTACGGCGCAGTGATCAATAAGTCTTTCGACTACGTGAAATACTTTGACATGCTTGCCGAGTACGGGCTTAATTATACAAGAATTTATCCGGGCGGTTATGTAGAATCCGAAAATCAATGGTTCGCCGATGGAGATATTCTGGGACCGTCCGATAAAAATTTGATCGTTCCGTGGGCGCGCTCGAATGTTCCGGGATACGTCAAAGGCGGAAATAAATTTGACCTGAACAAATGGGATCCCGAATATTTTGCACGTCTGCGTAATTTTCTCACTGAAGCCAATAAGCGCAATATCATCGTGGAGATATGCTTTTTCAACTGTATGTATGAAAAATACTGGCCGTGTTCGCCATTGTACAAGGGCTCAAATATACAGGGCATTGGCGACTGCGACTATATTGCCGTCCAAACCCTCGAGAATGAACCGCTTGTAAGGGAACAAACGAAATACATCGAAAAAATCATTATCGAAACAAATGATTTCGACAATATTATCTATGAATTTGTCGATGAACCCACTACTTCGCTGACAAATTCTCAAAAGGCGTATCTCTGGATCGAACGGCTAATCGATACAGCGATAGAGGCTGAGAACCGGCTTCCCAAAAAACATATACTGGCGCAGCAATTAGAAGTTGGCGTTGATTTCGCGTGCGACGACCGGATAGCGCTGATTGTCACGCAATATGTCTCGCTTTGCTGGCGTCAGGTGGGTGGCGTGCCTGCGCTCAACAGTTGCTATTGCTACAATAAACCCATCGAAATCAACGAAACTGCCTTTATCGGCTCATGGATTAACGAGAAGTCGGACGATCTGCTGGCAATATCCCGTTTAGAGGCATGGGAATTTATGGTTGGCGGCGGCGCCGGATTCAATCAGTTAAACGGATATTTCCAACCAAAGAATCCCTCCGGCGAAAATGAAACCAACCGTAAAATATTAACAGGCTTACGCAATCTCAGAACTTTTTTGGAAAGTTTTGACTTTGTTAAAATGACGCGGGACAGGGAAACCGTGCGCAAATCGTCCATCGG